>Ga0123353_10016131_pt1 | contig 10900 bp, 8 predicted proteins | sample TergutLab28metaG_3_FD_92763 | JGI IMG/M metagenome (GOLD analysis project Ga0123353, IMG submission 92763) | Labiotermes labralis P3 segment gut microbial communities from Petit-Saut dam, French Guiana - Lab288 P3 | ecosystem: Host-associated > Arthropoda: Insects > Digestive system > Gut ... | reverse complement strand
GGCAAGCGGGACACCATTGTCAGCGTGAGCTATGCCCATGAAATGGTGATCGCGCTGAAAGAAGCCGGCTCCACCGTGGTCAAATATACGGAATACCCCTGGGAGAATCACGCCTGCTGGGAGCTTGCCTACCGCGAGGAGGAGCTGTTCCCCTGGATGTTCGCGCAAATCAGACCATAGGGGCGGATGCCCACATCCCCGCCCATGCTGCATATTTATATCTTGCTTCAGGGGCGATGTGGGCATCGCTCCCTACACTTGCCCGTTTTGTATCATCTTTTGAAATTCTTCTTCGTTTAAAATCTCTACGCCCAAACTCTGCGCCTTGACCAGCTTGCTGCCGGCGTCCTCCCCTGCCAGCACATAGCTGGTTTTTTTTGAGACGGAGGAAGCCGTCTTCCCGCCCAGCCGCGCGATAAGCTCACCGGCCTCCGTGCGGGTATAGTTCCGCAATGTCCCTGTCAAGACAAACGTCTTGCCCGCGAAGAGGTCGCCCTTCTGCTCCGTGAGCGCGCGCATATTCAAGCCGCGCCGCGCCAGGCCCTCCACCAGCTGCCGAGAGGGCTCCAGGGCAAAATAGCGCCGTACGCTCCGGGCCATGGCCGGGCCGAAGCCGTCGATGCTCAGGAGTTCCTCCTCCGTCGCCCGCACGACGGCATCCATGCCGCGGAAGCGTTCGCTCAACAGTTGGGCAGCCTTCTGGCCGATGTGCCGTATCCCCAGCGCGTAAAGGAGCCGGGATAAATCGTTCTGTTTGGAGGCCTCTATCGCGGTAATCAGGTTGGCGGCGGACTTTTCCGCCAGGCCTTCCAGCGCGGAGAGTGCCTCCTCTTGCAGGTCGTAGATGTCCAACGGCGAGCGCAGCAGGCCGTTCGCGCTCAGCTTTTCCAGCAGCGCCTCGCCCAGGCCCTCGATGTCCATGGCGCCGCGGGAACAGAAGTGGATCAAAACCCGCAGCGCTTGGGCGGGACATTCCGGGTTCACGCAACGCAGGGCGGCCTCGCCCTCCTCCCGGCCGACCGTCGCGCCGCAGGAGGGGCAGTGCACCGGCAGGCGATAGGGTTCGGCGCCCGGAGCGTGCTCCAGCGCACAGAGGATCGCCGGAATGACGTCTCCCGCCTTGCGCAGCAACACTTTATCGCCGATGCGGATATCCTTCTCGGCGATAAAATCCTGGTTGTGCAACGTCGCGCGGCCGACGGTGGAACCGGCGATAAATACAGGCTCCAAGATCGCGGTAGGCGTCAGCACGCCGGTTCTGCCCACGTTGACTTCAATCCCGTTCAGGGTCGTCTCTTTCTCCTCGGGTGGGTATTTAAAGGCGATCTGCCATTTCGGGAATTTCGCCGTGGCGCCCAACTGCTCCCTGTGTGTAAAGTCGTTCACCTTTACAACCGCGCCGTCGATGTCAAAGGGCAGACTGCCGCGCAAGTCCCCGATGCGGTCCAATTCCTCCAGCACGGCCTCGATGGAATCGAATGCCGCGTAAAAGGGCGCGACCCGTAAACCCAGCTCCTTCATATAATCCAGAGCCTGCCTGTGATTTTCCAGCACACGGCCCTGTATCTGCTGTAAATTGAACAGGAAAATATCCAGTCCCCGCTCGGTGGTGACGGCCGGACTTTTCTGCCGCAGGGAACCGGCGGCCGCGTTGCGCGGATTTTTGAAGGGTTTTTCCTCGTTTTCTATCTGCCGCTCCACCAATTTCAAGAACACATCGCGGGGCATATAGACTTCCCCACGCACTTCCAAAAATAGGGGCACAGCAGAACCGTTCAAGCGCATAGGAATGGCCTTTACTGTGCACAGGTTGGCCGTCACATCCTCCCCCGTAAGGCCGTCTCCCCGGGTGGAGCCGCGTACAAACAGGCCGTTTTCGTATTCCAGGGACACGGAGAGGCCGTCGATTTTCGGCTCTACAATATAACTGACCTCCGGCACCGTTTCCTTCACCCGGCGGTCAAAGGCGCACAGCTCCTCGTAGCTGAAGGCGTCCTGCATGCTCAGCATGGGCACGGCGTGGAGAACGGGCGCAAACAGCCTGTCCGCCGCGCCGCCCACCCGCTGTGTGGGGGAATCCGGCGTCAGCAGTTCCGGCCAGGCCGCTTCCAGGTCGGCCAGCTCCCGCATCAGCCCGTCAAACTCGTAGTCGCTGATGTCGGACTGGTTTTCCTGGTAATACTGCCTGCTATAGTGGGCGATTTTTTCCCGGAGCGCGGAGACGTTCTCCCTCGCCTGTTCCAGCTTCATATATCGTTGTCCTCCCATGCAAAAAAAGAAAGCCGCTCCCCTATTATAAACGAGCGAGGCCAAAAATAAAATACAATTATATAAAAAACTTGTGTTTTTACGCCAGTACCTATAGACCGCCCTGCGCTTTTTGAATCACCTTGAGCCGCGAGAATTCCTCGCGGTCCTTCTCTTCCAGCGCCTCCGAAATAAATTTCAACTGCGCCTCAAACTGCGGAATCAGGACGTTTTGCAGGGCGTTCGCCCGCTTCTGCGTCTTTTGAATGGCGCTGGCCAGCCGGTATACGCTGCTTTCCAGCTCGGCCAGCTGCGCGGTGAGCTGTTTTACCTTAGAAAAGCGAAGATAAGCCTCGTCCAGCTGGGAGTTGGTCGCGAACAGGCCGTAATAGGGCTTGGCGCTCCCCTCTTCCAGGCTCACGATCGGCAATTCGACGCCCATGACACTGCGGGCGTCCAGCCGGAGACCCTCGTCCACCGGCACCGCCTCGGCGAAGGCCTCACAGGTACCCAGGGTGATGTTGGCGCGGCGCAGCGCCAGGTAGGCCTCCTGATAGATGCCGTCTATCTGCCGCTGCACGGCCTCCGCTTGATCAATCAGCGCCAGCATTTCCCGAATCAGAATCGTGCGCTTTTGATCCATCAGATCATAACCCAGCCGTGCCAGGGTCAGGGATTTTTTCGTGTGGATCAGGTTGCTTTTGGTGGGGAAGACCTGTTCGGGCATGAGCGCACCTCCTTTTTTTGCGATTTTCATTGCGGTATTTTTGGGACGATGCGGGCATCGTCCCCTACATAGATTTGTAATATTTATCCAACAACGCGTCGTCCACTCGGTCCAGTTCCGCCCGGGGCAGGGTGGAAAGCAGTTCCCAGCCGAGGTCCAGCGTCTGCTCCATACTCCGGTTCTCCGCGCCCTGGTTGACAAAGCGCTCCTGGAATACGCGGCCGAACTCCATGACCCGCTGGTCGGCGGCGGAGAGCTCGTCCTCCCCGATGACCGAGGCCAGCGCCCGCGCGTCCTGTACCCTGGCAAAAGTAGAAAAGAGCTGGTTAGCCAGAGCGCTGTGGTCCTCCCGCGTGAAACCCGCCCCGATGCCGTCCTTCATCAGACGGGAAAGCGACGGCAGCACGTTGACCGGCGGATAGACGCCGGTAGAATCCAGCTCGCGGCTCAGGACAATCTGCCCCTCCGTGATGTAGCCCGTCAGGTCGGGAATCGGGTGGGTGATGTCGTCGTTGGGCATGGTTAGGATGGGAATTTGGGTCACCGAACCCTCCCTGCCCTGGAGAATCCCCGCGCGTTCATAGAGGGAAGCCAGATCGGAATACAGATAACCCGGGAAGCCCTTTCTGCCCGGAATTTCCCCTTTGGATGAGCCGAATTCCCGCAGGGCCTCCGCGTAGGAGGTCATATCCGTCAGAATCACCAGAATATGCATGTTCCGCTCAAAGGCCAGGTACTCCGCCGCCGTGAGCGCACAGCGCGGGGTCACGATTCGCTCGATGATCGGGTCATTGGCCAGATTCAGGAACATGACCACCCGGTCCTTGACGTTGGCATCCTCAAAGGACTGGCCGAAATAGGCCGCGACGTCGTTTTTTACGCCCATGGCGGCAAAGACCACCGCGAAATCCGCCTCGTCCGCAAGCGAAGCCTGCCGGACAATCTGTACGGCCAGCTCGTTGTGCTTCATTCCGGAGCCGGAAAAAATCGGCAGCTTCTGCCCCCGGATCAGGGTCGCCAGGGCGTCGATGGAGGAAATGCCTGTACGAATATAATTCTTGGGGTAGACCCGGGAGACCGGGTTCATGGGCAGGCCGTTGATGTCTCGCCGGGTTTCGGCGTAGACCGCACCCAAGCCGTCCAGAGGACGGCCCAGCCCGTCGAAGGTCCTGCCGAGGATTTCCGGGGAAAGCGGCAACTCGATGGGCCTGCCGCTCAGACGCGTCCGGGTGTTCACCAGAGACAGGCCCCGTGTGCCCTCGAACACCTGGATGACCAGCCTGTCCCCCTCGATTTTCACGACCCGGCCCAGGCGCTTCGTCCCGTCTTCCAGGCGGAGTTCCACCATTTCGTCGTAGGACGCGCCGGAAACGCCCTCCAGAACCACCAGGGGGCCGTTGATTTTATTTAGACCGATGTATTCGAGAATCAATGCTTGCCCTCCCCTCACTGACGGATCAACGGCGCGAGCGCCTGATCAATCTCCGCCCGGTAAACTTCAAACAAGTCTAACTTATTATTCGGAATTTCATATTTCATCTTGACCAGTTTGTCAAACAGCCCGAGCTGTATGATCTGCGACACGGGAATCTGCTTGGCGATGATGGCCCTGCAGGCCTCGTTCAGGTGCAGAATCAGGCCCATCATCTTCAGCTGCTTCTCCAGGGGCACGTAGGTGTCGTCCGCGTGGAAGGCGTTTTGCTGCAGGAAGCCCACGCGGATTACCCGGGCAATTTCCAGCACCAGCTTCTGGTCATCCGGCAGCACGTCCGCGCCGATGAGCCGCACGATTTCCATCAGCTTGTTTTCCGCCAGCAGAATGGCGGAGAGCTCGTCCCGGTAGCGCAGGAAATCCGGGCCCAGTTCTTTTTGATACCACTCGGACAGGGGCAGGACATATTCGCTGTAGCTGTCCATCCACTGGATGGCCGGGTAGTGCCGCGCGTAGGCCAGAGCTTTGTCCAGCGCCCAGAAGCAGCGGGTGAAACGCTTCGTGTTCTGGGTGACCGGCTCCGAGAAATCGGCTCCCTGGGGCGAGACCGCGCCGATGACGGTGATGGAGCCCTCGCCGCCGTTCAGCGTTCGGACATACCCCGCCCGCTCGTAGAACTCCGCGAGTCGGGAGGGTAGGTAGGCGGGAAAGCCCTCGTCCGCTGGCATTTCCTCCAGGCGGCCGGAAATTTCCCGCAGCGCCTCCGCCCAGCGGGAGGTGGAATCCGCCATGAGGGCGATGTGGTAACCCATGTCCCGGTAATACTCCGCCAGCGTAATGCCCGTGTAGATGGAGGCCTCCCGCGCCGCGACGGGCATGTTGGAGGTGTTGGCGATGAAAATCGTCCGGTCGGTCAGCGGCTTGCCGGACCTGGGGTCCGTCAGCTCCCCGAATTCCAGCAGAGCCTGGGTCATCTCGTTGCCGCGCTCCCCACAGCCCACGTAGATGATGATGTCCGCATCGCACCATTTGGCAAGCTGATGCTGGGTCATGGTCTTGCCGGTGCCGAAGCCCCCGGGAATCGCCGCCGCGCCGCCCTTCGCCAGGGGAAACAGGCTGTCAATGACCCGCTGCCCGGTCAGCAACGGCCGTTCCGGCGGCAGCCGCCGCGCGGCGGGTCTCGGCGTACGGATGGGCCACTTCTGGCAGAGGGTCAGCGTCTCAATTGTCCCGTCCGGCCTCTTTAGTTCCAATATTTTTTCCAACAGGGTATAAGCGCCCTCCGGCGCGGCGAAAACAACTTCGCCCTCCCAATCCGGCGGCAGCATGATTTTATGCAGGATGGCGGAGGATTCCCGGCACTGGGCATAGATTGCGCCGGGAGACAATGTGTCACCGGCTTTGACCCGGACCTGAACCTCCCACTGTCTTTCCGTATCCAGCGGCGAAACCTGAAAACCCCGACCGATGAACGCGCCGGAGCGCTTTTCCAGCATGTTCAAGGGGCGCTCGATGCCATCAAAAATATTGGAAATCAGGCCGGGCCCCAACGTCACGTGCAGGGGCTCGCCAGTGGCAAAGACGGGCTGCCCCGGCGCCAGGCCGACGGTCTCCTCATAGACCTGGATGGTGGTCAGGTCCTCCGAGAGGCCGATCACTTCGCCGACCAGCTTCTCTTCGCCGACGTAGACCATTTCCAGCATCTGCAGCGCCGCTTCGCCCTTGACTGTCACCACCGGGCCGTTGATTCCGTATATTTGACTGATATTCACGATGGAATCCTCCCCCTGCTTAAACGGTGCGGCATGGAAACCGCACCCTACAAACACGCATTTTTTCGTAGGGTCGGGGTTCCATCCCCGACCGGATAACCGTTAAAACATGATGTTCAATTTTGCGCTCTGGCGGAACTGTTCCCGCTGCTGGGCAAGCCGCGCGTCCAGACTGTCGTCCAGCGCCAATTTACGGGAAGGGACTTCTGCTTTCCAGCCCCCGATTTGAATGGACGCGTCCGCCCGGACGTCGCAGGCAAAACCCAGGGTCTTTTGTATCGCTTCCCGGTAGCGCATATCCGCTTCCCGAATATAGAATACGGCGTCCGCCGCCGCCGGCAACGCGCCGCAGGCGGCCAGGCTCTTCAGCAGAAAAGTTTCATATTCCGCACTTTGGGCAAATGCTTGCAACTGTTCCCGCGCATGGTGGAATAGTGCCTTTTCCAGTTGTTCCCGCTTCTCCGTCAGGACACGGCGCAGGCAATCCCGCTCTCCCGCGATTTTCCGGTTGCAGCGCAGCCTGTTCCGCCGCAGGGTATCGCTCCGGACGGCTTCTGCCCGGGCTTCGGCCTCCGCCTCCGCCTTTTCCATCTCTTCCCGGCTCAGACGCTCTATTTCCGAGGCGATGGCCTCCCGTTCCGCCTGCGCCTCTTTTGCGATCGCGTCCAGGAATTTCCCGACGCGTTCCTTCTGTTCCAACATGGAGGGCAGCCTCCCCTCTAATTCTCGTTCTGTGGACGGCTACAAGCCGCCCCTACACCCGAATTCCGCACGAATATCCTATATTTTGATTCCGATTGCTTCTCTTACATAACGCGCAATCGAATCTTTTTCCCGGCCGGAACCGTGCCGGTCCGGTATCCCAATCAGCAGCGGCTTCTCGTAGCGCAGCCGGAACTGGTCGATCTGCTCCGGAGCTAAGTCCCGCAGCTTTTCTGTGAACAATACGATGCCAATGTCCGCGTCTTCCTGCGCGTTTTGCAGCGCGGCGCGCAGACCTTCGGCGTCGTGCGCCACTTCGCCGGGAATACCCGCCAGGCGCATGCCCACTAACGTATCTTTATTGTCACTGATTACATAAAACTTCATGATCAACTGCTGATAATCATGAAAGCGATGACGAAACCGTAAATCGCAATGGCTTCGCCCAAGGCCACGAAAATCATCGACTTCGCGAAGGATTTCGGATTCTCGCTCGTCGCGGCGATGGCAGCGGGCGCGCCGGAAGCCACGGCAACACCGGCGCCGATACCGGCAAGGCCCATGGCGAGGCCGGCAGCCAGCATGGTCATGCCCTTGTCTGATTTTTGTCCCGTTTCCTCCTGCACCGCCGCAGTACCCACCGGGGCGGTATCCTGCGCCCCCTCCGTCGCGGCCATGGCCGAGAACGTGAATACGCCCATCAACAGCATTATGATAAAAAAGCTGATCGCGTGGGTGCGCAGAGCCTTTTTGACCGGCTTATTGGCCGCGCGCTGTTTGATGAAGTAGCCCAAAGTAACTGTCAGATAGACAAGGGGCAGGGTGAACAGCAGTACGTATAAAAAGATTGGCATTGAAAATATCCTCCCTGTTTTTTTGTATCTTGTAGGGGCGGCCTGTGGCCGTCCGCCGTCCCTAGTAGAATCTTCTTTCCAGCGGACGGCCGAAAGCCGCCCCTACGGTTTGTCTACGACAACCGGACCGGCTCGAACTCCCGGCCCTCACCGGTATAGCAGCGGCTGAATATCTCATAGAAATTCAAGCGCATCGCCTGGATGGAAGTGAACAGCGCCTCCAGCACAATCACCAGCAGGTTCCCGATGAGAATGGCAACCAGATTATCGGATTTCGCGATAGAAAACACCGCCAGCATCATACAGCCGTGCACAAACACAAAGGCGCCGACGCGCAAAAACGAAAGGGTATTGCTGAAAAAAGAGATCACATATTCAAACAACTCGAAGAGGTTCTCCAAGATAAAGTCGGACCATTTTTCCGGCTTCCAGTTCCTTTTGCGGTCTAGCAAGGCGATCAAAATCTCTTTGAAAAACAGGCAGACGGCGGCCGAGGCAATCACTGGTGTATATACCGTCCTTGGAACCGGCACCGGCGTGCGAGCGCCCATGAGGTCCGTCATGAGCCCCGCCACAAAGCAGACGATGCCCAGATAGAACAGCATCCCCGCCAGACCGTTCTGGCCAAACAGGGCCTCCCCCCATTCCCGGCATTTGCACTTTGCGTAGATGTTGACCCCCATGGAAATCACCAGCAGAGATATGGCGATGCCGATGGAAAAGAGCAGCAGGCCGCCGGTGCTCTCCATCACACGGACGGGCTTTCCGGGCAGACCAATGGCATGGTAGAGCGGGTCCAGCAGCGACTCGTAGCCGAACAGGCTCCCGTAGACAAATCCGCCCGCCGCCGCCGAAGCGCCGCAGTAGAGCAGAATTTTCCCGATGGGCATATTCATCCTTTTCCACATGAAAACACCCGCCAGCGCCAGGACGATTCCCTGCCCCACATCACCGAACATGATGCCGAACAAAACGGTGTAGGTGATGGCGACAAAGGCCGTGATGTCCACGTCGCCGTGGGCCGGCATACCGAACATGGAGACGATATACTCGAAGGGCCGGAAAATCCGCCTGTTTTTGAGCCGCACGGGCGGGTCGTACCCTTCCAGCTGCTCCGGGTCGTCCAGTTCCAGGCTGAGACTCGGGATGCCCTTCACCCGCTGTTCCAGCGCGGCGACCCGTTCCGTCGGCATCCAGCCCACATAGAAGAAGGAAGCGCCGTGCACCGCGGCGTATTTGCGCAGGTCGAAGTGCTCGCTCAAAAAAGACAGCTGGGAATACACCTGGTTGCAGTGCTCGGCCTCGCTGTTCCAGAACGTCCGGTTATTTTGGTCCAGCTCCGCCAGCTGGTCTTTCAGGATTTGAATATTCTTCTCCAGCTCCGCGATGATTTCCTCCGGGGTGCCCACCGCGTTCGGCACCCGGAGCCGCTCGAAAAACAGGCTCGCGAACACGCCGTCGATCTCGTCCGCGTGCTCCCTGGGCGCGAAGTAGACACCCCATTCATAGGCTCCGTCGCTGGAGCAGGGAATGAACAGCATGTAGGGGTTGTCCGCGTAGGCGGCAAGCTTTTGGGCGGAGTCCTTCGGCATGTGCCCGAAGCGCAGCTTGATGAACGAGCAGCGAAAAATCTCCGCCAGGTCGATGCCCAGGCCCGTAAAGTGCTGGTACTGCTCCACCGCGTTTTCACAGGTCTCCAACTGGCCCGTCAGGGCCTTGCGCTCATCGTGCATGCCGCTCAGCTGTTCCGCCAGCTGCCCGATATAGGCGTGAGTCTCCGGGGCGAAGGGCTGATTCGTCGGCAGCGGCTGTTTCTTCAATTGAAAGCCGGAATTTTCCGCCAGCTCCTCGATTTTTTGCAGCAGCGGCGCGTAGGCGTTTTCCTCATTCAGGGGCGCGAAACCCAACGAAGCCGACAGGTGCTTCACCGCCTGCTCCGGCTGAAAGGAATTGCCCACGCAACAGGCCCGGATAAGGGGATCCAGATAATCTCGATTCCCCACGGCGCGAACCAGTTTCATTTCCGATATGGCCATAAACAGCCCCCCTCTCTAAAGTGTTACGCCCACAAATCAAATTTTTCTTATTATTGACGCTGCGCATCCACAAGCTGCTCATACGTTTACTCCGATGAGCATCGGTTTGATCTCCTCGGCCGGAACCTGATAGCGGACGCCCTCAATGATGTGGATGATGTTGCCGACCTCCGTTTGGGCAAGGAACAGATAGGCCAGCATCACGATGCTCGGACTGGTGGAGTAGCGGAATTCATGGAGATTAAAGGCGTATTCCGCCTGCTGCGCGCGGTCTTCCAAGTATAAAAATTTATTGCCCGCAAACCACTTGCCATAGGGCGTCTCTTTGAGAAGCTCCAGCATTGCCTCCGCGGACGGCGCTCCCAGCAGCGCTTTGCACTGTTTGGGACGTAGGCTGCTGATGTCGCCGAGATATACGCTGCGGCGGATGGTCTCCGCGTCCGCCTGGAACAGCCGCTTGAGGCGGTAGATGTGGCCAATCGCCGCCAAGTCCAACCGCATGCCCAGGAGCCGCAGCAGCTCCCGATATTCCTTCCCGGAAAATTGCCGCTCTATGCTCTCCTTCACGGCCGTATACAACAGCCCCTGCAGCGCATTTTCCAGCCCGATCAAATCGATCTCGCCCGCCGTACGCAACGCGAAGGGCCGCAGCACCGCTTCGTAGGGGCTTCCCGCTGCGGCGGCAAGCACATCCGGAACGGAGCGGGCCGCGGCAAGCTGGAACAGGTCTATGCGCGTATGCTGATTGAAGAAAGCCGGCATGGTTAAGAGGTAGTCGTCCGGATTTTTTGTGCGCAGCAGGCGCATACAAATCAAAATTTGTTCGATTTCGCCCTGCATGATGAAGAATCGATAAAACGACTTTCCAAACGAAAGGCCGTAACGGCTCAGGGAGGCGCACTGTTCCAGCAACCGCCGCCGTAGCAGCAATTCCAGCTGTTGGCGGCGCATTCCCGCCTGGGTGCCCTCCAGCACCTCCGCGTAGGCGGTTCTGCTCTTCAGCAGCACCGCGATTTCAGCCACCGTTCCGCACTGCAGCAGGTCCCGATAGTCGTTGTCCGTCAGGCGCCGGCCATAGAAGGTGTGCGCTTTGGCTATGATGGCGTTGGATGCGTAGGAAAACAACCCGC
>Ga0123353_10016130_pt1 | contig 10900 bp, 4 predicted proteins | sample TergutLab28metaG_3_FD_92763 | JGI IMG/M metagenome (GOLD analysis project Ga0123353, IMG submission 92763) | Labiotermes labralis P3 segment gut microbial communities from Petit-Saut dam, French Guiana - Lab288 P3 | ecosystem: Host-associated > Arthropoda: Insects > Digestive system > Gut ... | reverse complement strand
TGACGTCGAATTCGTCCTTTCGCAGGGCGGAAATAATCTCGACGCGGTCAAGGGTGTCGATTTCGCTGTGCAAATATCGCACGCGGACGCCGTTAGAGGTGAAATAGGCGGTCAGGTCCTCTGCCATCTTTTTGGTGAGGGTGGTGACGAGGACTTTGGCCGTTGGGGAGACGATTTTTTTGATTTCGCCAAGTAAATCCTTGATTTGGTTGGTTTGCGGGCGGACCTGGATTTCGGGGTCAAGGAGACCCGTTGGGCGAATTATTTGTTCCGTTACCCTGCCCTCGCTCTTTTCGATTTCGTATTCGGCCGGGGTGGCGGATACATAAACTGTTTGGCCAAGGCGGGCGTTGAATTCGGCGAAGTTAAGGGGGCGGTTGTCATATGCGGCGGTCAAGCGGAATCCAAAGTCCACAAGGGCGGTTTTTCGCGCGCGGTCGCCGTTGTACATCCCGCGGATTTGCGGGATTGTGATATGGCTTTCGTCGATGAACGTTATGAAATCGTCGGGAAAGTATGACATCAGGGTGTACGGGGGCTGGCCCGCGCTTCGTCCGTCAAAGTAACGGCTGTAGTTTTCGATGCCGTTGCAATAGCCCATTTCCTGCATCATTGCGATGTCGTAATTGGTGCGCTGGCGCAGGCGGTGTTCCTCTATCATCATTTGTTTTCCGCGGAAGTTGGCAAGTTGCACGTCCAAATCGGCACGGATGTTTTGAATCGCGGATTGCAGTTTTTCACTTCCCACGGCATAGTGGGTCGCCGGGAAAATGGCGGCGTGGTTCAAATTGGAAATGGTCGTCAATGTAAGGGCATCCATTTCGAAAAGACCCTCTATTTCGTCGCCGTTGAACATGACACGCACAACGGTTGCGGTTGTGTGCGACGGGATTATGTCCACGACGTCGCCCTTTGCGCGGAAAGTGGCGCGTTCAATCTCGTCCGCCTGTTGCCGTGTGTATTGTATACTTGTCAGGCGTTTTATAAGTTCTTTGCGCGGTATTTTTTGTTTGGGGCGTAAAGAGATGGCAAGGTCATAGTATTCCTTTGGCGCGCCCAAACCGTAGATACAGGACACGGACGCGACGATGATGACGTCGCGGCGGTCGGCCAACGAACACGTTGCACTGTGGCGCAGTTTGTCAATCTCGTCGTTTATGGTCATTTCCTTTTCGATATAGGTGTCGCTTGAAGGCAGATAGGCTTCGGGTTGGTAGTAGTCGTAATAACTTACAAAGTACTCTACCCTGTTGTTTGGGAAGAATGCGCGGAACTCGTTGCATAATTGCGCGGCAAGCGTCTTGTTGTGCGCGATGACCAATGCGGGACGCCCAAGTTGCTGTATTATGTTCGCCATGGTAAAGGTCTTGCCGCTTCCGGTTACGCCCAAAAGAACCTGGTCTTTTACGCCGTTTTTTATGCCGGAAACAAGGTCGCGGATTGCGTTGGGTTGGGAACCGGCGGGTTTATACGGTGCGACAAGGTCAAAGTTCACTTATGACGTACCTCCCCCGTTACTAGTTGCGGCCGACGATTGACCAGAGGGCATATGAGACGCCAAATGCCACCACAGTAAGCAAAATCTTCCATCCGATGTCTTTCAAGCGGCGGCGAATACGGTCCTCACGCTCGCGCCTGAAGGCCTCTCCGCGCGTTGTAAGGGTCACCACGTACATGACGGTGCCTTTGTTATCCGTCAAGGAATAATCCACGTATCCGTCAAGCACAAGGTTCTTCATGCACCCTTCAAGTTGTTTTTCGGTGATGTCATATTTTGATTTTACATTGCCGCGCTTTGCAACGCGGATGTTGTCCAGTATTTCCTGGGGCGGCAGCAGCACAGTGCGCTTGCCGCGGCAACGAGTGAAAACAAAATCCATGATTCGTGTTTCGATTCGACTTAGCATTATTTATCCCCTGCCCTTTATATAAGATTTCCAAGTAACACGCCAATAACCGCACCCACAAGGGCGGACAGAAAACAACCCGCCATAAGGATTGCCATATGTTTGTTGCTTATTGTTGGTTTGCGTATGCCTTTTTTCACGCCTGCTTCGTCATTGGTCACACGACCTTTTGGAAGCACAGCGACGCAATAAACGCTTTCGTCGCTGTACTTGACGGTTATCATTTCGTTGTCCGCCAAGTGCTGCATAAGTTGTGCGAGGTTCTTTGCATCCGCGCATTGACGCGGTGTAAGTTCACGCAACAAGTCCGTGATTTCAATGATTTTGGAACTTCCGTCCGCACAGATGCCGGAAATGATTGTTAACAGTTTTGCGGTTGCTTTATCTAACATGTCATTATTGTATCATAACCCGGTCAATATATCAAACATAAAAAACCCTGCGGTTTGCAGGGCTTTTTTATTTACAGTTTGCGTTTAGACTATTGCTCCGTCGGCGTTGGGAACTGTTGTGCCGTCTCCGCCGTCTTTTGCACCTTTGGCGGATTTGCCTTTAAGTGATTTAGATGCGAATTTGGTCTTGCGTCCCGTTTGGATAAAGTACACAATTACCGCAAGCAACAATCCAGAAGAGATAACGATAAGTATTGTTCCCCAGATGGTTTGCGGAGAAACCGCTGTCTTGCCTTTTGGTGCGTCAACTGTGATTGTACGTGTCAGATAACCGACCTGGCCGGATTCGCTTTCGATTTGGAAGGTAATGCGATAATCACCCGACTCTGCCAACTTGAATTGCCATGTTCTGTTGTCAACCCCATCCTTTTCGACAACCCGCTTGCCGTCTTCCAACAAATAGCCATAGTTGTCAATATTATTTGGGTCGTCACCGCTTTTGGCCTTTTTATATTGGATAATGTCGTCATCCAGTACGGGAATCTTGTGCAAGTTTTCCGCCTCTGTACCGACAGGGATATCGGTCATGCCGCCCGGACGCAAAACAGAGACTTTCATGTTTTTTGCGACATACCAGCGCGCATATGTACCGTCCGAATCAAGGTCTGTAAGGGTACCGCCGTTAGGATTTACGCGGATAGAGTCTGAGGTATTGATTCTGAACTCTTTATCTTTTTTGTATGACGAGCCGAACAATTTGTCTTCTTCGCCTTTGGCAAACTCGATAATCGGCACTGCTGTGTCACCGACACCAATCTTGAACTCTACCGTAGAAGTGATGCCGCCCCATGTGATGGTATAGGTTACGTTATAGATACCATCGGGAGTAACACTTGGGTCAACCGGTCTGCCTTTACCGTGACCATACTTTTCATTGACATAATCAGGGTTATTATAGTCCATGAACCACCATTTTTGTGCCGACCTGTCCCAGTAATATTTTATGACACCAGCAGGTCCATAATAATCTTTTGGACTTGGTGCGTTCCATTCAGCGTTATTGCGGTCACCATCATTATCAAAGCCGGCGGTGCTGATATATCCGTATGCGTCGCTGTCTGTTGATACAAAGAATTTAGGCTTTGCAACGTAAATGGAACCGGACGGTTTGAAGTAATAGTAACGTCCAAGGCTTTTTGTAGAATTCGAGGCATCGACAAATTTGTTCTCGGGGTTCTTTTGGTCGGGATTTGATGCGGTTGGAATAAGTTTACTGTCAAACAGCGGCTCGTTAGGTTTTTTGCTGTGCGCTACTGTTACGCGGCTTGCTTCCGGCAAGTTGAAGTCATATAGTGCGGACAATCCTTCTGCCCATTCTGCGTACATATTTGGCAGATAAACACGCCCGAAGTCATAAATGTCATCATCCCATCCGACGATACCGGTAACATCATTTCCGTGCTTGTCTTTAACGGTGCCTGTTCTTGGGTCCGTAATACCGGTGGTGGCGCCGTCTTTATCAACAGCGGGGATCATCGCACTGTTAAGTTGGGTCAGTCCCATATTGATATCACGTGCCGAAGTAGATGCCATTTGCGACAGGATGTTGTTTTCGCCTACTGCAAGCGGTTTGTTAACGCTGCCATCTTTATATTGTGTTGCAGAAAGCAGGTCTGTATAGGCTTTTGGGTCAAATCCGATACCGATGTCACCGTCTTGAAGTTCGGTTACGATGATTTCGTGTGCTATGGACGCGGAATAGTCCGCATGTGCCGAGATGTTAAGGTTGTTAAGTTTCAGGCCGCTTATATCCAATTCGTATGTGAAAATGTACTTGTCTGCGGCAGCAGGAATAAAGTAATTGCCGATTGTTGACGGAACAATACCGCCGCCCACTGCGTCCGCTTTAATCGTGTATGTACCAACGTGCAGGTAATCGTCTTTTGTAAGGATGCTTGGTGTATCTTCCACAGGCCAGAAATCCGGGTGAGCAGGAACTTTGTTTGGGTCGGCATGATACGTGTTTCTTGATGCATTACCCCAGAAACCTTCCCATTTTTCGGGGACATAGGCCCCTTTGCCGTAATCAACATGAGCCGGGTTCTTGTAATCGTCTGGGTCAACCGTACTATCCGGTTTCCACACAAGGATTTCATATGGAGCATATGCGGCAAGGATGTTACCAAAGCCGTCTGTTTCGAATTCTTTGCCGTCGATGCGGACTTCGACACTTGGAAGGTTACCGCGCTGGGCGATACGAAGGGTGTCTACCCCGCCCTTCAGGATGGGTACTGTGGTTGGCTTGCCCACAACGTTGATTTGTGCGGTAAATATCGACACAAATCCACCGCCGTTATAAACGCGGGCAACAAAGGTATGTATACCGATTTCTTCCGGATAGAAACGCAAGCCGTTTCGGGTTGGGTTAAGTTCATTTGGAAGAAGTCCAAGTTCGTCATTTGTACTGTAGCCTGTGATTGCCCTTGTTTCGCCTTCTTTAATAGATATTGTTTGGGTTGTACCGCCAAGTATACCGACGGATTCTTTTCGAACAGGCAGAATCATCGAGAATTCTACTGTTGTAATGAATGTGCGGTTTTCGGCGGATGCCGCATAACCAAATGTCATTGTTGGCAGACCCACAACGCCGCTGTTTTGAAAGACTGTTGATTTACCCGAACCGTCTGTGTATTTGTCCTTCCAGAAATTGCTTTGTGTCGCCAAAGCCGCTCCTACAGGTGTTCCGCTTGTTTCGCGCATGCCTATGCTGGCACTTTCGCCGTATTCAAGGCTGAACATCTTGATTGGGAATACTTCGACGGCCATACCGGTCATAACACGTTTCGCAAGTACATCGTCTGCGGCACCCGACGGTTTTACAAAACTGCGCGGGTCATCAACATAACGGATAAGGTCGGTCATGGTGAAAATCGCATTTCCATTAGTAGCGGTACCGTTAAGAGGATTATCAAGCGGTTGGAAATCATTTCCAATCGAGTTAGAAAGCGAGTAGAAGTTTCGTGCAACGGCGACTATGTTAAGGTTGAGTATGCCGCCAAGTGCTGCGTTGGTATTCAATTCGGCAAGCATTTTTTGTGCCTTGCGGTTGCTTTCACGTAAACTGAACGAGAATGTACCGTTTTTAAGGTAATTTTCATCCAATTCAATGGCGTCGGCAGGATTGTTGTTCCAAAGCAAATAGTATTTGACTTGGACATCGGTGGTGTATTCATCGGTAACGCTGATTTGTTGGAATGTAAGTGTATCGTTTTCATAGTATGTGGTTTGCATCATATACAAACGTCCGTTGAATTCCGGGTTTTGCGCGTGCATAAGATAATCGTTGTTTCCGTCAACAATATGACGCTCGTCTTTTACCAGGTTGAAGGAATAGTTCATCGAGGAACTTGGTGCACCGGGACGTGTGTTGTCAAAGTGGTCGTAACTGTTATCTATACAAGAGACTTCGATACGGTATTGTTGGTATTTGGATTTATTTTTCCATGATGCAAGATATCCGCCGTCACCGTAACCGTTTTTCTTTGCATATGTTTCGCCCACTGTGCCGTTGCTGCCGTCTACCGGCGCATCAAATCCAATGACAAGTTCTTTGGTATGGTCATATTTGAACGATGTGGTCGTATTTGCGGCTGTTCGTTTGCTGTCAAAACTTATGCTTGTTGGATTGCCGCCATTTTCGTAACGGGTAATATTGATGATATATTGCAATTTTGAACCCTTGTCCACGTTGTTGAAACCCAAAAGCGCAGGGATTACAAGCGGTTCGCGGTCACTTATTTGTGTTAAAGGCGTGAACCCGCCGCTTGGCAAGTATTTTTCAAGGTTGGGGGCCTTTTCCCAGTGACGCTTTTCATCGTTGCGTTCAAGGATATCCCCTGCTTTCACATCAAACAATGCGTTGTCCGTTACAGCTATGGCATCCCCTATCTTGATATCCGGGAAGTTGGCTGCGTTAAGAACCTTGCCGCCGATTACAACACCATCGTCATACTTGATGTGACGTTCTGCGTTATATTCTTCTTCGCTGATGGCCTTGTCAACAACATATTTGAAAGGAACAGACCATTTAAGTTCGGGTGAGACTTCGTTGGTTGTAATACGGAACAGGTTATGCGGATAGTAACGCACAAAGCCATTCAATTCGGAAACGTGGTTCATTTCATTGGTGCTGTCCGTTGGGAAATGACCGGTAAAGCCCGTGCCGAAGAATGTGGTTGTGTGGTAAAGGAACGCATAAGTACCGGGAAGGGTCGGGCGGAATTTGTATCCTGTGCTTTCGTCGATGATGATTTCGCTGATTTTCTTGCCTTCGTAAAGGGGGTCACCGGTGTACACGGTGCTTGCCGGATATTCGGTGTTGCCTGTGTTCCAGATTCTTACCGTGATATAGGTATAACTTGTGACCGATGTCGCGCGTGAGAATTTCACCGGTTGGAAATCGTTTTTTGTTGCGTCTGTTTCTGTTCCCTTGGTAAGTTCCACCGTGGGAATCGGCAATGTGAAGTATTCTTTGAACTTCATTGCGTTGGCGCTTTGTGTTTGGTCAAATTTTGCAGGGAAATCAAAACGGATTTGTTTTTCGCGGCGGTCTTTGTCACTTGCCCAGTCTGCTTTGTTATTTGGGTCTCCGTCTTTTTTTACACCGCGGATTTCGTCTTTATTAAGGCCGGTGTATTCTACCGAAATTTGTTCGGTGCGGAATTTTGCACCAATTTTCGGATGGTCAAAGTCATATTCCACGTAATAGTTATCACCGGGAACAATTGGCACGTATGTACGGTTGGCATCGGTCTTGATATCCCTTATGGAACCGGAAGCATAACCGTCAAACGCGGTACCGTAAAAGCGTGTATTGGTTTTGTTAAATATGGCGGCTTTGAATTTTTCAAGACCGTCCGCTGTGGCGGCTTTTGCGGCGTCACGGTCCGTATTGGTGACACCGGTGAAACCGGTCATGTCGCGAAGAACGTCTTCGCGAAGGTCTTCGACTTTTTCGGTTTCATTGTCGAAAAGGTCGTTACCGTTGCGGTCGATGAATTTGCTTGGGAGAGGAAGGCGGATTGCCATACCGGGAACAGTTACGTTTGGGATGAAACTTATTTTGCCGTCAGAGTAACTGTCACGCGCGCTTTTTGGAATTTCAAAAGAGTATGTTTCCTGGAACACTTGGATAATGTGTTTATGAACGAACCGGTCAGGGTTGTCCGTTGCGTCTATGCCTGTTTCGTAAAAGCGCCATTCATATTGACCAAGATAGTCATACCTGCCATGTGAATCCGCGGTAACAGTAGCCCATGTCAGGGCAATCGTTGGTTTTACTTCAACGGCACCGCTGCTTTCTATTCTGTAAAGGCGCATATTTCCCACGCCCTTGCCGCCGCCCATATCCGGGATGCCGGCCGAATGAAAGCTTGTGCCAAGCAATAATTGCTGCTTTGGCAAGCTTTTAATATTGTAGTTTGCTACAACCTTGTTGTGAGCGCCGGTGCTGGCACTCAACTTTGCGATAATCGGTGCATACGCCCCACCGATAAGGCCCGATAGCCCAAATATCACGGCGACTGCCATAAACATGATATTCCTTGGGCGCAAGAACTTCCTTTTGTGCATAGGGACAATTTTACATAAAACGAACTTTAATGTCAACACCTAATTATTTTTTGCAATAGTTTATCTTGGTATACAGGAAACCACCCCGCCTCGCTTCGCGAGGCACCCCTCCATATAGGAGGGGAACTTTTTTCTTTGCCGCGGGCACCCCCTTTACAAAAGGGGGAATATCTGATATAATGAATCTGAAAAATGAATGGTGCAAAAAATATCTTTTTCCAGGCAAAAGCCGATGGCGTAAACAAAGTTAGTTTATGCTTTTTGCATCCTGTAAAAGGAATAAGGCAGTTGGATGTACCCACCGCCGAATTTAACGATGACAATGCACTGCGAAGGACTTTGAGTTCAGTTGATTTAACTGATTTCGGGCCCGTGTCACAATCTTTCCTTGTTCCCGAGTTTGATACCTATCGTACTATTTGGACCCCGGACAATAACAACCAGAATGCGGTTGTTTTTTGCGATGTGGCAAACGAAAAAAAGGCGACGTTTTGTCCGCGGATATTGTTGAAAGAAAACCTTGAAAATCTTAGAAACAATGGGTTTGGAGATTTGATGCTTGGGCTTGAATATGAGTATATTCAATATCCAAAAAGTTCTTTCATGGCAGTGATAATGAATATTATTCACCTTTGCGCCACAACGGGTGATTATATCGAAATGATGCTGACAAACTATTTGGCAAGTGTCGATGGGAAAAAACAATTCAGTGAATTTGTGGTATCAACGCGAGAGGAACTTGCACGTTGTCTTGAACTTTCGGGTGTCGGTGTTGCGCGGCAGTATCAGGAATGGTTTTATCAACCCGAAATAGCAACAAAGAAAAAGAACGCACTTGAAACGTGTGATGATTTCTTTATTGTTAAAAAAATCTTTCAGGATTATTGTACCAAACATAAAATTCCAACAACATTTATCCCGCATTTGAACCATGAACTTTTGACAACGGGCATGCACTTCAATATGTCTTTGGAAAAGAGCGGCACGAATCTGTTTACGTTCAACAACATTCAATTATGCGACAACTTTGAAAAAGCAATTGCGGACAGCAGTTGCGGACTTAGATTTCTTGCATGTACAAAGGATTCATCACTGAAGCGAATCAGACGCAGAGGTTCTTTTTCACCCGGACATAAAGAGGGTTTTTTCGATAAAGAAAGCCGGGTAGAATGGAAAGACCCCGACGCCCTTATAGACAGTCCGCATTTACTGGCAAGTGCCATTTCTTGTGTCACATTACGCAGAATGCGCGGAAACTTTGTCATGCCGGACCCGCTTGTGCTGTGGAAATCCAAGCAAGAAAGGATTACACACAAGAAATCGGCACAGTCATTCATGGATGACGAAAATATCCAGGCGTCATTTGTATCCGCACCGCAGTTACCACAGTATTTGGTGGATGAGCGGTTAAATCGTTAAACTTGTTGCTTGTTTGGTCAATGTCGCGATGTCGTATGCACAAATTACTTGCCGGCTTATGGTATAGATGTAGTCCCCGATTTGCACACCGCGCGTGATGAACTTCATTTGGTTTTCATAATAGTTTGCCCAATGCTCTGTTGATACTGTGTCATCAAAGTTTGTTAACATCCCGCGATATTCAAGTTCTTTGGTGGCGGCATTGTAATAGAATACCTCTAACCCTTGTTTTATCTTGGCATATCTGTACCAGCCTTGGGGAGACATCTCGTATCCCCAGTATTGGACGGGAAAGGCAATAAGTCCGCGCTGTTCGTTATATAACAATGCTTTTGGGTTGTAAAAGATTTCCGAGTATGCGTCGTCCGTTCCGCCCAACAAAAAGGTTTGGACGTTTACCGCATCTTCCCCGCTGTTGTCGTACAAAGAAACTTTAAGTTCTTTCCAACGGGTAAAGGTAAATCCCCATGAGGTGTCTTCCCCGGCGTCCCTGCCGATACCCAAAAGCATATCACCGGGCAAAAAGTGCAGATAGTGGCTTACCCCTTCTTCTTTAAGGCCTTGGGAAATTGTGGGGTTTTGCGGGTCGGAAAAATCCAGTTTAAACAGCGGATCTATGGTACGGAATGTTACAATAGAGCCTTGGTCCCCGTTGTATTTGACCGCATAGATTCGCTCGCCCGGGGCGATGTCTGTTATTTTACCCACTGTTTTCAAATCCGCATCAAGAACGAATACGCTGCTGAAAGAAGTTTCGCTGTTCCATTCGTCCGTTGTTGTGGCGACGCGCAAGTAACCCTTATATTCGTCCAAAGAGTATCGGTCCTTTACCGTTCCGTCAATCCGTGTTGCGGCTTTTTGTTTCAAATCCGCAAGGGATATACGGTAAAGTTTTGTTTTGGGCGGATGATATTCCCATCGCCAAGTTCCAAACGGACCTCTTGTGTAACTGTTCGAATTATCATAGGCGGCGACAAAAATATTGTTAAGCGAAAAGTAAAGTTCACCGTACAATCCCAAATACGCGGTAAGCATAGATTTGCTTGTGTTGTTTATTTCAACCGAACCGAAAATAATATAGTTAAAGGCTTGGACGTCCTCGTAATAATAAATGTTTCTGGTTGACATTGACTTTTCCTTGCCGCCGTCCGCGGTATCCGCGATTTTGGGTCTGTAGGTGTCTTTTTTGCCATAGTAAAAGTAGTAGTTCACAACGTAATACAGTTTCCCGTCCACAATTCGCGATGTAAAGTATTGCCCGGTAAGTGTAATTCTTCTTTCAAGTACGGGAGAGCTGCGGTCACTGATATCATAAAAGCGTATATCGGTTTTGGTATAGGCCATGTAACTGTAACCGTTAAAGGATGGTGTTGCGGCTATATAAGGCATGTAAAACTGTTCATATATACCGCCAACAAGTATCAGTTTGTCGCCGTGGATAAACATTTCCTGGGGTACATAGTTTTCGATGTCTATTTTGCTTGTGATTGACAAGTTGCCGTTGTCCGCCCGGACTATTTTGAATCCGTTTTGGTTAAGGACGTATATGTA
>Ga0123353_10016129_pt1 | contig 10900 bp, 6 predicted proteins | sample TergutLab28metaG_3_FD_92763 | JGI IMG/M metagenome (GOLD analysis project Ga0123353, IMG submission 92763) | Labiotermes labralis P3 segment gut microbial communities from Petit-Saut dam, French Guiana - Lab288 P3 | ecosystem: Host-associated > Arthropoda: Insects > Digestive system > Gut ... | reverse complement strand
TGTGGCGTGTATGGAGGAGGAGAGGGGGGCGTATAGGGTCTTGGTGGGGAAACCGGAGGGAAAGAGACCACTGGGGAGACCTAGGCGTAGATGTGTGGATAATATTAGGATGGATCTCCAGGATGTGGGTTGTGGGTATATGGACTGGATTGGGTTGGCGCAGGATAGGGACAGGTGGCGGACGCTTGTGAGTGCGGTAATGAACCTTCGGGTTCCATAAAATGCGGGGAATTTCTTGACTAGCTGCAAACCAGTTAGCTTCTCAAGAAGGACTCTGCAGCATGGAGTAAGTAAGTAAGTTGGCGATGTGGAGTGCCAGTAGCTACTCCGTGACTCCTTTGTCGCATTTCTTCTCTTTCCACCCTCTTCATCTTCCCATTTTTTCACCACCGTTCATTTTCCAATTATACCTGGAGTTCTGTGAGTTGATGGACGATTGTTTACGGATAGCACATGGTTTTTATCATTGAGTGTTGTGAGATTTTTGTATAGGTGGGACACAAGACTGTGCAGGATTGGTTTCCCTGACTAGCTTTCTCGTCGGGCAGCCCTGAGGACCGCTGACGGCATCTGCAATATTTTGTTTTGAAAAGCTGCAGACACCTTGGGATATCGTTTTTTTATACACAGATTTGCAAATACCAGACACCTTTCTAACTTCGTATTGTTCATTCCATTGTGCGCAGTATCAACATGGCAACAGTTTGCATTCAGTCACAGCCAGTTTATTTATAAAGACAGCTCATACAAATACATTTTTGGGCTAATTATACGCAATTCTCAGGCTGTAATTAATTAAAACCAATATATAAAATGTGTAATAAAGTCACATGATCTTGTTGCATGAGGAGCATAATATTCTAAGCTGGGCGGTATGACGGAGCTGTGTGCCTCATTGCTAATTTCATGGTTAAAATATTTTGAAATTAAAATCAGTTCTAGTTGCAGCTGTTTGTTTTGCGTAGAAATTTGTGCTCCATAAGGGTGTTCTAGCTGTGAAGTATCGCTCCTGAATTGTAAGCCTCCTCTAATGTTACGTTGCCCCTAGTATTTTTTGATTTTACATGTCTAACCTGAGGTATAAATATTGACTGGTGGGTGGTATATTGATTTAAGTAGCACCTGGAAAGAGGCTGGACTTACTAAATCAATAAGACTTACACAATGAGGGTTTCCTTATGTAGGGTACTTTTATTGTACCGTAGTGCGGATTTCTGTAGGTAGACGTGGGCTTTCTGGTGTGTCTCCATGCCAGCTGTAGCGATCAGGTTGTTTTGTGTGGGAGCAGTACCTTCGGTCATGCGCAGTAAACGTTTATTAACCTTTCGACGCCTAATGTCAACTATAGTGGTCGTACCGCACCGCTAACCTCTAAAGTTGCATTTTATATAGTTATTCAACTAATGTAGGTACTGAATATTTTAAACATGGTATATACTCTCCGTTTTTTTCTATTCAAAATGCAGTTTGTTTCATAATTCTAACTTATTTGGTTCCTGTATTATTCACATTTTATATACAGGGTGTGCTAAAATTAAAAAAATTATTCCGGCGCCAAAAGGTTAAAGCCTGTAATACGTTTGTCGTTTTACTCTGTGAGTGTTCCCTTATATATAGATTTCTAATAAAGTACAAAGTAAGTTTCACCCTAAAACAGGCTACGAAGGCCCAGAGGGGGAGTAGAGGTATAGCTCTACTCTTTCTTTAAACTCGACCATAAATGGGTGGGGTTGTCAACGCCACGCCCTGGCCGCTTTACCCCCAGAAATGACCCGGTTCCAATCTTATAGGAGGTGGGGTGGGCCCCAGGGCCGGTCTGGACCGGTGCGGAAAATCTCGCCCCCACCAGGATTCAATTCCCGGACCGTCCAGCCCGCAGTGAGTCGCTACACCGACTGAGCTATCCCGGCCCACATATAAACTCGCAATTCTATCACCAGTGTGTGCCTGACAGTAACAAATTAGAATATGCTGCTTCTTGTTTTAGCACACGTGTCGCTGTGCCAAACGATGTGCGTTAACAAGCGGGTTCCTAAAAGGTGTGTGTCGAAACTGTCCTTGTTGACCTGCTGTCAATGAAGCAGACTGTCATATAGGTTAGCACGTCTGGGTATCGAAGTGTACAGTACAGACTACAGAATTTCACATCCTTTTCCTCTGTTATTGACTTTTAAATCCCACGTGGGACTGTAAAATCGAAAAGGGGTTTGTGGAAAGATATATCTCAGATTTTATTGGTAGGTGTAGGATCAAGTAGCAGGTCGCTGTGCCTGGAACCCAGCTGCTACTGAATGCAGGTTTCCATGCAGACATACGAAACTTTGAAACGTACAGTGGTTGGCAACACTGACACAAACAGTTTGTCGTTCTTGTATAAAGAATTTGTGTTTGCTTGCTTGGCAGCGAGACATAAGGACTGACGTTTGGAATATAATCTGTGTTGTGGTTGAAAATGTGTTTTTGGCACTTGGAACTGTGTTCAAATTCAGCCACAACACTGACGACTACATATTTAAAATTCTTTTCTTTTTTGTCGGTCATTTTTGAAGACACTGTACAGAATAATACTCTGCAATCAACACAATTACGGTATACAGTATGTTATGGTGAAATAATGTAGGTGCAATGTTGCTCCCAGACGTTTCGGCACCGGCTGGGTGTCGCCAGCGTGCGCGTGCAGAATACCTATTATAGATTACTTTAGCCTTTAAGATATAAGCTGTTGCCTTAATTCATCTAAGATTACCCTGAACTGTATTAAAGATTCATTTCAAAACCTGCAGTAAACGCGCTTCGTTTCGATTATAAGAACCAACTACTTAATACTGCATGGGGAAGTAATGGCTGGTTTTCTCAGGTTTGTGCGAAACACATAAAAGAACGTAAAGTTTTTGATAGCCCAAGAAAACTGCTGGACCCCTGAAGAAGGGACCGATAGGATGTCCCGAAACATCAGTAACTACCAATCAACACTGCGCAACGTCCCAGTTCAGCGTCGACCTCACGGCGAAATGTACGTTATTGGTCTGCAGTAAATTGTGCCACATAGATCGGCAATTTCCTAAAATTGCTCGTGTAAGCGTCACAGGTGTCTTGTGCAGTCATTTTTAATTTACTTAACTGTTCACCGTACATCGGTTTCCTTATTTGTATTTTGGCACTATGTTAATGTATAGCTATAATATATAAAACTTTGCTGACTGTATGCATTAGTTTTCAATGTCAAATTGAAGTAATTACTACCGACACGTTTCTGCTCCACAGCAAATTGTTGATCCTCTCTGCAGTATTACAAATGCAACATTCAAGGATGAACAGATTATTTAACAATTTTGTAGTATAAAAATAAACGTAACTGTAAAACAATCGAATACGAACGCGCTTCATAAATATGTTCTAAGTTCATCTTGTCTTTAAACTGTTAACTCAAAATTGTTCCGACATAAATCATTACCTCCATATTTCGGAATTACTTAGAACTCAGAAACAAGAAAATGCTGCGAGCATTTCTTACTGTGACGGCAGTTTGTATTTGTAGTCACTGAGTTTGTGACTATCTTCAGTCTGAGACTGCAGTAGGTAGCAGCCACAATACGCAAACCAGCGCGCTGATTGCACCATAGCCTGAGTCTTTTGAAATTAATCCATCGTTCTAAAAATACGGGGAGAGAGAGAGGGAAGAGAGATAGAGAGAATAGGAGCAGAGAGGAGAATGTTACATAATGAACAGTTCCATAATTTTTATTCTTCACCAGGTATTATTAGCGTATTCAAATGAAGGGGAATGAGGTAGGCGGGGCATACAGCATTATGGGAGGGATAGGAAATAGGCAAAACATTTCTGTCAGACTGTCTAAAGGAAAGAGCTACATAGTAGATCTAAGTACAGTTGGAAGGTTGATATTAAAATTATTCTTTCAGGGTGTCAGAATGTGTTTTGTGTATACGGTAATGAATCCTCGGGTTCCATGTGAGGCGAGGAATTTCTTGACTAGCTGAATGGCTCTGTTATCTCCTAAAGAATACTTCTGATGCTTGGAATCAGTAATGTGCCAGGAACTGGCTGCTTTATGTTAGTATTTGCTCGTCTTGTACCATGAGAGGCCAACGTCAGTGTATTCCGCAGCACCAAAAGCTACGATGTGTTGGATGAGTAACTTCCATATTCGGTCTTTACCCGTCAGTGTCTTTATGTTATGCACAGTTCTCGTTTTGCGCAAGCTTGTTGGGCTATTATCAGTTCTGCACAGTAATTTATGCACACATTTTTCCATTTTGTTTCGGTATCTGTGCAAATCGTATGTTAATACATAGAGCCTTTGCCAGGGCTTTCTTTACATTAAAAATGTCATACGGTTTTATCGTACGCGCGTAAATGAAATTTCGTTTAGGCCTATAAGAACACGGCCTTACCTGCGCCGATTTTCATGAAATTTACAAATCCGTAACAGAAATATGTGCTGATTTCTTATATCGAATTTCACCCAGACCGGACGTAAGTGTGGATAGTTAGGATAGAAATTTATTCGCCCTCTTACGTAAAGTGTGGCTTTTACTGCGCCGATTTTTCGAAACTCACAATTACTCGATAATATTTGTAAGCGTGTTTTTTTGTACCGAATTTTATCAAAATCCCTCCAGTGTGTAGAAACTACTGGCCAAATTTCTATTACGCCTTCAAGTAAAGGAAGGCTGCCACAGCGCCAATCCCAGAGAATCGAAGACATCACTTACATCGCGGCGGAAGCCTGAAATTACGCGGAGGTCTCTTATACCGAATTTGACTCAAATCGGTGAGGAAACATGAAACATAGGGTAGATTTTCTTTACGCCACTAAGGAAAGTATGAGTAGAACTGAGCCTATCTTCGAGACACTCACGCTTGCCTTACAACAATGTGTAAAGAACTCCTACACCGAACGTTAGGAAAATCTAGCAGTGGTTCAGTCGCTGATGCCACGTCAGACACAACGGACGGACGGACGGGTGGACAGTCGTGGTCGTCACACAAAGCTTATTCATTTCGTAAAGGTCCCTTACACCCGGCTTCCTTACAGTAACCTTGGATAACGGTAAAAGTTTCTTTGCTTACTGGATATTCAAAACTTGAAGTAAATGCAAAAGGAGTCCTCTTACAGATATCTGACGTCAACTGTTTCGATACTGGAACCGTATTGCAGTTCATACATTAGTAACTTGGGTTGGAAAGAACACAATCCCATTCAGTCTAGAAGTGTTCCTTTTTCCCCGTCGCAAGAAATATTTGTAAAACTAGGACACTTAGCTTGACCTTGTGAGGCTATCTTTCTTGCCACAATTAACAATCGCCGATAAACATGTTTTCGTGATATTTGATAATGAGAAATTTTACTAAAATTTGTTCACACACGCGACCTTGATGATACCAGATGTATCTGCACATAGTTTGGTGCACAAGAATGAAATGCGCAAGTCTGTTTTTGCGATATCTTATCAAGCTTTTGAATCTACATCTAAGAATTCACAGGTGTTCACGTAAGGCACCGTCATTGCCCGAACACATAGACGTTATCTTCACCAGTACGAACTCACCAAGCAACCAATAAATAAATCAATCAATCAATCAGCTGCCTACCCAACTACGCATTCGCGCAGTTACTTCAGCCGTGGTGTGTTGGTTGTGTGAAAAGTTGAACGACGCGTTTCCAAAACATTTGTTTGTTCGCACTTATTCACTGCTCCTGATGTACCTGTTTATAGCAGTGGCAAAAGATTGCTCCAGAAACGTTGTGCTGTGTGCACATCACTTAAATTGCTTAAATTACCTTCTAATCTTTAAGCATTGTGACCATGAAAGATATCTAAATGCAACACTTTTGTCAAATACTGCTGGCTTTTTACCCGCAATTGGCAGGATGTATTGTCACTATGTTATGAACATAGTGCTGCTACAAAAGTACTCGATATAAATCCCTTCTTGGCTATTCGTTTTGAAGTTAGTGTTAGTATATTTTTAAGAATATATTACAGTGAAACATGACTGTGTTGGTCACCCTTACTTGCAGTCAAAACCGCCAAGATTATAGAGGTGGCCAAATCACACGGTCTGATCCAAAATAAGTTCTGTTCATGCCATAGGGCGTACCTGCATATTTGAATTAATTGTATGAAAAGACACAAGCGGTACGTTAGAAACGGTGCGCAATTAGACTGTGTGTGTCAGTTCACAAAGACCTAATGTCATTCATTTGATGAAGAATGTTCGTTGATTTTCAGTCGCCTTGTTGACACTTAAATTCGTTCTCCTGTACTGCAGAACAGCAGCTGAACAGCAGTACACTACAGAGGTTCTTGAAGCCCCTGCAATGACCTACTGTGATTCATAGTCGTTATGTTACTGTCGACGTCACTGTCACTGTTGTCACAGTACGAGTCTTAGACTGTCCTTCCATTTCTCTGACCAGTTCTTTCTATTATGTTGGCACTTCTTCATGTACAGTAATGCTAACATCACATCTTGTAGTCCCTCTGAACATGTAGTGGCACAGAACGTATCGTGTGGCTTAGTACTGCACGCATCTTCTCTACGCCCGCCATTTCTTCTTGTGGTATTTAATCCCACGTGACTGAAGTACCTTACACTCGGTTCTCCTGACAGTTGCTTCCCAGCACTGCTGAACTATCGAAATGAGTGGAACAGTAATCCTGATTTGCTGATACCTGACTTCATTTATCTAGCCTGCGCGAATGTAACAATGTACCGTAACGTCTGCTGTCGATTACAGAGATTTTAGGTCTAGAAATTGAATTTCAGATATTAAATTTTATAGAGAAAATTTCATTGTTGCTTGGTTTATCACGCGCGTCACGCAATACATGGTTGTGTTTTCATCACGCAACGAGATTTTCTTTTTATTATTATTATTTTGATAATGTAGTACAAATCTGGAAGCCTTTCTTCAAAATTTTCCTGGACTACTCGTGCCTTTTCATTGGAACGCCAATTGTCTGACAATGCAGAAGGACATGTGGCAGCACCGAAGACTAGAGGCTTTCACTTCTCACCGGTGGGATTACAGAGCACAGCAACACTCAATATTTCCCTGGGTGTTTTCCCGCTTATAAATTTTTCCATTTCTGCATCAATATCTTAGGGGCATTTCACGATAAAGCAATCCGTTCTAAGGTACATGAACTTTATTCCATGGTCGGTATTCAGTCATTACCTGATGCAGTTGTGAACGTCCAGTCTTCAGTTGCTGCCATATCTACTATTATTGACTTACTGTGCAGCAATCGGAAATCAATGTTGTGTCTTGTCCTGAATCATTCAGACACACCTGAACATTTTCAGCACGAAGTCTGTGTGAAATATCCTTGGCTTTAGAACACACTTATTACGTGGAACACAACACAGGTCTTATTTTATACAAGTTGTTCCTCTACATGTAAGTAACGTGTTTCGACATTTTCTTACGCCATCATCAGGCATGTCAATAAAAAATCTGATAAAGGAACAAAATAAAATCATCATCATCTTCCTCCATGGATTAGGTCGTTTGAGCTGTTCCGGCATCGACGCGTTGCCATCGTTTCCTGGGGTGTCCACAGTCTCTTGTTCCTCGAGGTTTGTAGTTGAGGGCGTGTTTCTGGAGTCTGGTGTTGTCCGTTCTTTCAAGGTGGTTGATCCAGTTTTGTTTGTATTTGAGCCTCACGTCTTGTATTCCAGAGATCTCTAGTTTTTTCCATATGACTTCGCTTCTTATTTTATCCAGTCTTGTTTATCCCGTAACACTTCTTGGGAAGCGCATCTCTGCAGCTTCTAGGCCAGTCATGTCTCTCTTCGTGGTTACCCATGTTTCGCTGCCGTAGAGTAGTGATGGTCTAGCTACAACTTTATAAAATTTCATTTGGGTATCTGTACGGGTTTTCTTTAAGTGCTTTCTGATAGTGCCACATATTCCTTGAAATCTCTTTATTTTTTGTCGAAATCTGGTTGTTGTTATTATTATTATTACTATTATTATTATACCAAGTAGACTTTTCCCCATTTCTACATGAGGACGAAGACGTGGTTAGTCTCCCAAATGCAATGTTTTAGCATTTATTTTTGACCACGCAGTCGGTAAACTGCGATAGAAATGTTACAATACTAAGCTGAATGCCAGTACCTGTCGGTAAGTCTTGTTTCCTTCTTGCACTAAACAGAGAGTTTCCTTTCATCTGTCAAGTGAATTGAGGCGTGGAACAGCATCGACCTTCCCAACTCTCACTCCTGTACTTCTATCAAAACCAGCAACCTTGCATCTCACAATTATGTTTTCCGTCCTTTGTATAATCAGCGTCACAACAAACAAAGACGCTATGCTTTATGGTGGCCAGTTTCCGAGTCATTTAATAGTTTCGCCTCATTGTCGAATGGTCGCTTCAGAAGGTAATGATAGTGTAATACTAAGGCCAGGTATATATTGCTGGGCCGTAGTCATCTGCCACACCAGATACACACAGTACGAGAGCTTAACCACCTTCTTATATATATATTTTCCTGTGGCGCTTCAACCTGATTCGGGGTAATGGCCTCCCTTACGGGGCTTCGAGATCACACTCAGACACACCACATTCGATAGGACTCCTCTTGACGAGTGATCAGCCCGACGCAAGAGACCTCTACCTGAAAACACACAACTCTCAAAAGAGACAGACATGCATGTCCCCGGCGGGATTCGAACCCACAATCCCGGCAAGTGAGCGGCCGCAGACTCACGCCTTAGACTGCGCGGCCAATAGGATCGGTACATTCTTATATACAGTTTGTCTCTATCGAAGTTCCTCCCAGTTGGTTCCATAAGGTAATTACCTGCACGACGACAGGTTTTCATAGCTTGTCCATGTTCGCTTGTCGTCTGTTCCGTCTGCTTATTCTTGACTTCATTATCTCTAGCTCTGACACCCAAACGACCGCTATATTTCGAAGTACAGAACTATCAAGTGCCATTACGGTGCCTTGTATTCATTAATCGCAGCTTTGTGTTTTCTACAACTAGAAGCCAAAATTTCAGCACAAAGAATCCAAACAATGGTCCCAACTTCGCACTTAATTTTATGGTGTAGTGAATCACCATTATTCAGTGAAAGGCTTAAGAGTAGAAAAGAGGATGGAGAAGAAGTAAGCAGCTACTGGATGACCTTAAGGAAAAGAGAAGATACCGGAAATTGAAAGAAGAAGCACTAGATCGCACTGTGTGGAGAACTCGCTTTTGAAGAGTAGGAAGACACTACTACGCAATGGATGAATGGATTATCAGTTATTTAAGTACGACACATCAACTGCAGCAGCTTTATCCCCTTATCTTCGAGTGCTAAGAGAGCCTGAGTGAAGGTTTGAGAAGAAATGGGCACTGGAATGTTTTTTTTTTGAAACAACGCCGGCATTTGCTTGGAGGAGTAAAGGAAATTCGCCCAAACCCTCAGTCAGCTATTTCGCATTTCGGCCGAGATTATTATATCGCGTGTCAGTAAAGGTAAACCTGTCCCTGTCCACAGCATGAATGTATAGAGGAAGCAATAGATTCACAGCTCCGCTGATTCCTTACATAGGCGCTAGATGGAAGCGAGTGTTCAGCGTCACATTCCGGGTGCTTTGTCCACGTTACCGTCTATATGGGTGGATGGGTGGGTACCTGATATGGTCTGGAGAAGAAAATAAATTGCCCCTACCGAGATTGGAATCCCGGACCGTCCAGCCCTTATCACACGTGACATCACCCATTGAAGTGACCTGCTTGGTCATTGTATTGGACATCACACAAAACTTATACTAAGAACGGCTTTCATATGCAACCTAAATAGCAGATCGAACTCGCTTTTCGACCTATCTTAATATCATACTTACCGTGATTAAAAAGGTAAAGTGATCCCGTTACAGGACGGGTGTGGCCCAGAGGTTGGGTAGAGGTATAGCTCTACTCCTCCATGACCGCGGCACTAGAAGGCGGTGAGTGGTCAGCAGCACGCCCCGGCCGTACTTTACCCCCGGAAAAGACCCTGTACCCATTTTACAAGAGGCTGGGTGGGCCCGAGGGCAGGTCTGGACGGGCGGAAAATCTCGTCCCCACAGGGATTTCGATCCCGGACCGTCCAGCCCATAGTCAGTCGCTCTACCTACTGAGCTACCGGGCCCATTCTTATCGTGGTTGGTTTTAATGAATAGTGTTATATCGCTATTCAACGTTAAGCCAGCTTCGAACGCAATTACTTTGGATTTAACATTATTAATCAGCATAATGATACACAATTAACCGAGCGAATATCTTTGAGTAGTAACTCCTTTATTAAGTACCAGCACCGAATTTCTCCATGATACTTGCCATTCTGACGGAAATTGTTGGCATCCTTATTGCCTCCAGCGACATACAGTGGGGTATGCTAGAACGAAAGTAATTGGTTCCAGAACCTCGTTCTTTATAGCATCTGTTCTTTCCAGCCCACATTGAAATATATGTGCTTAGGCGTAATCCGTTCCAGGCCCACAGACAAAAGCAAAGATATTATCCGGTCTTTTTACTCTATTTTGAAAGCTCATGGCTAAAATTGTATAGCAGAATAATTAAACAAATATTTTCACTGCTAAAGGAATTGTTGAGGAGAATATTTGGACCTAGGAGGGACGAGGTAACGGGGGAATGGAGGAGAATGCATAACGAGGAGCTAAATAATTTGTACTCGACACTCAATATTGTGCGGGTGATAAAATCAAGAAGAATGAGATGGGCTGGGCATGTGGCGCGTATGGGTGAGGACAGGGGGGCGTATAGGGTCTTGGTGGGGAAACCGGAGGGAAGGAGACCACTGGGGAGACCTAGGCGTAGATGGGTGGATAATATTAGGATGGATCTCCAGGAGGTGGTATGTGGGTATATGG
>Ga0123353_10016128_pt1 | contig 10900 bp, 5 predicted proteins | sample TergutLab28metaG_3_FD_92763 | JGI IMG/M metagenome (GOLD analysis project Ga0123353, IMG submission 92763) | Labiotermes labralis P3 segment gut microbial communities from Petit-Saut dam, French Guiana - Lab288 P3 | ecosystem: Host-associated > Arthropoda: Insects > Digestive system > Gut ... | reverse complement strand
ATTCCATTATTGTTAAGAAGTGAAATAGCTAAATTTAAAAAGTCTTTTCCAGTTCCAGGTAAGTTCATAATGATTCTATCGAATTTTAAGCTTTCACTTGCAAGTTTTTCTTTATTTACAAGTTTCTCTTTATCCATTTTTGATGAGTTATAAAATCTTTGATCTTCTTTGCTTATATCATTTATATCTCCTAAAATAGGAGTTATTTTTCCTTTTATTTTATTGAGTTTAATATTTTCTTTCATGTATTTGATAGCTTCTTCATTAATATCAACAGCATAAATATTTGTATTTTTATCTTTAGCTATAATTATTGGAAAAGGACCTATTCCTGCAAACATATCTAAAATGACTTCTCTATCTTTTACTTGTTCAGCTACTCTTTTTCTTTCTGTAGCTAAACGTGGTGAAAAGTAAACTTTTTTCACATCAAGTTTCAATCTTATACCATGTTCTTTGTGAATTGTTTGAGAATTATTTTCTCCAGCTATATGTTCTAATTGTCGAGTTCTTATTTTCCCTTCAATTGGACTTTTTTTCATAAAAATAGCTTTTCTTTTGGTGAATTTAAGTGCAGCTTCTCCAATAGTATCCTTATGTTCTTGAAGGTTTTCAGGAATTTCAAGTATAACTACATCTCCAATAATATCAAATGAAGTTTTTAAATCTTCAATTTCTTCTTCTTTTATCTTTCCTTTAAGATGTTCAGTTAGACTTTTTGCTTGTTTTTTTAGTGCTTCTAAATTTTTCTCAACAATATCAAAAGTTAATGTTTCATCAGAATCAAGATTAAATTTATTTAATAATTCTTTTTCAATACTTTGTTTTGTTTCAGAATCAATTTTTCCTTTTATAGGGATATAACCATAGCTATCTTTAGTGAGGATTTTATAATTTTTATCTAAAAATTCCTTTTCTGCTAATATTTTACGTAGTTCATTAATGTATTTTAATGGAATTTTAATAGCTAGCATGATATCACTAATTTTCTTATTTATTAGTCTATTTTTATTATTTTATTTATTTTTTAGTATATTTTATTTATTTATTAGTATATTTTTCTTATTTTTTAGTATATTTTTCTTATTTTATTTATTTTTTTATATATTGAGGGTCGGACAAAAATAGCTTTTTTCAAAAAAAAGTTTCTTCTTTTGCTAAACAAAGGATTTTCCTAAGGTTTTGACAAACTGATATAGAATTTTGTCCGACCCTCATATTAAATTTTTTTTATTTGTTAATATAAATTAAATTATAATTTTTTTAATACTATATAATTTTTTTATTTCCATTAAATTTATTCATTATTTATTCAATTTTCAAGGCATAATCTTTATTTATTATAATATTATAATGAATAGTATATTAATAATATATTTCAATAAACAAAACTTAATTATAAATAAATTTATATTTTAATAAAGAAAAGTTAATTAGATTAATAACATATTTTAATAAAGAAAAGTTAATTATAAATAAATTTATATTTTAATAAAGAAAAGTTAATCTAATAAAAATTATATGAAAATAAATGATATATTTGAGCGTATATAGGGGTTATTCATTAAATCATATATATTTGGGAGGAATAGATGGTTATTAAAAATTTATCAAAAGAGCTCAATATAGAACAAACAAAAAATATAATTGAATTATTTAATCAGGGCAATACTATACCTTTCATAGCTAACTATAGAAAAGACATTACAGGATCTTGTAGTGATCAGTTTTTAAGAACTTTTCGTGATAGATTAGTTTACTTAAGAAATCTAAATAAGATGAAAGATCAGGTTATTAAGACTATAACTGAGCAAAACAAATTAGATGAAAAGATTGAAAAGTGTATTAATGAAACAAAAAGTTTGTTGGAATTAACTGAGATTTATAGACCTTATGTAAGTGAAGAAGAAACTAAAGCAGATATAGCTAAGAAAAAAGGATTAGAAAGTCTTGCAAACATTATTCGTTTTCAACAAACAAAGATTCCAATTCCTGAGATAGCTGAAGATTATATATTTCCTGAAAAAGGTGTAAAAAATATTCAAGAAGCTATTTCTGGTGCTCAGGATATAATGGCTGAAATAATAGCTAATAACGCTGATTTTAAAGTATTGATTCAAAAAATCACTTTTGAAGAAGGGGAATTATCTACTATTGCTATTGATGAAAATCAGGAATCTGAATATGAAATGTATTATAATAATAGTGAACCTTTAATTTCTATTTCTAATCATAGAATTTTAGCTATAAATCGTGGTGAAGATGAGGAATATTTAAAAGTTGAAGTTGAAGCTCCCAAAGAAGATATTATTAAATATTTAAATAGACACTTCTTAATTGATAGATCTGAATACCATACTCAAGATTATAATGAAATCACAAGAAAATATATGGAAGAAGCTATTTTAAGAGCATATAATCAATTAATAGCTCCTTCAGTTCAGGAAGAAATTAGAAATTATTTAACTATGAGGGCTGAAAGTAAATCTCTTGAATTATTTTCAAATAATTTAGAAAATTTACTGATGCAAGGACCAATTCAAAATAAGGTAGTTTTAGGATGGAATCCTTCATTATATACTGGAACTAAATTAGTAGTCATTGATGAAGTGGGGGATGTTTTAGACTCAAAAGAAATATTTTTCAATGAGTCTCAGGATAAAATAGATGAAGGAAAGAATATAGTTTTAAATCTTATAAAAGAATATAATGTAGATATTATAGCTTTAGGGGATGTTTCTGATTCAAAAATATTTGAAAAATTCATTGTTGAAATTATAAAGGGCACTGATGTTAAATATGGATTAGTTAATCAATATGGGGCATCTATTTATTCTGAAAGTGAATTGGGAGAGAATGAACTTCCTGATTTTAATAAAGGTTGTAGAACTGCTATTTCATTAGCTAGACGTTTACAAGATCCTCTTGTAGAACTAATTAAAGTCGATCTTAAATCTATTGGTGTTGGTCAATATCAACATGATTTAGATCAAAATCTTTTAGATGATGCTTTAAATGATGTTGTAGAGAAAGTTGTAAACAATGTAGGGGCAGATTTAAATTCTGCTTCAATTTCTCTTTTATCTCATATAGCTGGATTAAATTTTGATTTAGCTACTAGTATTGTAAATTATAGGGAAAATAATGGTCTTTTTACTAGTAGGGAAGAACTTTTAATGATTCCTGAAATTGATGAAAAGATATTTGAACAATGTGCTGGGTTTTTAAAAGTATATACTTCAAGCAATCCATTAGATTATACAAGAATTCATCCTGAATCTTATGATATAGCTATAAAGCTACTTGAAAAATATAGATATACTTTAGATGATATTGGTTCAGCTAATTTATCATTTGATATTTTAAAGAAAGACTTAAAAGATAATTTTAATAATGATTTGGATAATAATTTAATGAATGATATGGATAATGGTTTAAACAATAATTTAGATAATAGTTTAAATACTAATTCAGACAATAGTTTAGACAATAATTTAGATAATAGTTTAGACAATAATTTAGGTAATAGTTTAAATAGTAATTTAGATAATAGTTTAGATAATGCTTTAAAGGACAATTCAGATAGTAGTTTAGAAGCTGATTCAAATGATTATAGGAAACTTCTTAATAATGAAAAACTCTCGAATGCTGAAAAAATAGCTAATGAACTGAATATAAGTTTAATTACTTTAAAAGACATTATATATTGGCTTGAAAACCCATTAAAAGATCCAAGAGATGATATGCCAAGACCCATACTTCGAAACACAATGTTGGCAATGGAAAATCTTAAAATAGGGATTGAATTAGAAGGGTCTGTAAGAAATGTTGTTGATTTTGGAGCATTTGTTGATATTGGTGTCCATCATGATGGACTAGTACATATTTCTAAAATGAGCCAAGGTAATTTTGTAAATCATCCATCAGATATTGTAAGTGTTGGAGATATTGTAAAAGTTAAAATTATTGAATTGGATTTAAATAAAAAAAGAATTCAATTAGCTATGGTTCTTTGAATTTATTTTATTACTAGTGTTCCAATTAGTTAACTATTATATCAGGTTATTTTATTAATAAAGGAGTCAACTATTTATTAGGGGTTTTCAATGCTTTATTTTGTAGGACTAGGTTTATTCAATGAAAAAGATATTTCTTTAAAAGGATTAGAAGCTTTAAAATCAGTTGATATAGTTTATGCAGAGTTTTTCACCTCTCGTCTTTTTGGTTCTAGCTTTGAAGCTATAGAAGAACTTATTGGAAAAGAAATAAAAGTATTGAATCGTCAAGAAGTTGAAGAGGAAAATATTTTTATGAAAAAAGCTATTGAAGGTAAGGATGTAGCTTTAATTTGTGGTGGAGATCCTCTTATAGCTACTACTCATACTGATTTTCTTGTTGAAGCTAAAAAAAAGGGTATTGATTTTGAAATTATCCATGGCTCTTCCATATTGTCTTCAGCTCTTGGAATTTCTGGATTACAAGGATATAAATTTGGAAAGGTAACTACAATTCCATTTCCAGATGAAAACTTTTTCCCACATTCTCCATATATGACAATTGCAAATAATTTAGCTAATGATTCTCATACATTAGTATTATTAGATATTCAAGCTCATAAAGATAGATATATGTCTGTTAATCAAGGACTTAAATATCTTATGAAAGTTAAGGATGATTTGATTAATGAAAATAGAGATGATGAAGCTATTATTGATGAAGAGACTTTAGCTATTGGTATTGCACGTGTTGGTTCAAAAGATGTTATTGTAAGAGCTGATAGGATTGGGGTTTTAATGGATTTTGATTTTGGAGAACCTCTTCATTGTATAGCTATTCCTTCTAAGTTACATATAGTTGAGGCTGAGTATTTATTTGAAATTTGTGGAGCTCCTAAAGAGATATTAGATGGAATTTAGGTTTTTAAATGTTTAATTTAGATTTAAGTTTTTAAATGTTTAATTTAGATTTAAGTTTTTAAATGTTTAATTTAGATTTAAGTTTTTAAATATTTAATTTAGATTTAAGTTTTTAAATGTTTACTGTAGATTTAGGTTTTTAAATTATTTGAATTGATTTTATATTTGTTGTGATTTTATGGTATTAAAAAGGTCAACTTTTGGAACTTATGTTAAAGATGGAGTTCCTCATGATAGAAAAGAAGCCGAACAAAAAAGAAAAGGTTTTAGAACTCCTCGTAAAAGAAAAATAAAGTTAAAAAATCCTTTTCACATTTATAATCATATATTTAAATATAATAGGGATTTTACTCGTGTACCAACACTTTTAATAAAAAATAAAGTCAAAATATCTAATAAAACAAAGATATATAATAAAGTCAAAATATCTAATAAAACAAAATATAAAAAGTAAAATAGATTTTAATATTATTTTGTAAAATTTCAGCCTTTTTTCAGTTTGTCTTAAATTTTTATAATAATTTATTTTAATAATATTTATTTGTATAATTTATAAAAAATTATATTAAATAAACAATTTTTAGAGTATATAATACTATGAAATTTATTATATAATTTTAAAATTTAATGTAATGATAAGTAAATTAATAAAGTAAGAATATATAAAATTTAAATAATGAAATAATTAATTTAAAGATTATTAATAATAGATTAAAATAATTAATTTAAAGATTATTAATAATAGATTAAAATAATCAATTTAAAGATTATAAATAAGAAAAATTTTCATATTCAACTATTAGGGATATTTTTTTAGGTGCTTATTAATGGATAAAAAAGCTATTAAAACTTTTTCAATTAATGCAAGAATCAAATTGAGGGAAGATATTAAATATAAAATGAAATTAATAGGAATATTAGAAGATAATATTTTAAAACCTTCCAAAAAATATACTGATAGAGAAATTTATGATATTGGTGAAGATAACCCTAAAATTCTTTATAAAAAAGAAATCCAACAAAGAAACAAAATAATAAAAATCATTAAAGAAAAAGGATATGGCAATGTAATCGAAGAAATTGCATATACTATATTTAATCGTTTAATAGCTATTCGTTTTATGGAAATTAATAAATACCTTCCAATAAAAACAAGAGTTCTCTCAAGTGATACAGAAAATAAAATCGAACCTGATATTATAACTAAAGCACCGAATATAGATTTAAACTTAAATAAGAAAGAAATAGATAGAATTTATTCTCTTAAAACTGCAGACAAACTTGATGAATTATTTCAATTCTTATTTATTAAACAATGTAATGAATTAAACAATATTTTACCTGAATTATTTGAAAAAATTGAAGATTTTTATGAACTATTGTTTCCACTTTCTTTTACTCAGGAAAATGGACTTGTAAGAGAATTGATAAGTTCTATTTCTGAAGATAATTTTAAAAACCAAGTAGAAATAATTGGATGGATGTATCAATACTATAACTTGGAACTTAAAGAAGATACTTTTAAACAGCTTAAAAATCATGTTAAAATTAGTAAAGAAAGGATACCTGCAGCAACACAAATGTTTACTCCAGATTGGATTGTTAAATATATGGTTGAAAACAGTCTTGGAAAATTATGGTTAGAAAATCATCTGGATGATAAATTAAAGGAAAATTGGAAATATTATATTGATGGTAATGAAGAAAATATTGATGCAAATGAAGAAGATATTGGTGAAAGAAAACATTATCTTGTTAAAGAAAAACAAAATATTGATGAGAAAAAACAATCATCAGAACTTGAAAAACAATTAAATTCACTTAAAAGTGATTCAAAAAATATTAAATTAGAAGAAATTAAAGTTATAGATCCTTGTATGGGTAGTGGACATATATTAGTTTATGTTTTTGATGTTTTAATGGATATATATTTATCACAAGGATACAATAAAAAAGAAGCCACAATTTCTATATTGAAAAACAACATTTTTGGTTTGGATATTGATGATATGGCTTATAAATTAGCTTGTTTTGCAGTAATAATGAAAGCAAGATCATATCATAAACAAATATTTAAAGAAAATATAAAACTAAATCTAAAATCAATACAAGAAAGTAACTTATTGAGTCAAGAATTAATAGATTATTTATCCCAAAGAAATAATGAATTAAAAAAGAACATTGAGTATATTAAAGAAGTTTTTATTGATGCTAAAGACTATGGGTCATTATTATCTATCAAAGATTGGGATTATGAAAAAATAAAAGATTCTGTTGAAGAAATTAATGAAAAATTAAAGGATTCTGTTTCAGAAACTAATGAAGAAATCAAAAAAATAAAAAAGAGTGGAATAGTTGAATCAAGTTCAATAGATGAATCAAATACAATAACTGAATCAAGTTCGATAAGAAAAACAGGATTTTCTTTTGAAATAGAGAAATATCTTATTCCTTTAATAGAACAAGCTCAGATATTATCTCAAAAATATGAAGTATTAGTAACTAATCCTCCCTACATGGGTGGAAGAGGTATGAACAAAGAATTACTTGATTTTTTAAAAACAAATTATAAAGAGAATAAAAATGATTTGTTTTCAGCTTTTATTGAAAAATCATTCTATTTTTTAAAAGAAGAGGGGTATGCTAGTTTTTTAACACCTTATGTATGGATGTTCATTAGCTCTTATCAAAAATTAAGGGAAAATATTATTAAAAATAGGACACTAAGCTCATTAATCCAATTTCAATATTCTGCTTTTGAAGAAGCAACAGTTCCTATCTGTGCTTTCACATTTAAAAATAGTCATGAAGACAAGATTGGAAAATACATAAAACTTTCTGATTTTAAAGGAAAGATGAATGTTCAGGAAACCAAAACTTTAGATGCAATAACTAATCCTAAATGTGCTTATTATTTTGAATTTAATCAAGGAGACTTTTTAAACATTCCTGGAAACCCTATTGCTTTTTGGGCAGAACATGAAATTATAGATATTTTTAAAAGAGCTAAAAAACTATCAGAAATAGCTGAAATTAGGCAAGGATTAGCAACTACAGACAATAAAAGATTTTTAAGGTATTGGTATGAAGTTAATTTTAATAAGATAGGATTTAACCATAATAGAGAAAGTGCTAAAAAAAGTGCCAAAAAATGGTTTCCATATAATAAAGGAGGAAAATATAGAAAATGGTATGGAAATGATGAATTTATTGTTAATTGGCAAAATGATGGGGAAGAAATAAAAAAAATAGTTAAAGAAAAATATAAAAATAGAAGCTATGCACAGGATTTCACAGAAGAAAAATGGGAAAAATTAATTAGAGTATGGGTTGTTAAAAACATTGAATTTTACTTTAAAGAAAGTATCACTTGGTCATTTATAAGTTCTTCTTATTTTTCTGCAAGATATTCTCCTCAAGGTAGTGTTTTCGATGTTGCTGGTTCATCTATGTTTCCACCAAAAGAAAAGATTAAATATTTAACTGGATTGATGTGTTCTAAAGTATCTGCATCAATAATGAGTATACTAAATCCTACAATAAACTTCCAAGTAGGGGATTTGAAGAATATTCCAGTTTTTTTCAATGAATCTTATGAAAAGCTTATTGAAAAAATTGTAGATGAAAATATTAATATATCTAAAGAAGAATGGGATTATTTTGAAGAGTCTTGGAACTTTACATCACACCCATTAATAAAATATAAAGTAGATGGTTTAATAGAAAATTCTTTTAATAATTGGGAACAAGTAGCTCAAAATAATTTTCAGAAAGTAAAAGAAAATGAAGAAAAAATAAATGAAATTTTCATTGATATTTATAATTTAAAAGATAATTTAAGTCCTACATTAGAAGATAAAGATATAACCATTAGAAAAGCAGATTTAAAAAGAGACATCAAAAGTTTCATATCATATTTTATAGGATGTTTATTTGGTCGCTACTCTTTAGATGAAGAAGGAATAATTTATGGAGGAGGTGAATATAATCAATCAAATTATCATAAATTCATCCCAGATAAGGATAATATAGTTCTTATTTTAGATAATGAATATTGGGGTATTGAGCATGAAGACAATGAATATGAAGATAATGAGTATTTAGATAGTGAACATGAAAATAGTGAACATGAAAATAGTGAACATGAAAATAGTGAACATGAAGATAGTGAACATGAAGATAGTGAACATGAAGATAGTGAACATGAAGATAGTGAACATGAAGATAGTGAACATGAAAATAATAAATATTTAGATAATGATTATTTAGATAATGATATTGTTAATAAATTCATAGAATTCCTAAAAATAACTTTCTCAGAAGAAACTCTTGAAGAAAATATTGAATTTATAGCTAATGTTTTAGGAAATAAATGGAAAACTCCAAGAGACACAATAAGAAAATATTTTTTAAATGATTTTTATAAAGACCATATTAAAACTTATAAAAAAACACCAATATATTGGTTGTTTGATAATGGAAAAAGAAATGGCTTTAAAGCATTAATTTATATCCATAGATACACTCCAGATATCCTTGAAAAATTAAGGAATAATTATCTTAATAAGACTCAAAAAGCTTTAAAAAATTCTATAAATAAGAATGAAAAAATGATATTAAATTCCAAACATCAAAAAGAGAAAAGAAAATTAGCACGATCCAATATCAGACTTAAAAAGCAATTAGAAGAAATAATAAAATATGATGAAGTTTTGACAATTATAGCTACTAAACAAATAAATCTTGACTTAGATGATGGTGTTAAAGCAAATTATAGTAAATTTCAAGGAATTGAATCAAGAAATAAAAAAATAGATTTATTAAAAAAGATTTGAACATAATAATCAATTATAAACTATAATTATGCTATAAATTAACAATTAATAATATGATAATAATTTAATATGGAATAAATAAAATAAAATTGGATAATTAGGATAAAATTGAATAAATAATATAAGATTGGATAATTAGGATAAAATTAGATTGAATTGAATAAATGGGATAAAATGGCTATTTTACTTACAAATATTAGTGAAAATATCTTAAATCAAGATATTATAAAAGAAAGTTTTAGTAAATTGGAAAATTTAGATAAACTAAAAGGAAAAGAAGAAATAACCGAAATTTTCTTTTTAAATGAAAATACATTAAAACAAAAATGGAATTTTAAAAACATAAAAGTAAATAGTGTTAAAATAGATATGAGTAAAGATATGGAAGAACTTTACAATGATATAAATCAAATTATTGAAGATATTTTGGATAAAAAAGAATTCATGAATGTAATAGTAGATGTTAACTTTCTTGCATATGTAATATTAGAAATTCTAATAAAAAACTTTAAAATTACTGATGTTTTTATTTTAGAAAATAATAAATTGAAAAAAGCCCATCCTTGTGGATGTGAGGCAGAATATATTGGATATTAATTAATAACTCATTTTTTTTGTAATGAATTGAAGAAATTTCTAAAAATAATTAATTTGAAGTTTAATTAATATATTATTTTATATACTTTTATTCTATATTTTATTATATTTTATACTTTATTATACTCTATACTTTATTATACTCTATACTTTATTATATTCTATATTTTTATATTGTAATAATATTTTTATATTATACACTCTTATTTTTTATATTTTAGTTATCATATATTCTTATTTTATATTTTATTATATTGTATATTTTTATATTCTATTAATAGAAAATAAATAATGATATAATAAAAATAAAGATAATATAAATAGAAAAAATAAAAAATAAGATAAAATTAATAGAAAATACAAATATAAAGATAAAATTAATAGAAATACAAATATAAAGATAAAATAAATAGAAAATACAAAAATAAATAATAAATAAAGATAAAAATAAAAAAATAAATAAAAAAAGCACTAAATAATTAAAAAAAATATTAAATGGGAAAATATTTTATATTATAATTTGAAAATATCTTTTTCCCAATCATTATTAAT
>Ga0123353_10016127_pt1 | contig 10900 bp, 17 predicted proteins | sample TergutLab28metaG_3_FD_92763 | JGI IMG/M metagenome (GOLD analysis project Ga0123353, IMG submission 92763) | Labiotermes labralis P3 segment gut microbial communities from Petit-Saut dam, French Guiana - Lab288 P3 | ecosystem: Host-associated > Arthropoda: Insects > Digestive system > Gut ... | reverse complement strand
TCGAGACAGGATTCTCCCCATCCCTGCCCTATATCCCAATGCGAATCAATTGATACGCCAACATCCGGAAGGTCAAATTCTTCCATGACGAGTCTTTTGATAAAATCCGCTCCGACTTCGTTAACCCACGAACCAACTTTTACCTTAAAGCCGTCTCTAAACTCAAAAACTCGTCCACGCGGAGTCTGAGTATAGTCAGGGTTGGAATAGAGCGGATCGCGCGCTCTCCTATGTTCTCTATTCCAATAGGTCTCATGCAATGTATTGATTGTTTTGGACGCATTCGGTCCAGCGTCGGAAAACTGCAATACATCGGCTTCTACACTTTGTATGCCAAATAAGGTACGACTTGCCGCGTCGTACCAAAATATACCAACTTTGGGGTCGTTTTGGTGGCTACGACTGGCCTCCATCGTAGCCATGTAGTTCCGCCGCACTTCTTCACTGATGTACTGATTGAGCAACGCCTTGTCCATGTTTCGCTCCCATGCTTTTCGCCATTCGATTGATGCGAATGAGCGCACCCGGCAACTCGGACGGCGGAATCGAATGTCCCAACGTGGCAACAAAGTCTGCCAAATCAACCTCTGTCAATGTACCGTTGCGGCAACGTTCTTGAATCGCGTGGATTTTCTCGTATACCTTCTCTTGCTGAGCGTACCGTTTCTCTTGCTGGTCGTGGACCCAAATCATCGCCGGAATCCACGGAAACATCATGCCTCCCATGAAATACGCCATCATCTTGCCGATGGGAACGGCATAATCCCATGCCTCCGGCGGATAAAGCAGATAGATTATGCCGAGACTCATGAGATAGGTGACGGCGAACAAACCAGCTCCCCACAGAATCCACAACCTCATGTAACGCTTGAATGCCGGGCGCATGGTTGTCTCCTATTACGTCGGGTTAGAAAAACGGGCGTGAGTACGCTCCCTGCGCCTCACGCCCTCCCGCATCGTCGTCGGCCTCCCAGACCGAAAACTGGGCATCCTACCCTGCGGTTGCAGATTCCGCTTCCTTCGCGAGTTTGATGCACTTGCGGCTACGATTGTTGTCCCCCTCGCAACCGAAGATGTTGCAGACACAGTGATCGCCGTCGAAGTGTTCGCACAACCGATCTTCACTGTGATTGCAGTCCTTCGTCGATTCCGGCACTTCGACAGTGACCGTGATCTTGGCCTTGCCCTTCGTCGCCCCTGTCGCTTTCGCGGCGTCGATGCACTTCTGACTACGCGGAATCGACTGTTTGCAAGTGGGGCAACAGTTCTCCGAACGATGCGTGTCGTGGCAGAAAATCGAGCAATAGTGATACACGTGGTCGTGCAGACCGCAGACCGACGAATGCGGGTCGTCCAAAGTGCCACAATGCGTCACCGTGTAATTCGGCACCTTGACCACTAGCGTGATTTTGGTTCCCATGTCGTCCCCTAACTAGCCAATCCGGTGATGTAATCGCGCATGGAAACTGCGGCGTGTTCTTGAAACAGACACGTGTACGGGAGGACGAGATTCATGTCGAAGTCCCCGCCGATTTCGTCGAACGTCCGAGCGATCGTCTCTCGAAAATCCGGCGAATTTACCACCAATCCCGACCATTTCATGTCCGGAGTGTTGCATACCATCTTGGCGGCGTCTCGTTCGGTGAGAGTTTCGCCGCCCGGATAGTTCGTAATAAGCATTCCGAGGAACACTTTGGCGCATTCCACGCCGTACAACGCGCCACGCGATTCGAGTTCGCGACGGTGGTTCTGGTTGAGTTCTTCGAGCGTCGGTATCATGTCTTCTCCTGTCAAGGGGTCCGACTGAAAAGACGGTGGAGCGGAGTCGTGGCAATATCACGCTCTCGCCCCGCTCCACCGTGTCCGATGCTAGTTCAGAGACGCCGCCCTCGCAAAGAGGAACGCCCTGTCGTTGTTGCCGCTGATATCCGACTTGATGCTTTCGAGATCGTACTCCGCCGTGAGTTTCGAGCCGATCCAGCCGTTGATGGAGTTCGTGGAATCCGGCGCGTGGTGCGTGGAGAGTTCCGACGCCGCATTGATCAGATCGCCGACCGTGGCGAGGGTGGGGAGCAGAGTGGCGCGGCGGCGGGAAATCGCGCTGTCGACCGTGTCGTACATCCCATGATTGGTTCCGGCGAAGCCGTCGATGGCCGCGAGGAAATCGGTCTTCGCAACGGGCGTGAGGTTCCGGCTGTCGTGGACGATCTTGCGGATTTGCGAGACTTCGCTGACGGACGCCGTGGTGTTGTTCGCCTCGTCGATACGACGCTGGAGGGCATCGAACCCCTCGTCATTCCGGAAGTTGTTGACGATGCGGCTGACCACGGTGTTGATGTCGTCGTTCCCCTTGCCCTGCTGGATTTCGGACCGGAACGCCGAGGATTCGGCGACCGCGCCGTTCATACAAGCGAGACGGAGGATGCCGAGGTAGGTGCAGATTTTGGATGCGCCGTCCATCGGGAGTTGGACCGAGAACGTGTTTGCGTACCCCTGCCCCCTGCTCTCGAATTCGCCACCCGCCCTGTAGGACAAAGTGAGGACGCCGTTCTTGAAGCGATGGTCGGTTACGTCGGGGTTGAGGAAGTCTTCGAGCCGGGACGTATTGAGGACCGAGCGGCCCGGATTCGACATTCCGAGCAGATCGCCGCGATAGGACGTAACGCGAACGTCCTTCGCCGCGCCCTTGTTGACGAGACGCCCGAAAACCTCGTCGGGGGTGAACAGATGGAACGTGGCATCCGGGACGCCAAAGAGTTGCGCGACGGAATGGGTGAACCGCTTCGTGACGCCGTACTCCGTGCCGCCGTATTCGACGGAGCGAAGGTGGTGCCGCCCGGTGGCGGCGTCGGTGTCCCAACGGGGACGGAGGGAGGCGAACGGGACGACATCCCGATTCAAGCCCCTCTGGATGTTGCTGATGGTGTCTTTCACTTCCGCGACGGGTGCCAACATAATAGTCTCCTTCGTGTTCTTTTCTCCGAGTCAGTGTACGGGGACAGTCCCCATATCGCTCCCTCGGTCTGTACTTACAAAGTCGGCAGGGAACCATCCCCAGAATATATCCTGCGGGGAGGTTCTACAGGATTACGACGCTCGAAGATAGACGGATCGTGTGTGGTCTTCATGGTTGTCCTCCTGTGCTTCCAAAGTCTCAGGAGGGGTATCTAGGAATATGTCGGCTTGAAGGATATCTCTATCCCCTTCTTTGTTTTTAGAGGCGGTACGTCGAACGCCATCATCATAGAGAGCGTCGGATTGTCCGCGTATCTTGGTCCCTTCGTTTCCTTATCTAAGAAGTGTCCGCACACCACGAACCTCTTATTCATGTGGGCGACCACACTGTTCGTGTCTATGCTTACATTAATTCCAACTCTTTTCTTGCTGATATTGTTTATGAAAATACCACTGACGTACCATGTGTACGGCATTTGATCTAACACCGGAACTGCATATCGTTCGAAGTGTTCACAGAATGGGAGTATGGATACGGAGTGGCGCACTTTCAACTTAGAAAGGATGTATTCAACGGACTGCTCCATCAAGGTCAATGACGTTCGCATCGCAAGTGCCTGTCGTCGTTTGCCAGTTCGACCATCACGTACCAATCTTGGTCTTTGAAGTTCCAATAGGCCGGCATATTCAAGGCGAGGCCAGCCCTAAAGCACAGTCGCAAAGCACGGAACACCTGCATCACCTTATTTTCCTGCTTCACGACTTTGGACTTAATCATGTCGTTCCACGGACGCTCTGCAAACATGTCTTGCAGATTGTACGGCAGGGCATCCAATATGTCTTGCACCATCTGTTTGTGCGCTTCGCGCCGACAGTAGAGACAAGCATTCTCACATGTTCTCTCTGGTTTGTACCAGCAAACCTCTATCGGCTTGTACCAGTTACTTGCTACAGTCATATGTCTGATCCACTGGTACTCGGTACATTTCAGACAACGTCTCCACGGCCATCACTGGACCTTAATGTCGTGCAACGACCAAATGGCGTCGAGCGTGGTCTTCTCGCTGTCTCCATACTTGCGTATTTCTACGTCGTGGATGTTGACGGCCTTGAGTTGCCACACCATCGCGTTTTTATTGAGGCGATACATCCATCCTGAGAAAATAAACGTAACAACGCCAGTTTTAGGATCGCGCAACATCCTGATAGCCAGACCTTCCGTATTGGCCCTAATCGGAGACGATGATGACTGGCTGGCGGCGCATCTCCCCTGTTGCGACTGAGATAGAAGTATGCAATCAAGATCGCGGTGAGATAGAAAAGTGGCTGTTCAAACAATGTGGTCATTTTCTTCCTCCGGAGATACCGTAACTCGCCATTGTCCGTTCTTGTAACTCGTGATCCAGAAATCGCTACTCTCGCGCACATTAAACGAGATTCGTAGTGCGCGCTTTGCAATCTTCATGTTGCGTTGGTTTGTGTAATTGGACGAGTACGTGAAACTGCGGCTTTTCCCCGACAGACTACCTATTGGAACATTGAACAAATCGCGCAACACATAAGGCAACGCCCATATGATCTGTTCATAGAGATTACTGATTTCTACCTTCCGTCTAAGCTTACTGAGTTCATATTCTACGTCCATCTTCTGCTCTTAAATATGTCGAGAATTAAAACAACCAAACTACGATTCCTCACTTCCAATGGATCGGTATCTATCCCGGATAACACAATACCAAGACACGACGCGTCGTGCTTTTCGAACATAACTTTGTTCTTAGTCGCGATGCGCGTTATGGTCTTCTCTTGGCCGGGATACGCATGAAGTAGGTATCGCCGACCGAACTCATTCTGCTCAATTGTGTCGTGAAAAGTGTACGGGAATGCATCGTACATACGTTGTGCATTACATTCGGCATAAGCACGACCGCGCTTATGCATCTGACAATAGGGACGCCATGCCGAGTCCACTGTGGATTTCGGCATCCCAGTACAAGAATTGCCCAAATGGGATGTCACTTTCCGTCTTGCTTTTTTGGTCCGTCGCGAAGATCACTGGATAGTGCGGCGCCTCCTTCGGAAATCCAATATCCAAATCGGTGAGCAAAATGAGGACCGATGGGGCAGTCATTTCTTCTTCCAGTCTGTCGAAGACACACGCACAATCCGACCCGCCGCCACCAGGGTAATTGTCGGGGAGGTCATCCCACGGATGCACCGTCTCGTCCATGTGAATTTGCGTGTCCCACGACATGATTCGCACCTTCTGGACGCCCTTCGTGCGGACGATGCCGCTGATTTCGGCGACGAACGCCCGAATCTGATCCTGCCCGATGGACCCTGATGTGTCCACAGCCACCACTACATCTCCGCCGTTCTGGAAGATGTCGGGGAGATAAATGCCGTACTGTTGGATGTAACGGCGGTCGTAGATTCCGGCGGCGTAGTCGTCACGCACGAGGTCCGTGAGGTACGTGTCGAGGATGCGATACCATGGCACGACCGGATCGATGATTTCATCAAGCAGACGCTTCAACCCGGCGGGAAGATTGCCCCTACCCTTAGATTGCTCCTGCGCTTGTTTCGCTCTCGTAATGATGTCGCGCCATTGTTCCTCAATCTCGGACCGTTCGCGGTCACTCGTCACTCCGTCCTTGCCGACACCGCCGTACAGAAGGTCTGCCATCTGCATATTGTTAGCCATCTGTTGCGCTTTGGGGTCCTTACTGAGGATGTCGTAGACTTCCTCCACGCTCATGTCTTTGAACTTCTCGTCGTAACAAATCACCTTCTTGTCAATAAGGTGCCGCTTTGCCGGTTCCGTCATGCGATTGTCATTGAGTTCCATGAGCATGAGATTCACGACGTAATCAGCGGCGAGATTCCACAACTTCTTGTCCCTCGCGCCGACGCGCCACGGCCAACAATGACCGCCGACAACATGAAGGACTTCATGCATACACACGAAGTCATGCGTTTCCTTTGGAAACTTAGTGGGGTCGAGCAAAATTTTCGGATTGATGATTACCTTCTTGCCGTCCGTAGCGGCGGCAGATTCGAGATGTTCGTCCTCCACTTCTGGCAGATGGAGCGCAATAATGGAGAAAAACGGGTGGCGAAAGAGCATGCGGAGCCGTGACATGGAAAGGTGTTCGCTCATGTGTTCTCCTGCCAGACAGCCTTCGCTGTACGACAAAATTCATGTCGCAACCATCGCGCGAACATGCTTACTCATTAAGACCTGTATGCTTGCCAATAAAAGCGGGTGTTATGCCTATAAACGTGGTACGCCATTCTTTTGAGTTTATGTGGTATCCACTTCGCGAACTTGTTTTTCTTCTCTATGAAGATATACCCACCAACCCACATGGTGTACTTCTGATCGTTTATTACCGAGTACGCGCATGGCCACGAATATGGGAAGATTCTTTCTATTCTAATCCATTCGTCCGAATCCGGCAACAACTCCAGATATTGAATCAGCGGAGTAGTTGCCATAACGCTCTCTCGATCAATCTGCTCAGTCGATTCACCTTTTCATATTTGAGAAACTCGATTCGCTTAAACATCGAACCGTCAACATCGCGCTTCGAGAACTCAAATAAATTGTGATGTGAAATCGGTTCGCGCAACATATCGCCGACTCTAATAAACAAACCATGGCCGGACGCATCTCCGACGTACCAGGTATAGGGCGCAGTCCTACGAATGTCATTTAAACTCATTGACGCTTTCCATCGAAGTGTCTAATGAACGGCGACTCTCCATATACTCTACGAATTATCTGTGGCACCGTTCTCGTTTTACCTTTAATCCACAAGCCATTCCGCGCCCATCCGTCGCCGTGCTTGATAAAATAGTCCCGCGATGGTAACTTTCCACTGTTGACGCTTAGTCGGGTTTTGTCTTTGTTTGTAGCATAAATCCAATTGTACGGAGCTAATCCCGCAATCTGTTCAAACGCCATGATTTCGCCGTACACGTGCAGTTCGCTAACGATCATAGATTTCGCTCACTCGATTCATTAAACCAACGAATCTACGAAGATATTCAGCATACTGACGAGTAATTACTCTCCCATGCCTGTTAATTGTCCCACTTGCCATTTCGCTACCGAACAAGACGCCGCACACGTAGACAAGCCCTTGCGTAGAAGTGCTTATTTTCCACGTGTACGGCATCGTGCTGAGCAAGTCTTTGTAGCGCACAGTGCCCTTCTAAACAGCAAATAGCCATACATAAACTCGTCTGGTACGCTGTCTCTGTTGAAGTTGATGGTGCGGTCCGCATTCACCACAACGGACAACGCGTGTATCCCGAATTGCACGAGAACGCGATCAGGACCGTTCGAACACAATGACGCCCTCCATGTATACGGAATTTGTTCCTGTGTCCGTTTCCACACTTCGTGCGTGTGTTCATACCACCATACAAACCCGTTTTCCAGCATACTGACAGTAGGGGTGAACTCCATTGTAGTCACATCGACGAATGGAGTTGCGCGAGAGCGGAACCGTGCTTCTTACTGAACGCCATGTATGCCGGAGTCGAACGAATCCACTCTACGTCGTGTTTCCGTAATTGGAGCGTATTGAGGTAGTCGTTGACCATCCGCACGGCCATTTCACGATTCCCAACTGTCGCCGACCACTGGAGCAAATTATCATGGTTGATATGGTTCTTCTCCTTGTTCGCGATAATTCTCTGAGCCGCGTGAGCGGCAAGAGAGGAAGTGAAAGCGAACTGGACGCTGATCTCTTTCGGCATCGGCGTCTCTGCGCCACGGAGCAGAACGTCGTCAACGTCCGGCATTTCCAGACTGGTCTTGCAGAACGAATGGAACTCCACCGCCGGGCCGTCGCCAACCAGACCGGCGATGATTTCTTGCGGCAAAATCTTCGTGAGTGCCTTCTGATCGGCCTTTTTGTTGCCTGTCGCCTCGAATCCGGTCATGATCGTGTTGATGATACCAGACACCCGCGCCCACGAGCGGGGCGTCGGGAAGTTGTCCTTGAACTTCTTCGCCTCGAACTGGAACAACACTTCCGGTTTGAACGCGAGGAATCCCATGACTAAATGATGGATGCCGTTCTCCAACGCCCACGGCTTCCACGAATCGAAGTCCGTCTCCACCGTCAGATGGCAGAAGCGGTTCCGGAGCGGAGCGGAGAGTTCGTACACCACGGCCTTGTCGATGGCGCGGTTACCCGCCGCCACGATATCCACGCCGTCCGGGAGGACGTACTCGCCGAGTTTCCGGTCGAGAATCAACTGGAGCGCGGCGTTCTGGACGGCTTGCGGGGCGCATGAGAACTCATCCAGAAAAAGGATGGCGGTCGATTTCGAGTCCTTCGGGAGGAAGCCGGGCGCCCACCAGTCCGTCACGCCGTCCTTCGCGACCGGAATCCCGCGTAGATCGACGGGGTTGAGTAGCGCAAGGCGAATGTCAATGACTTCGCGCTTTGTGTTCTTCCCAATCTGTCTGATGATGTCGGATTTCCCGATACCTGGTGCGCCGTGCAGAAAAATCGGGATACGGCACCCCATCATCACTGTCACGTGCTTCGCAATTTCGTTGACGCGCATTCTTCTCTCCTGTGTGCGGACACGATTCGGCCCGGTTGCGTTGAAAATTTCATTCGGCAACGGTTGAAAATGTTGCCGTTTTATAAAAGCACGATGTCGCCCTTTTCAACATTCGAGGCATGGATACGGTAATCGCAGTTCTGTCGACCGCCATGCCGTCACACCTTATGCGAATTCCGGATTCCACGAAATCGACCTCGCCTTAGGGTCGAACTTCCGTGGAAGTAAAACGGCAACGTCGTACTTCGTGTCGAACGAAGTCATGCTTGTCGCCCTACCCCAAGCCGACAATGGCAGTTGTTCTCTCTTGGCTGACCACGTGTAAGGGAACACGTTATGCATCCCAAGACACTCCATTCCAGTCTTTGTATCCGGGTTCGTGGACTTCCAATTCAACGTCCACGACCCACTCGTCGTTACGTCAGCCATTACCGTACTTCGGATAAGGCATCGCGCCTTCCGGAAGATCAATGCCAATGCGCCGTCCGCTACGCCTATCATTCAGAATGCGAAACCACAACCGCAAATCGCGCTCTGGAACGCGAAACGTCCAGAACGGCGGATGCTCTATCGCTTCCGGCATATGATAGTTGTACGGAAATACCGAACGTAGATATTCCATGCGTTCACAACGCATCTGCGCTGTTCTCACCGTACTTCTCCGCCGAGCAAGCCGCACGGCACTCAGCGCATTTCGTGTTCGGAGCGGGGAGTTCCATGCTAAACAAGGAACAGTAATACCCCATCACGAACTGGCACTTCTCTGCGTCCGTCTGGCAAAGGTCGCCTTCCGGAATCCGAACCGTCACACCGACGTACTGCATGGTCGCCTCCTATCGCCACTCGACACCGGCTTTTTCGAGTTTCTTTACATCCGCATCCACACAATTCTCATGGTCCCACATGTGGGACGTCACAAGTCCGTTCGACCGCAACGCAACTAACCCGAATTCCTCGCAGATTTTGTCGATTACTGATATGTCTCCGTCGAGAAATTCTATCCCGATGCGTATTTGCCACGTACCATCTGGCAGTTTGAACACACGACCGCGAGGGATGCCACGATAAGCGTTCCTTAGTTGTTCCTTTGCTACTTCTGCACAACACCATGCGCGAATCAGTTTATTTAGCGTGGATCGACGCCAGAGCGCAACGTGTGTCTGACTTTCGCCAGACTGGTCGCCATGAAATAACAGTATGTCATGATCCCACGTTCCATCCGGTTTCGGAATCCAGTAAAAGATGCCGTCGTGGGCCTTCTCTGCAATCCTGATTTTCACTCCGCCGATCTTCATATTTGAACCTCTGATGCCAACATTGCTTCGCCGACAGCCTTAGCATCCTTCAAAGTGTCCGCATGGCGCAATTCGGAATATGGTCCTTTGTCGGCGGTCCCGGCCCGTTCCGCCAAGACGGAATACCGGTGCCGTTGTTTCTTGTTGCGCGTGATGGTGACGGTAAATCCGTCTCCGACCTCGACCCAACGGCCCAACAACGCGTCGTGACCGCATTGGGACCACGCATATTGCTTCGGGAGTTCGTGGCTACTCACGTGTCCCACCCGGCTCAGACATTCGGCGCACAGATACGTCCTGTACGTCATGCCGGGACCGATGCTCTGGATTCTGACGGAGTGTGCGGCTGGGGTTTTCTTGCCGTCCTTGCGGCAACGCGAACATGTCTTCATAGTCCTTCCTCCTGTTCTGTACTACCAAAGCCGGAGGAAGACCATTCTCAGAATATATAGAGAGATGCCACGTCTCGTTCGTGTCGTTCGAATATATCGTCGCCTATCGGCATTCTGACTGTAACACCAACGTATTATTACCAACTTGTACAAACGCCCAAGATTCGTGCGTGTACGGCAAATAAGCGGTCATGTTGTCGGACATCACCACCCCTTGCGACGTATGTACTCGTCCTCTGTCTCGACCGTATTAGCGAGATCGAGTTCTCCGATGAATATGGATGGCTCGGTGATTGTCGGATTTCCAAATACGATGCGGTTTCTCTGTCGAATCATGTGTACTTCGTCCTTGGCCCTCGTCATGGCGACGTAAAACAGACGACGTTCCTCTTCGAGCGCGTCCTGTGCATATCCGTCTCTTCTGCTCCCCGCAAATCTGGACGGAAATAAGCAGTCCTCAACCCCGACAATGATGACCAGACCACGCTCCATACCCTTCATACTATGACTAGAAGACAGCCAGACCGCATTGGTATCTTTTTCCTTCTTATCGAGTTCTGTGTAAAGAGCGATATCTTGTAGTAGTTTGTCAATAGTCCCTTCCGGATTTTCAGCAACAAACTCCACCACCTTAGATTTGAACTCCATGACGTTTTGCATCTTCTCCACGAG
>Ga0123353_10016126_pt1 | contig 10901 bp, 9 predicted proteins | sample TergutLab28metaG_3_FD_92763 | JGI IMG/M metagenome (GOLD analysis project Ga0123353, IMG submission 92763) | Labiotermes labralis P3 segment gut microbial communities from Petit-Saut dam, French Guiana - Lab288 P3 | ecosystem: Host-associated > Arthropoda: Insects > Digestive system > Gut ... | reverse complement strand
GTGTGTGTTTGTATGTGGGGGGTTGTGTGTGTGTGTGTATGTGTGGGTGTGTGTGTGTGTGTGTTTGTGTTTGTGTTTGTGTGTTTGTGTGTTTGTCTTTGTGTGTGGGAGTATGTGAGTGTGTTTGCGCGTGACATTTCAACTAGTTCATCAATTCTCACGAAGTTTTGTTTGGTCATTCAGTGCCAGTCCACTTTACATTATTGCTGAATCCTCTGCTGTAAGAGCACAGACGTTGGTCGACTTTAATCCTGAAGCTAAATTTATGCTAGCCACTCTTGTGAAAAACTGGCGCCTTGAAACTTTAAATCACCATTTCTGCGCAATAGGAAAATTAAAATTTTACTTTCTACCTCAAAGTACTCACACACTCACTCACTAACTCACTCGGCAGTCTGAATTATACAGACAAACTGGGTAATAGTGTTGAGGGAAATCATAGCTCTTCACTCTGTGAGTCAGACAGGACCCATACATACATTCTGTGGGCAAAGTGCATTCTTATTAATTTTGTAGCACGTTGTGCATAAAGTAATCAATGTGCTGCAAGGCGTCACATTCTGATAACACACTGCCAGTGGCGTCACATTCTGATAACACACTGCCAGTGGCGTCACATTCTGATAACACACTGCCAGTGGCGTCACATTCTGATAACACACTGCCAGCGAAAGTTAAATTTTTATTGCTGTAGAGTTTGTGAACGTTTGATTATAGAATGTAAATAAAGTTATGGCGACTTAAAATGGATTTATGATTGATGGCAATAATATATTGAACGGCTAAAGCAGCTGACGTTTAGTTGGGAAAGACGTTTTTTCAACTATCGCGGTTTTAGAAGTGATTATATGGAATGAAATAGGTGCGTGATTGAGCGATGTGTGTGCTAGGGCTTTTTATATATAAAATTTTTTTAACAGTATCGTGTGAAGCGTTGCATTTTGTATCCTGTACTGATAATATGAGTTGTGATTAAATTTACCGCGAAATTTTAAAACTTCATATATAGTAGGTGCATTTCTTCAAACCCCTGAGTGCAATGCAATCCAGGCACTGTAGAGCAGTCTGGCCTTCTTTGTGAGGTATTCCTTTCTGACATCTTATTGCGCACAATGAAGTAAAATCCCTGTTTACCCCCACCTGCCTTGTACCACCACAAATTGCGGTGAACAAACTGTGACACTCTATCGTGGTTTGTGTTTTATTCTTAACTGATAAAGAACAATGTGATTGTTTTCTCTATACCATAGCATTTAATGGTAAGCATAAAACACTTGTTTATTTTCAGTAGGAATATATTCATGATATAATAGATATTAATATGGTTTTTATTAATATTAAACATTGCCTTATGATCTAGGAGGTATGAACGTATATTTCAGAGGGTTTCCCCTGTCCCATCAAAAATTGTATACATAAAAGAAATTATTCTAACTATGTAAATGCAGCTATATGGCTTATTCGTAGTTGAATCACAGACTTGCAAGAAACATATGTTCTTGCGTATTTACTTTCAGCATCTTAACGATTATGAAGACGTAATGTGTGTATGAAGAAGATAGTTAAGTAACCCCACGGAGCAGAGTTCTGTCTGAGATACTAGACGTAATCGAACTGCTCAGAAATTTTTCCTGTTTTTATGTTACCCGAAAGGCCATTACCGTTTTCGCATAAATCCACCGAAGGTTTCCATTAAGCTGCAGGATTTCAGTCCGCACTCTCGTACCCCATCCTAAAAAAATCCGTCTTTATATGATCCTGTACCCCTATCTTTCAAGTAGTTTATTTTCCTATATTTTCCGTGTGTATTTCTGATCGAATTCCGTAACTGGTACTGGCCCTGTTCGTCGTGGAAATCGGATCATTACCTCTAAATGACTTTATTCCCACTTTTACATGGATGTTGCTTTTGAATCGTGTGTGTGTGTGTATATACACTTTTTTGCAAGTGGAAGAGAACATAACCTATATCCAGGTATTACTGTAATCCTCAAAATCTTCCAATCTGTCTTTGGTAATAGTTGACTGTAGTTGAAGGTAGTGGGTCATAAAATGACTGAGGATTTGTGCCAAAATTCCGAAGGAACAGCAAAGCCCAGTTGATGAATGAGCAGTTGGATTATTTCGAATGATGACACTACTTTTCTGTTATAGTGCTGATGGATTTATTGACCACAGGATCCACGTCAGATTTAACCGACAAATGTCGTGACTCAGGTTCCGATAACTATAGTAAAACTTTTATTCGTGATCTGTCGTGTCTCTATTGAAAATAATCTCCGCATGAGGGCTGAGTGTCAGATTTACAATGCCTGTTACAATGTACATAATCTACATAATAAAGCAGTTAACCTTTCTACACAGTAGCCATTTGAAATACCTTCTAGATGATAGAAACACGATGCATGCGCACATTGTTCTGCGCAGTGTCCAGCACTGAGCAGGTAACGCCCATACAGACACCGTAAGCCAAAGATTTATTGTGAACAAACTGCTTAAACGTGGACCGAGATAGTGTGGTTGGTATAGCGACTCCTTACGGGCTGGACGGCCCGGGGATCGAATTCCGGTGGGGGCGAGATTTTCCGCGCCAGACCAAATCGGTCCTGGGGCCCACCCAGTCTTCTGTACAATGGGTACCGAGTCTATTCAGGGGGTTACGCGGGCGGCTTGTGGCGTTGACCACCACCCCATTTAGCGCCGAGGTTAAAGAAAGAGTAGAGGTATACCTCTACTCCCCCTGTGGGCCTTCATGACCTGTTGTAGGGTGAAATTTACTTTACTTTACTTTACACCGTTTAAATAACTTTACAATCATTTGTAAAAAAAAAGATACGTCTCAAAAAATGCCCTCCCCATTCTCTGTGAGTAATTTTCATATTTGGCTGTTAATTTTGGTTTCTATTTTGTCAACTGTAAATTCCTTTTCATGATCTCTTTTGTGTAGGTATTTAGGGAAGACATGTATTTTAACCCTTATCCTGCTAACGTGGAGAATATGGTGAGATCCTAATAATGCCAGCAGATGGCAGATGGGATTTAATTCGGCGTTTAAAGGGTTAAATTTCCTTAAATAAATTAAAAGTTATGTCTGCCCCCGAGATTAATAAATTTACATGAATGTACTTTACGCTAAATCGAAATGAAATTATGATTTTTTTGGTTTCCAGTTGTATGAAGTTTGACTATTACACGACCATGAAAATTTTAAACGTTTGTCTTCTTAGTCATGGCTGTCTGGTGCACGTTTGCTGCCGATTCCGGTGGCCATGCAGTCAAAGGCGTGAGGCTGCAGCTGCTTGATTTCTGGGATAGCGGGTCCGAGTCTCTTGTGTTATTGTGTGCTCTGTAGGTAGCGACCTTTGCGACGAGCTGATCGCTCGTGCAGAGGAGTTCTGTTGGATGCATGTGTGAGTCTAATTGTGTGTGATCTAGAAACATCAACACTGAGTCGGTCAAGGTCTGATTGTGGCTCTACCGTCACAGGGGGGGGGGGGAACTGTAAACGTTTGCCGAAATGGGAAAGATAAACCTACTGTTCAAATTCACGACAGAGCTGAACATGAAATCAGCAGGAACCTCGTGAAGTTTAGTTGTTACGTATGAGGTTACATAGTAACCACAATCCAGAAGACCAGAATCTAATTTCAATTTAAATATCATTATAATTCAATTTTAATTTAATTATAATTCACGACTAGAATTTAAGGACATGCTTATGTTTCACTGTGCATGTGGGAATATTGCAGTTACAATTAAAATAAGATGACAAAAGTAACAATTATTAGTAAAGCAATGAACTCAGGAAACGTAACACGTGATGTGAAATAGAAATCAGTTTAACTCTTTAAAAGCCGAGTTAAATCCCATCTGCCATATGCTGGCATTATTAGGAGCTCACCATATTCTCCACGTTAGTAGGATAAGGGTTAATGAATTATGTATTTATAATGTAGCACTTGAGGCAAGTTCGTGTAACCATTGTTGCAGTGGAAGAGTAATATGTATTACATATTCTGAGTGTGTGTCTGTGGCGTTAGTTATCCAGAACGCAAAGCGCATGCTCCATGTATTATCTATGGCGTGTCTGTCTCACTGCTATATTTTTCAACTTTGCCTCTTAAACGCCACGATTTGAATAGAAATTGAACCTTAAGCGTGTGATTTGATTTTCTCTGCGTTTTATGTCTGAAATATTTCTTGCTCTAAGAATAAAACAGCAAGCTATTGTCATAAATGGACATCGGTCTTCATGAAAAGTAGCCTTTGTTCTCGTCATATTTTAATGAAACTTGAATTTTCTCGACAGATATTCCAGAAATAATCAAATATCGAACTATTTTAAAATCCGTCTTGTGGAAGCCGAGTTCTATGTGAACGGACAGACGGACCAATATGGCGAAACTAGTATTGGCTTTTCGCAGTTTTGCGAGGGCGCTTAAAAATTATGAGCTGGGTTCCTGAAAATGTTTGTAAGGGACAGGCGAAATATATGTACTGAAGGGAATAAATCAAGATTTTTAATGTGCTTTATCTGCAGATGGTATTTTAGGATGCATATATATATATATATATATATATATATATATATATATATATACAGACCTCGAAGAAGAAGAGATCGTGGACGCCCCAGGAAACGATGGCAATGCGTCGATGCCGGAACAGGTCAAACGACCTAATCCATGGAGGAAGATGATGATGCTGATTATATATATATATATATATATATGTAGCATTCTTGACATTGCGGTTACAGCAGAATTTTCATTAAGGGTCAATTTCAGTGTCCTTTACTACATCGATTTTATGACGAAAAATGCAAGCCGTCGCTGTAGCAACCCACACATATTGAGAGAAGCTGGATGATTTGCTGCAACTCTTCCTTGACAGAGGTGGCAGTGTGTTTAGTACAGTTTGGGTTAAAACTGTAACAAGATTTAGCTTAGATGCTAGCATAATCTTAGTAACTGACCAACATAAAGCACAAATTCTTTTTTTTATAATAAGTTTATTATATTCCTCTATATGTTTCGAGCACTATGTGCTCATCATCTGGAGGTCAAAGTGTATTATAAGGCAACTGGTATCATCACCCTCAGCAGGTGGCCGTCCAAATGCACTTGTGCACCGGACGGCCACCTGCTGAGGGTGACGATACCAGATGCTTTATAATACACTTTGACCTCCAGATGATGAGCACATAGTGCTCGAAACATATAGAGGAATATAATAAACTTATTATAAAAACAAGAATTTGTGCTTTAAGTTGGTCATTTACTAAGATTATACTGAGATGCACGGTCAGCAAAACATTAAAAAAAAAACAGTTAGATGCCAGCAGTCTGACTGCAATGGATTGTTATGGTTTCTTAAATGAAAACAATATAACTTTTGTACCATTCCTTTTGGCTATCTCGCGAACCCTCTGCAGTTAATTCAGCTTCATTTCTTGAATTGGTATGGAGATGGCCGTGCATTTACAGGATTGAATAGCACTGGAATTGACCTGTGACCTTTCATTGCCCGGGCGGTGAAAAACGAGCCGATCTTGCTATGAAATGATGTTTGCGCAAAAGCATGATTTGTCATAATGGAAAAGCGAGAGTTGCTACTTCACAGTGCCCCGTAGTTTTTCGTGTCACGCTCTGAAGCTGACTGACTGTTATTGTGCTATTACGAAGTGCTTTCACAGGAGCTCTGCAGTTTGCCCCAGCCTAATGTGTATATATGCTCTAAATGTTTCTAGCAGTAATATAGTCATTTTTTGTACTGCATTAACAGGTTATTCTATCAAATGGAGACCCATTCTGTTTTCTGGGAGGTGAGGTCTGAGTTTTTAAACGTCACGTTTCACGATTAAAAATTATGATTCTTATTCTTGATTAGTTACGATCATTTGGCTGATAGGCCTGATGTCCTGAAACCAAGTGATTATATGAAGCAGAAAGCTTCTTGAATGCCTGATAGTTTCTGAGCCAGTCAACAAATATCCCCGGTTTTATTGACCCAAATGTTCGGCAATTGTTTTAGGTGCTTTCGTAAAATTACGAAAAGTGGCCATTAGAAATTACATACATTGTTGAGAAAGCCAAGACTCTACCGAAGTTGTAGTGCGGAAGAAGAAGAAGAAGAAGGCCATTAGCTTCATCACTTATTTCCGTCTGGTCGTCCGTCCGTATGGAGTAGCTCGGCTCCCATTGGAAGGATTTTCAAGACATTTGATATTCTAGTATTTTTCGAAAATCTATCGAGAAAATACAAGTTTAATTACAAACTGACAAGAATGACGAGTGCTTGACATGAAGACCAAAGTACATTTTTTGGATAATATCTCGCTCAGTTCTTCTTAAAATGAGCAATGTTTCAGACAAATGCTTTAGAGAAAATCAAAACACACATTTTATGTTCAATAACGTTTTTTGAGATTGTGTGGAAAAATGTTTGTTGAGTCGGACAGGCCACAGATGGCAATGTGGCTATTGCGCACATTTGAGTATTTTTTTTTATTTAGAAAATCTGTCAAGAAAATTTCAAGTTTCATTAAGATCTGACAAGAATAACGGATACTTTACGTTGAAGCCCTGTGTACACGTGTCATATCTGGCTGAATTCTTATTAGAATGACAGATGTTTAACACAAAAGTTGTTCAGAAAATCAAATCACACATTTTATGTCCATTAACTTTTTTTTCCCCCGAAATTCGTGCTGTTCATGAAGTCATGTGGAAAAATATGGTACAACCAGACAGGCCACAGCTGACAATATAATACGGCGCATGGGATTTGCATCGCCGGTTGACGAAGGCTACAAAAATACACTCCTAATGCGTAATACTTATTGGTTTTCCACGGCAACCTTTTTTTACACTAATGCGCCTTTATGTTACGTTATACGTACAGCACATCGTGCCTCTTGTTTATATTTCAGCTATAACCTCAAATCTTACAAAATATATTGGATGTTTATTCAATGCGGTAGTTTTACTGTGTTTCACACAAATCCAGAATAGATAACGATTCAACAATCACTTTCATTTAAATACCAATTCAAAATATTCTGATTATATATTGTGAGCTACTTTCCTGTAAAGGTAAAGGTAAAGTTCACCCTAGAACAGGCCACAAACGCCCAGAGGGGGAGTAGAGGTAGAGCCCTACTCTTTCTTTAACCTCGGCGCTAGATGGGGTGGATGGTAAACGCCATTCCCCGGCCGCTTTACCCCCGGGAAGAATCGAAGAATCAGTACCCACTGTATAGTAGGCTGGCTGGGCCCCGTGGGTATGAAAAATACGGCCCCCACTGGGGTTCGATCACCGGGCCGTCCATCCTTCCTGTATGAACGCAAATATTATTCAGTATGCGATACACAGTAAATTGGAGAGTATGTGTGTGTGTGTGTGTGTGTGTGTGGTCCGGTCGGTCAGACTGCTGAGTAGTGAAAATAAGCCCTACAGACAAATGTATTGATCAGGAGTTCCAGCATCCCACACGATACATGGAGCAACATGGCGGCAGATGACCACCTGTTGTATAGGCGTTAACAGACTGCACAGTGCTAGACGTGTCCTGTAACGGAAACAGCCGTACGAATGTTACGGTTGTTCAGCAAATAAATGTAGCCAATATGAGATCAATTCTACAGCATCAATTGTGTGCGACATTTGCGATTCACACAGCGTGCTGATGAAGATTCCGTTATTTTCGGTCATGATACCATGTAGATAACAATATAGGAACAGGAAGTGTTGGCCACCCGTCTGTTCCGGCTACCTTGAAAATGAGAGCAGTAAGTTCTTCCGACCTATCAGTATACTGTATGTGTGTGTACCAATGTGTACAGCGATGTGTAGGCTACAGAATGAATGCAGTGTTATTCAGCATGAATATTTCTTTGTTTTTGAGGATTTTCTTCGCAGATTCTCGACGCGAACTTGCGAAAAAGACATTACCCGTAACTCGAAACGTGATTTACGCGATGTATGAGACAGTACCAAAAATCACTAGAGATTTGCCGGTAACCCTTATCGTACTGGCATTTAATTCAATCTTCGTGCCCGGGGTACGGGGTTTTTCTGCGACGGTCCTTTAAATCGTTTGCGCCTATTTGAAAATAAACCTTCATATCGTATGAACCAAAGATGATGAAATAATTAAATGATCTGCATTGTGTTGGGAATAAATCAGAGATATTTCAGTGCAAAAATGCAGTAGAAATATTTAGTGCCTACATGCAAAAAATTTAATTTAATAGTTTTTATAATTTTCAATTTATTTTGCTTACATTTCTGTGTCGGGCCCCAAGTTTGCATAGGAAATTCCATCCTCAGAATTTTTGCAGTTTGCCTGGGCGTGGTAGTGACAGATACACCATCTTTTAACACACACACACATTATACTTCCACCACACTTCACTAACAACGCTTCTCTTCCCACCACTCGCAGTTCACACGCGATATTTTGGCTGATTCACCGTCACGGACCGAGACAGACCAGCCTTTGTTGAGGGCTATACGTTTCTGCCGACCTGCGCCATCGTTTGCAGCATATCATTTACGAGGATGAATCGAGAAACTACATATGAAATTTTCTCATCCCCGTCAAGTAAAGAATAAACTGTAATATCATACGTATATCCAGTCTCGTCACATGGTTTGTAAATTTTGAGGCCAAAATGTTTGTGTTTCATGGGACGGTATCGTCGGAAAATGACCTTTCCTTTGAACAGAATAATAACTTCGTCTACGGCCAGATGTTCAGAAGTGCTGCAAAATTTTGAAAATGTTTCGTTTAGAATTTCAAACAGATTCAACAACTTCCATAACCTGTCAGAATTTTCGTCCGTCATGTCAGGCTCGTTATTGTAGTCTGTGAAGTGTAGAAAGCGAAGGATGTGAAGTTATCTGTCCCGTTTCATAGCGCTTCTGCAGAAACGTGTATGGAATTGGTTAGTCTTTGCCCAGTAGTCTGTCAGTTTGCCCCGAATGAAATGTCCCATTTGTATTGTTATCGCAAGAAACACAAGCATTTCGGCCTCAGTCACGTCAGGGAGGGGCGAAGGTCCGTCGTCAATCTGTCAAGGTGGCCTTGGTATTGTCTGTTAGTCTCCATTACCAGCAGTGCGGTAATTTCCGCAAAACACAACAGGAAAACGTTAAGTGGACTGGAGCCGTCATTTTATATGTGGAGCTTTATTGGCTTCTTACCTTTCTGCCTTTTTACCTTTTTGAACCCCCTCTAAAGGCGTGTACTACACCTCTGTGAGGGCCAGAGGTCTGTGTCCACCGCGACGCAAATGGTGTTTGGACCTGTTGACCTGGCCCACTCTGAAAAATTTCCTCTTCAGAGGCATTTAAAGAAAACGAACTGCTGAACGCGTGACCTCTGGATGTTGGTCAGTCCGGTTGCAGGTGTGACACCCCTGACTCGTCTTCAAAACCTCCGTCGTCTTCATAGCTGTTGCCGCTCGGGGCGCCTGCTTCGCATCTTGCTGTCCCAAACCAGTGCAGATAACCTGTAGAGAGACAGGAGGCCGGCTCTCTTTAGCACACTCGCACACTCACCGCAGACTGTTTACCGAGGAACGAATATTCAGTCGGACGTCTTAATACGCATTTGAAACAGGTGATCACGTAGAGAATCGCCATATATTTCACCTCTATAAGGCGGGACGTTTTACGGACTATTCTGCCTATTTCTACATATCAGGCTACAGTTGAAATTATAACCCCGAGTGGAGTTTACCAACGAGGCATCTCAATATCAGCATAGATGTCGGGAAAAAAGTGACACCACAGTGAGGCCAGTAAGGACTTATATTTATTTGTGTGACAATGTTATGCAGCCTCTTCATCGTGTGTTTTCAAACCTTCCTTCTATAACAGTGCATAATCTGAACTAAAATGTAAGACAAGCGTAAAAGAACCTGTGCACCTTTGGAATTTTATCAAATAAAGACATTTGGTGCTTTGTCCCTTTTAGTAGTAACGTATAGCCTGCGACCGTCCGCAAAGTGTCTCTGTTTTGGCTAGGATAAGAACCAGAGTATCATAAATGAGCCAACGACACTGCGTAGTTATATTTCAGCGGGGTACGCTCCGCCGTTAGACTTTCCTGTGACAGCAGAGCTCGGCAGAGAGAATGAGGCTTCGTGCCCAGTAACGTTGATCTGCTGTTACTGCGAACTGCGTCGCTTTGTTAGACGTATGTTGAGAAGAGAATGAAAGACTTGATGTAACATAGCACAAGAAGAAACATACGAACTCCTAGTCATGAGGTACATAGGTTCGTAATTTGGTAAAGTGGTCGGAGCGTGAATAAGGCCACAAACCTTAATCTAATGTGGAGTTAATGAGTGCGGCTATAATTTTATGTCTCTACATGAGTCTACGGCGCATTTAAATGGCCGCAACATACCCCACAAATTACCTTCGTAATTTACGGATTTAAAATGACCGTTCCTCACACGGTACGCCTGTGTGATGTAGGGTAAACAAGGCAGCTGCATACGAGAGATTATTCCTGCACCTTTTTTTGGGGGGGAGGGGGGTGTAATCGACCGAAAACCGCACAACTTACGCAAATGGGAACATCGGAAAATTCAAATATTTTGTTTGATATGTCAGGTATAGAAACATTTTCGTTCTTTAAATTTCTTTGTTCTTTTTAAAAGACCAACAAATTCACATGAATATGGGAATGTAAGTTTATTATATTTTAACCACTGATATGTTTCGTCCACTCTCATGTCCATCTTCAGAGTGGCAAGAGTAAGAATACAGCCACAATAAGTATATGTCGATATCAAACCACAGTTCAAAAATTCACATGATTTTGTTTAAAGTGACAGTTAAGAGGAGTATCTTACGAATAGGTATAAAAATTTTGAAGTTAAAAGGTG
>Ga0123353_10016125_pt1 | contig 10901 bp, 6 predicted proteins | sample TergutLab28metaG_3_FD_92763 | JGI IMG/M metagenome (GOLD analysis project Ga0123353, IMG submission 92763) | Labiotermes labralis P3 segment gut microbial communities from Petit-Saut dam, French Guiana - Lab288 P3 | ecosystem: Host-associated > Arthropoda: Insects > Digestive system > Gut ... | reverse complement strand
TTTTTTTTTCTTTTTTTTTTTTTTTTCCGAAAGGTTGTGCATTCAGGGGGGTTGGTTTTTGTTTTGAGGAGAATTTACCAACTTTAATTTTTTTTTTTGGGGGGGGGGGGGGAAAGAGGAACTAAAATGTTTGAGTTACTCAAAGTCAACAGATAATTTTGATAATTACTTGTTTTTCGGTATGCTTATCACTAGACAGTACTTTTAACTTTGCGAAGAATAAGTACATTTAAGCCTTTCCACGCACTTCGTAAGGGCTAATAATGATTTATTGCGTATGGTTTATTTAACGACACCATCAGTATGTAGCGAATTGTGAATTTGTACTGTGAAAGGAAGTGGTCTTGGCATGTTGAGATAATCTTCCTTCATGAGTATGGAGATGCCGAAGAAAATCAAGGAAAATTTAACTTCGAACACTCCGTTTGGGCATGGAATTGGACAATTCCCAACCCTGTACAAGAGACCTTGTCTCTTGTTTCAGTATGTTTGTTCTAAGTAATGATAGGTGGGCCCTTAAACTTTCCTGAAAGTATGTCACTGATTGAAGCTAACACTAGCTTTTCTGTTAGGTACGTTACTTTATATTAGCAGATTTCTTGGTTTAGCAGTTAAATAATATTTTGATGTTTACCGTTCTAAACTTCAGTTGTTTCTCTGATATTAAATGTTTTTGAGGCAGCTTATTTAAATAACCAATCGCTTGGCTTTGCATTTAACTAATATTCTTGAGCTGCCTGCTGCAAATCTCCACCTTTTCACCTTTTCTCCAGCGTCAAATTCTGGATATTTTCCTAGAACATACTGTCACTGCTGTCCCCCCTCCCCCCGAACCTTTTGTCACTTAACCTTACATATTCGTCCCGCAGTCCAAATCCAAATTGAAAAGCCTCTAATGAAGCATTACTCAATAACTACAAACATTCTTTTTTTTTTTTGACGTTTTGCTGACCGTGCATCTCAGTATATTTATCTCAGTAATTAACCAACTTGATGCACAAAATTTGTTTAACAATAAGTTTATTTAAAGCCTCTACATGTTATGAGTACATGTGCTCATCACCTATAGGTATGAAGAAACCGCTGGCTGTGTAATGCAATTTTGACCTCCTGATGATGAGCACATGTGCTCGAAACATGTAGAGGCATGAAATAAAACTTATTTGGAAACAAATTTTGTGCATCAAGTTGGTTAAATACTGAAAAAAAATACGAACATTCTGTTTCCTCGACAGTGGTGCATTAGCTGCATTCTTACGTGTAGATTAATTGCCTGCTGATCTCTTATGTAGTCGGACAGAAGGATTTAATACACTACCAAAATTAAGAATATTGAATTCAATTTTTACTAGATTTAGTGTCAGTTTGTTTCTTTAGACATTTGAATGGACCCTTCTTTAATGATTTACTTTTGTCTTCTGCCCTGCATAGTAGATCTTCTCTTATGCATTATGTAAATCGTGTCTTCTGGAACACTTTTTCACTGATTATAAATTACTGGTGACAATGATTTGCTGGCCTTTGTTAATCTATTAAAGAAAATTACGCCCTTCTGGCATCTATATATACTTTAAAGATCAAGATATATATTACTATAATTTGCCTGTTGTTTTGTATGGATGTGAAACTTGGTCGCTGACATTGCAGGAGGAAAAGAAGCTTAGGGTCTTGGAGAACATGGTGTTGAGGAGAATATTTGGACTTAGGAGGGACGAGGTAACGGGGAATGGAGGAGATTGCATAACGAGGAGCTGAATAATCTGTACTCCTCACCCAATATTGCGCGGGTAATAAAATCGAGAAGAATGAGATGGGCTGGGCATGTGGCGCGTATGGGTGAGGAGAGGGGGTTGTATAGGGTCTTGGTGGGGAAATCGGAAGGAAGGAGACCACTGGGGATACCTAGGCGTAGATGGGTGGATAATATTAGGATGGATCTTCAGGAGGTGGGATGTGGGTATATGGACTGGATTGGGTTGGCCCAGGATAGAGACAGATAGCAGATACTTGTGAGTACAGTAATGAACCTTCGGGTTCCGTGAAATGCGGGGAATTTCTTGACTATCCGCAAACCAGTTAGCTTCTCAAGAAGGACTCTGCACCATGGAGTAAGTAAGTTTTCAAATCAAATAAGGTTAACGAAGTTGTTACCTTTACAGTGTAGTGAACGAGATGCGTGTAACAACCTGTAGATACTACATGGATCGAACTACTGTATTAACGGGTTGAGAAGCTGGCCGTAATGTGTCGTATTTAGAGGTCGTGGCATTGAATGATGGTCCGTTGTGTTACTACCCTGATTGAAGTGTTTGCGATTTCAACAGCCTGGACACACTCCTGGATAGTGTGCGGGTGAAACGAGTTTCCAGTCATTGTTTGAGAGATTTTAAGAAGAATATATTGAAAAATAAAGGATAAAAGTGCATCCGAAAGGAAAAACTCTATAGAAACGAAATTAATCCCCAAACGCTTCGCCTGTTCTTGTGTGGGCCATAGAATCACAGAAAATGACGTTGTAGTAACATGCAGTACTTCCATAAAAATGTTGTTTGGAAACCCTGAAGATGAAAGGCCACTTTTGGGACCAGATGTAGGTAGGAGGATGTTATTAAAATGGATGTTGGCGGAAGTAATACGGGAGGATGCCGACTCGGTTCAGCTTACTAAGTGTATGATTTAGTCGTTGGTTTTTGTGAGAATTCCGGTGGACGTTTGTTTTGCGTAGAAGAAACGGCGAACTTTTAATCAACTCAGCGACTACAGGATTATCAAGAAAGACTGTATTGCGTGGAACTATTTACTGTCTTGAAATCAGATTCCTTCCACGTTCTTTCAGTTTGTTAATGAGTTTACCCATCGACGTCTTACAGTGAATTAAGTTCAAAATATTTTTAAATTCACCAAAGGATGTACCAAAGAAAACTGCACACAGGCGATGACACTTAACTTGTGTCTAGGAGGCACCTTGTTTGAACTCCAGTTGCAGTTAGTTTATTCTTGTTTGACAGAGTCCTTCTTGACAATTATCAGGATATAATCCTTAACGGGAGAAGACAGCTTGCTGCTAATTTCACTCCTAGTCAGAGAACGTCCTTCCATCTCACTGGATGCCAAATAACGACTACAGTTAATGCCACCCCTCTGCCCTGTACCATGTCTTCCGTGAGAATTTGATAATTTCTGAGATGGTAGTAAGTTCATTATTACTAATCAGAAGCTCCTACACCATGCGCTGCACATCTTTGTTTGGTAAATAAATTTTAGATTTAGAAACATATACAGGGTTTCAACTATAAATTTGCATAAAAACAGAACATATATGATGGACAATTTTGCGACTGTAGAATTTCCTAGTTAGATTAACCTCGAAAAGATTCATGTAATTGTGTTACAATAAAAGTAAAACCAACAGTTGCTCTTCAAACACAGCTGTTTACTGAACGTCAGGATATCAGCCACATATTTCGGCCTATGGTTAAGCAGTAATCAGCCTGTATATGGGAAACTAAAAAACAAAATTCTACAACTATATTTGTTGAATATTCAAGCTGAGAAAAGCATGAGAATGCAACTTGAATATTCAGTATTTACAGTTGTGGAGTTTTATAAGTAAATATTTATATGCATACCGGTGATGGTTTAACCATAAGCCGATCTGACGTTCAGACTCTTAAAGCTGTGTTTGACGTCAAGAAACGGTTTTACTGCTAGTCAGAATAGTGTAACTAAAATGAAGTAACGAATTTAACACTGTGTGGTCAGACTGAATCTGTTTTTTTTTTTTATATAACCTACAACTTTTACAGCAGCGTCGATTCTGCTTGCCATAAAAACAGTGGAAATGTTTACGGTTTGATGACACATTTAAACTTCAATTTACAGTTCATGTTTAAGGCACTGTAAGTCACCCGATTCACTCTAATTTACAGGCTTATTTTAATGTGGTGTGGCCTAGCGTCTCTTGTATCAACATGAAGAATCTTCACCAGTATTTATCGACGATCCTCACGCATTTATAATTTTTATTAGCAGCTGTGACGGTAAGGTAATAGGCCATGGGGCTGGAAGCGGAGGCGTAGAACTTTGACAAACCCTAATGCCACACCTCACTCCTCCCCCCCTTTGCATACTCAATTATGTCCTCCACCCGTTCCTTCCTTTTAAGTTATCGCTTGTGTGTTGATTTTACTAATTCCTTGTAAGGTACCATACTCGTTACTTCATGCTGTATTATTATTATTATTATTATTATTATTATTATTATTACTGCAGTTGGGTTTTAACTTGGTGGCAGTAGTCCTTACACTAGTACAGACAAAACAAATAAGAATAAATATACATCAACGAAACAATACAAAATCATAGTACAAACAGTACAAAACACAGTATATACAAGTACACATATTACCAAACACTCACACAATTGTCAGAACATCCCCATATACACTCGCCCACACGTTATATAACAAGTTCAGACAACCACAGTACAAGATACGCACCAAATGAAATAGTCACAATAAAATCAAGTGCACTCATAATAAGGTAACCTTAATGTATGTGGTACTTTTGTCCCCAAGAACCTGACCGTAACTCATTTCATTTACCGTAATTTACTTCACAGTAATTCTTATGACAATTTGTACAGTTTAATTATACATGTGTTTTCATACATGTATATTTATTTTCCAAGCAACCGATGTACCTGAATTTTCCCAGCCAAATTTCGTATGCACTTTTTTTAAAATCCGAAATGCAAATGAATACAGAGCTGCTCTTTGCAAGATGTCAAGTACGTTGCTCCACTTTTTTTTATCTTCCGATATTTATCATTTTGGAGGCTTTCGCAGAATCGCGAAAAAGCACTGTCATCTTCGTCACGTTTGTGTGTGCGTCCACATGGAACAACTCTATATCCGCTGAACGGATTCTTATGAAATTTTACATTTGAATATTTTTCGAAAATCTGGCTATAAAATTCAAGTTTCATTAAAATCTGACAATAATAACGGGTCCTGTACATGAAGACCTGTGAATGTGTCTGATAATATCTTGCTCAGTTGTTCTTGTAACCTAGAAATTTTTCAGAACAACGTTGTAGAAAAAATCACAACACACATTTTATGTTTAATGACGTGTTTCAGGAAATTGTGGCGTTATGAACTAATGTGGAAAAATCTGATACAGCCGGACAGACCGTAGATGAAAATATAATATGGTCCATGGGCGTAGCCTGCTGGATAACTAAGGCTACATACAAACATCATAATTAGTAATTTATTGATTTTTCCATGGCAACAATGGTTACTCGAACCACCTGATCATTACCTAATAAGTTCACTGCCTTTCTTGTCTCACTATGGAATGAAGTAAGACATTCTTTTTTTGAGGGTTGTTTGAACGTGCATCTTCCTCATGATATAAAGTGAAATACCAACTTGATGCAACTAGGTAATTTTATTGATGTATTCTTAGCTCGACATGTTGCGGATACATAGGCCCATTATCAGGAGCATTAGGTGTTGAGTTGCAGCATATGGTTTTATGCACCGAGTTCTTGGATGGGTGGTGGTCTTGAGAGCCGCTGTGTAGGTCGTGTGCGCGGTGCGGATGGTCAACATTCACTATGTGTAAACTTTATCTGAGATACGACCAGTTTGAAATTTAAAACTTAGAGACCTTCACAAGACCACTGATATAACCTTTACACATTCTTTAATCAGCATTTCGGTTCACAAAATAAAATGTTTTTAACCATCCTTAGTACCTGCGGATTCCTACTCCACTGCCACAACTATATTGAGTATCTGCATTTAATTAGCAGGTTACACACGGTACTTGCAGTGTTGAAAATTTGCTCTAACGTTAAAAACTCTCCATGTTTTCTCAATGTGCACGCAAGGGATTTTGTACGATTTTCATAGTAAACAGAAATTATTTATTTAAACTGTTGCATGTGAGAAGATACATTTGCTTGGCTGTGGAGTAGAAAGTAAATTTGTGTAAGCACCGCGTTTTTTTTCGATAAAATTAATGACTAAAAAATTGGAAACATTTCGGTAACTCCCATTAAGAGTACCAGGAATTCTGTTATTTTCTGTTATTTTCCTAAGCTTTCCATAAAGCTGTAGACAGGCCTCTGTCTACGTCATATTTCTTCATGCATGAACATCTTAACTCGTCTGAAACCAGGTGACCTCTCCGTTCAACACAGATTTGTTAAAAGCATAGAACTAATCGTCATTTCATCCTTCCGTATCCCTACTCCATCCGTAATCATCTTATTACCTTCCTCATAAGTCTAGTGATTCTTGGGTTGAATGCGAAGCAGTGGTGGCAAGGTGATCTGCATAAGATGTTCATAGGTGTGAATTATTGATGGTTATGTCGCTTTCAGGCTGTTAAATGGCTAGGAATGGAAGGATGGAGAGAGACGTGAAGGATAATAATATTAATGGAGTTCACTTCCTTTAACATCCGTCGTAATCGTACGACCGATAGATAGCACGTCAGCTCCTGCCTGTTCTATTTCCTGTCGTTTGTGTGGTGATCCCGTCCAGTCGGTACAGACCTCAGTACTGCCACTGTGCCTTTCGTCGCGACTACTTCAGCATTGTACGTGTTATTTGAGATACTTATATAAAATTCCTTTCTTTTTCTTCTCACTCTGAACCTCATTTTCAGAGCACTTTTCTTATTCAATAAAGACAGAACGACACGACAGGCGTCACGTTATTTTGTTATTGGACCTGACTCTCCTTATCCTTCCATGCATTTACAAACAATGTTTGGACTTACATGAAAGCCATTATGAGCATCATGCCACTAAGTGTCAGACCACCATTGTCAACATGAATTTTCTACTATCAGTGATAAAAATATAATAGTAGTAAAAATATACAAACTGTAGCAATATTTGAAGCAGGTGGAAGTTTGTATGGTAATATGCTGTGAAATAATGTGCAACTTTTTGGTGATTAAGCCTAAATAAATAAATGACTCCGTGGATCAGAGTCATTCCTGAGAAGCTGACAGTTCCTCAGATAGTCAAAAATTTCCCTCATTTTATAGAATTTGACTGTTTATTGCAGCATTCACAAGTTTGCCACCTGTCCGTGTCGTGAGCCAGATCAATTCAGTCCATGCTTCCCTTTCCACTTCTTGAATATCCATTTTAATATTATACTCCCATCTACGTCAAAGTCGGTCAGGTGGTTCTTTCCCTCGTATCTTCCAACAAACACCCGAATACACCTGTACTCTCCTCCATACGTGTTACAAACCCCGGACGTCTCATTCTTCTCGATTTGGTCACTCGAATAATTTTTGATGAGGAGTACAGATCGTGAAGCTCCTCATTATGTAGTTTTTTCCACTCTACTACTATCTCGTCCCTCTTAGGTCCAAATATGCTCCTCAACACTATTCTCAAACACCCTCATTCCACGGTCCTCCTTCAGTGAGAGGGACTAAGTTTCACACCCATACAAAGCAACAACCCAAAGTATAGTTCTGTATATCGTAATGTGGAGATCAGACCTCTGTGATTAATGTTAGACGGTGTCATGTAAACCAAGCGAATACGTACTTATCTTTCGGTTTCATAGTGATAAGTAGTGAGTTATTAAAAATAGACATTTAAAACCTTTGTGTTGAGGTAGATCACAACTCTACGTGAGACTTCTGTGAGAGTTTTTGTTTGTATACCGTTAATTTAAATATGAGTGCGTTACTAATGAGGTTAAGTGTGATGAATTCATTGTCGGGATTTGCACTAACGGAAATTATTTTCAGAAATTGATCACAAAATTGCGTATTCATTCAGTTATGCTCTCTCTAACATGCAGTCTGTGAAGGAAAATAACTGTCTTAACTTCCCCCCATTATTCATATCTGACACAGTATAAATCTCACTAACTTCTTTCGTCACTTCACAGATATTCCACGTGTAAATTCACGCATATTTGAAAATGTTCTCCAATATTTCCGGCCATTCTTCAAGTGTGCTAGATTAATTTACGAGGAGATGGCTTGTCACTCTAGACGCTACCATATCGGAGATATTTCACACAGAAAGCCGTATCATATATTATTAGCCCTCTCTCACTTCTCTGCGTAACATTTCTGATGTAAGTCGTTGGTACTGCAAGTGTCACTAAGTTCCATACCTCGGCGTCGCCTAATTTACATCACGCTTGTATTAGCTATGACAAGTCTTCCCACTCGCCTTAATGCGAGCTGAGAGACGCCCTGATGGAAAGTGGCTGTTGGCCAGTGGCAGAGCAGCTAACGGTGGGGTGGGGTAGAAAACATTAAGTTGACTAACTTGTAACATAGATTGGGAGACAGAGGAAGGATGAAGGATGAAGCAGGAAATTTGGACTCAAATGTGTCCATTGTCACCGTATTTGTTGCCTTGGCCTGGCTGTTGTACAGTGGCGGTTTATGGACAAACCAAGACAATGAAGTCTAGGGTGTTCATACCTGTTACGCGGTTTATAGGTTTTTAGGACGCAGGCGTATGGAATTTCAAATTCTTTTCCGCTTTTTTACGGTTTATATCTTCCAGTTCAATTCTTTCCATGAATTATCCAATCATAAATGTCACTGCGTTTCTTAACTGCTATATTGAAACTGTGTCCATCTTTGTAATTTTTTATTCCGTAATTCAAAAAATTATAATGAAAGACACATGTTATGTAGCTCTTCATTGTGTAAATGTGTTCTTTTCGGTAACTTTTCAATTTTCTCACATTCAAATTTCAACTTCAGTTTGTTCTAAAGCACCGCAAAGGTAAGATTGAAACAGGTTACTAGAAGGTAGCTATTATAAATTTTACTGTTTTTAATTTTCTATCAACAGTAATAGCAAGTCTATTGCCTAGTAAACGTCTGAGGTGGGAATAGCTACATGAACTTAATGTAACAGAGTTCTGAAATAAGTGGTAATAGTGTTTTGGATTATAAGCTATCTGATGATTTTAACCCTTTAAACGCCAAGTTAAATCCCATCTGCCATCTGCTGGTATTATTAGGAGCTCACCATATTCTCCACGTTAGCAGGGTAAGGGTTAAAGTACACTGTACGTAGCAGCTAAAATAGCATGGCTGTCGCTTGAAATTCATCAATAAACTTCCCTTGGGTTCAACTATACGGCGACAACAAATGCTCAGTTTTAGATTTTGTTAGGGGAATTAATTATTCGGAAAACGACGCTAAACACTAAGTACTAAATTTTATGTTTATGTTTCCGTGCATCGCTGATCTATATCAATGATTGTCCAACAAGATGCAACACAAAGCAGTCTATTTATTATTCTGCAAGTCCACTGTACATGTTTCGGGTGTCAACAACACACATCATCAGGAGTACACAAAGCTGTAACTACAGCCTCCGGTACTGGTCATATTTTTTGTGCAGCTACCTCCCTCCAACGTGGCCAAGCTAGCTTGGTCACGTTGGAGTGTAGTTATAATTTTGTTTACTCCTGAAGATGGGGTGTGGTTGACACCCGAGACATGTAGATTGGACTTGCAGAATAATAAATAGACCGCTTTGTGTTGCATCTCGTTTGACATTTATTAATATACTAAATTTTCATCTAAAAGAAAGTCATCGGATAAGTAGCATGTAACTGTGGCTGCAGCTTGCATAGAATTCTGCCCTTTGCTTTTGATTTTTTTTAAACTCCAGCAGGACTAATTTGTAAAAGGGATATTTGAAGTTTTTAAAATGAAGAATATTAAAATTTGGATGAAAAATTTCATACTCTCGAAGAGTCGCTTTCAGTGTAATGGTTTGAATGTACAGGAATAGAATTTATTTTGCTGCAACGAAACTGTAAATAAATGGTGAATTTTTTTCCACACATCCACCGTCGTAAATAAGAGTCTGAACACATCTTTCAGTCTTACATACGTGTATCCAGTTTTCTTAATGGGATGATTTTTTTTGTGGTGATTGTGGCTCGTCCATGTACGCATATTATTTTATAATTTTTTTTGTCATCTTGCATGTTGAACTCGCTTCAGACGAAGCCCCACAGGTGCTCCGCGCAAGTATGTGCAAATTCTGAACATAATATCCTTATTGTATTTTGACGTTTAGTTGACCGTGCATATCAGTATATTTATCTCAGTATTAAACCAACTTGATGCACAAAATTTGTTTCACAATAAGTTTTATTTCATGCCTCTACATGTTTCGAGCACATGTGCTCATCATCAGGAGGTCAAAATTGCATTACACGTCCTCTGGTATCATCACACCTGTATCATCACACTTATAGGTGTGATGATACCAGAGGCTGTGTAATGCATGTGCTCGAAAAATGTAGAGGCATGAAATATAACTTAATTGTGAAACAAATTTTGTGCATCAAGTTGGTTAAATACTGAGATAAATATCCTTATTTTATGTTATCAGTTAAGGACACTAGCAATAGAGGAAGCCTTGTGTTTGCGCATGGAAAAAGTAAATTACCGCGGTTTATTTGTACATCTGTATTGTATAATTTTTGTTTTGTATATCCTACTATAGTATAAAGTTGTGTTTGAAGTCTGGTATACAGGACGTGCCGCAAACATTTACACTTATGTATTGTACCGACAAATGCAAACTGGTAAAATATGCTTTAACATACATCATTAATCACCTAAATCTCTCGTTCACCTTTGCGACCATCGCCGGGGAGCTTTACAAGAACAAAGATAAAAAGTAAACGAATTGCCGAATTGCATTTGTTTTTGGTGGTGGCTCTCTTATATGGTTAATTTGTCCTACTCCTTCTATAATTTGCTTACCTTATTATTTGAAGAAGGTACTGTGCTACAAATCGGAAGGTCGCTGGTTCGATCCCAGCTGGTGTCAGTGGATTTTTTATTGACATAAAATCCTTCCGAT
>Ga0123353_10016124_pt1 | contig 10902 bp, 6 predicted proteins | sample TergutLab28metaG_3_FD_92763 | JGI IMG/M metagenome (GOLD analysis project Ga0123353, IMG submission 92763) | Labiotermes labralis P3 segment gut microbial communities from Petit-Saut dam, French Guiana - Lab288 P3 | ecosystem: Host-associated > Arthropoda: Insects > Digestive system > Gut ... | reverse complement strand
CCACCACCACCACCATCACCACTACCACTACCACTACCACCACCTCATCCAATAGCATTGTGGAGTACGTGCGGTTGGACCATGCATTGTTCTCTTTTTATCTCGTTCCAAAGCTTCAGTGAGAAACATTTCAAGAAAATGGATTGAAAGTAATGAAGAAATCGGCAGGGAAGTAAATACTAGAAACGTCTGTTACTTTCAGCCATTTCGAAAAAGTATTTCCCATAACAATAAATGTCGAAATACGACAAACAGGAGGGAAGGTCCGAGTACAACATGCGGGAGGGGACTTCTGTTAGTTTACTTTTTCCTGTTTAGACGCTAGGCAGGTGAGAGGTCATACACTGCGTACTGTGACAGTTCAGGGTGGGATCATGCAGGCGTCTGGTGGATCATGTGTTAGAAGGTAATTATTCCATCTTCTTCCCGAACCATCTGCTCATATTACACATAACAGTGACTTGTGTCGTAATAATTGTGAACCTACCACCTCGTGATGCTGAAGAGGGCGAATAATCCTCTTCCTTGCCACGTTCCTACGCCATGCTTCCAGCCCGTCCTGATGGCTTCACATTTTGAGGGCGGTGGGCGGGAAGATGGCTTTCTGTAGCTAGCGATGACGTGGAATGTGACAGATATGTACTGACATGTCACAGGAACCTGTTGCCTCCATCATCAGTGTAGCTGAACTCGTAGGAAAGTACGGAGGCAGCAGGTTGTTCTGATACGTCGGTACATGCCTATCAGATAAGTGGCGTCATTTCCTCTTATCGCGTGCAGTCTCCTTTAACGTTACGAAATGGGAATCTTGCCCACAAAATTTTCTGATGGGTTTTATGTGATTGTGAATTTGAACGACGATATTTTCCTGTATGAATCACCAATTGATATTTGTAATGGGCTCGCAGTGTTTTCCTTGAAGTAGGAACTGAACTTTAAATAGATATTATTTAACTAAAGATCATGCTTCTTAGCGACGATGCGAAATTTGATTCGTTTCAATAATTTTCCTCTAAAGGATTACTATCGAGACTTCTTCGTCAGAGCCTTGTTACTGTGTTTGTTTCATAAGCTGCATAGACTATTGAAATAGAATGTTCAAAATTCTGCGCAAGTTGTAGATCCTAGCGAAATGCTATTTACACGTTATGTACCACGTTTCTTGCAGTCTTATATATTTCGCTGTAAGAGGTAAAGCAATCCCATTACAGGTCTGGACAAGCCCTGGGTGTTCCAGAAGGTTGAGGGTCCTATATTTCAAGACAGTCGGCACATGAAGGTGGTAATGTTGTCAGCCCTACGCACCGGCCGGCTCCACCCCCCAGGAAGTATTCCTGGTACTCATTTTTGTTGCAGGCTGAGTCAATCCCATGGCTATAGTGCGGCCGGAAGGATTATGTCAATGAAAAATTCCAGTGACACCATCGGGAATCGAACCCGCGACCTACCGGCTTGTAGCACAGTGCCCCAACCAACTACGCCAGCTCGTACCTCATATATTTCGCTGTAGTTAATATAATATATTAAATGACATTCAATTTGAATGCAATAATGAAGTGGCCTTACATGAATACAAAACACATCGGCTCTGCTGAACTTATAAGCCCCTGACTCCTGCACCGGTATCCGCACCTGTAAAAGTGTTCCGAAGAGATATGATAAAGTCCACACTGTCCTTCGATTTCTTTTTCTCTCGGTCTGTTACTATTTTTATTGCTGTTCTCCTATTTATACTTGAAACATATTTGTTAGACACGATTTTTTTTTATTTCTAGCGTCTTGTTTGATGCCACACAAAATTCCGCACGGGCGACATGTTTGTAGTTTAATTTGAAGACATATTTTAATTCATGTGTATGTGATCCACCTCGTTACCAAATTTTGCTTGTGTCTTTCCGGTTGTGATTTATTGGTTGTTGTTATCAATCCGGAAACAAAATTGACGCCATTTTGTTATTTTGCATTCTGTAACAGTTATGTCAAAAAACCGCGCATGCTCCTCAAATATCTAGTACCGCACGTTGATTAAGGATAATAATAAATGTTGCTATTGTCTCACCTACATCAAAGTTGCGCGCATCGCGCATGTTGGTTTTATATTAGGAACGTTGAAATTATAAAGTTAGGGAGGAATCCGCAGTCAGCATAGATGCTAAGTTTTGTGAAAAATGGTTAACTGTTTCAACAGCTTCAACGCGCGCGCTCACACACACACACACACACACACACACACACACACGCACAAAGTATACATTCTTTGCCGTGTGCATGCCTTGAATGTTTATAGGGGACGTAGAGGTATAACTCCACCCATTCCTTATCTCGGCGCTCTAAGAGATGTGCTGTCAGCTTTACGTTTTGAACGCCTAGGACTATAAAAGACGAGCGTGGGTTGGCTTCACATCTGGCGTGGGCGTGTCGGAGGAAAAAAACATCACTTGTCCCGGCCAGCATTGGAACCCCGTATCCTACAACCAATAAATAGTCTACCCGCTATACTGATTACGTTACCTTGTCTCTGTCATAAGATGGGAAAATGGTATAAATGTTACGGTATTTGATATGTGGTGCTCACTACAACGTTTCGTTGAAAAATTAGTGCAGCGAATGACAGCACAAAATTTACGGAATTGGCTTGTCAGACTGTTCAGCCGCGCGGTAGTTCGGGATCGAAGACGTAAGCCGTTCGATAGACTTTACATGGCGGAGTTTATCTCGCATTATTAGTGGCAGCGTCGTGGCGCCTGAACATTTTACTGGACGGTTGCAGGTTCATTATTGGCGTCCATAATATCTGCCCCCTCCATCACACCTGTCCATCCTTCCATCTCATCGGACCATCGTGTTTCGGTCTATAAAATGAAATTCTCGACGGTTAATTTCTGAATTTTGATTGTAAAAGTTTCCCATTAAAAACTCCACTTTTCGTACAGCTAAGAGCTGTTGACATTCCCTGTCAGAGTTCTAATTAAGAATTTAACAGCAAACCGTTCTTCCAGCCTCGGCTAGAATGCTTATTGCAGCTGTGTGTTAATGAGAACCAGATTAATTTGGGGTAGGGCTCGGTAACGCAAATTCATAATTTTAAGAGCCGGCGATTTTTTTTTAAATTGGAACCATCCCTATGTGTAGATAGTTCAGTCAAAACACATCTAATTCAGAACCTATTTTGTTTTATAATTTATTTATTGTAAACTTTCCGTCAACACAACAACATTATAATTAATGTATTATTGCAACATGTTTCGACTCAGGAGAGTCATCGTCAGGCTGATTGCTTAAGAACCTTTAATACTTATACCCTTTACAGTATAATACATGTAACTTTTGCATTAGGGATCCCATATGCATTACAGTGTGTGAGTAAAAAACCCTGGTTTATTATTTATTTACTCGTAGATAAGAATAGACTATGCGCAGCTGTGGGTGTGGTTATATCTGCCGTTGTTCGTCCAACCCGTACTTCTCAGCCCGGCCGGGGGGTCTTCCTCTTTAGTGTCTATTCTTCTGCGTTCCTGCTTGTCCTCGGTTTATTAAGCAGTGGTGCAGTTCTGTATTGTTTCCTCTGGTTTTCTAGAGGTTGTGCTAGGATCCTTCCGGTCGGTGGTGGGTCGGGTTGGGCTCTTGTCCTTTTTGTAGTGTACCCTCCTTCGTGCCGGGTTGGATGGTTTCACGCTATTTTGCTTTACATAGAAGACGAGTGACACTTCCCCCAAACGTGCACTGATTTGACAATAGCGAATAATAAACGTCAAGATACAATAATAACGTCGAAAGCCTCATTAAAAAAGTCTTCCAGTATTGATATAAAAGGCAACGTGATCTCGTTACAGGCCCGGTGTGGCCCAGAGGGTGGGTAGAGGTATAGCTTCACTCTTCCATGACCGCGTCACTAGAAGGGGGTGAGTGGTCAGCAGCACGCCACGGCCGCACTTTACCCCCGGGAAACAGTCGGTACCCATTTTACAGAAGCTGATTGGGCCCCGAGGCCGGTCTGGACGGGCGGGAAAATCTCGTCGCCACCGGGATTCGAATCCGGACTGTTCAGCCCGTAGTCAGTCGCTATACCGACTGAGCTACCCGGCCCACCCAGTAATAATATATTAATTATATAACGACCATTTGGACTCTATATGTATCTATCCCGTTGTATTTTACCATTTTAATTACTGTTTTGCCAGTTCGAACATTTTTTAAGAAAACACGTGAATTATTTTTAACTTGAATATAAATGTAGTAATACCAACTAAATTTGTGGGCCCGGTAGCTCAGTCGGTATAGCGACTGACTACGGGCTGAACGGTCCGGGATCGAATCCTGGTGGGGACGAGATTTTCCGCCTGTCCAGATCGGCCCTGGGGCCCACACAGCCTCTTGTAAAATGGGTACCGGGTCTTTTCAGGGGGTAAAGTGCGGCCGGGGCGTGCTGCTGACCACTCACCTCCTTCTAGTGCCGTCGTCATGCAAGAGTACAGCTATACCTCTACTCACCCTCTGGGCCACACCGGGCCTGTAACGGGATCACTTTACCTTTTTTACCAACTTTATTTGTATCCATGTTCTCTCACGGTTGTAAACATTTTTGGGATCCAAAAAATGTGCACTTTTACGTGATGTACCTTAAAAATCGTTCAAGAATTAGCCTGATGATGACTCCAATAAGTCGAAACATATCGCCACGTTTGTGATTGACAGTAAATTAGTAGTGTTTTGACTGAACTAACTCTTAGAATATTCGGTGATTTTCTTCCTCCCCTCCATTTTCAGGTTTATTATTTCGGATTCCCTCCCCTTTTGGGTCTTCTTACGTGTGATGTCAAAGACGAGTGTTTTTCGGTCCTTTTTACTACCGCGGACCATTACAAAATCGTACTAGTTTTTTTGGACATTGTCTCAAAAATATCCTAACCCCGCCTACCCCCAGGTATTAACATTGGAATTATTTAAAGAAACATAGTTAATCTGAGATAAGTTTGTTATGTCGTGGTAAATTCATTAAACATTTCTGAATGTACTTTCGGTAATGGCCGTGAAAGTAGTAAGATCGTGGAAATCCTTGGGGGGGGGGGGACATGGGCTTAAGTTGAATAATAACATGGGGGGGAAAAAGTAAAATGGGTGAAAATCTTTGGGGGGGGGGGGGACATCGGCTTAACTTGAATAATAACATTGGGGTGCAAAATCGACCATTGATATTGGGAACTTTAATTGACGAGGGAGTCCGTTACGAAAGAGGTTAAGAATGGTTTGAACCGGTGTCTAATACAGGAGTGCTGATAAGTCTTTAGCCCGACCATGAAGGAAACAAGCTACTGTTTCTGTCAGAATTGCATGAATTTCCTTCGGCGCCTTGCCTTGCAGGAAAAAAATCTTGATGACAGCTCGCTTCTCGATGTTGTTGAAATCGCGCGCGTCCCTGATATGCTTCCGAGCTTGTTTCCTTCCTGGTCGGGCTAAGGACTTATCAGCTCCCCGGTATACATTACACCCCTTTCCGCCACTGTAATCCAAATTTTATTATTTTCTCTTCTGAAACGTACTAGCTTAAAAATACTATTCTTGAGTTGCAAATATATAGATGGGGGCATTTTTCACCCCCTCCTTCTCCCCTCCCAAGTTGTGCGTATGAGTGCACTTAATGTTCTGCTAAAGAGAGTCAGCGGAACTCGAGAACCCCCAAGAAACACTGTTAGATCATATCTCCGGGTAATCATTTTTTTGTGTAATATTAAAAATAACCCATGAAACATTTTTTTTACCTGTAAAGTTCATTAGGAAAAAAAATCATTTAGCGGATTCCCATCTCCGGGCCCCCTGGACCACAATTTGAGAATCCTTATCTTGAACTGTGGAGTATATATGGCGTCGAATAAGCTTTGAGGAATATGGTGAACAACACCTGGTTCTTTGGAGGGGGAAAATGTTGCTTCATGTGAGCACTGTCGCTGTGTTCGTGCTAGATACTGATGGAAGCTGCGAAACATATGATAACCGATAATCTGACTATGATTCGGTACACGAACTCTCGGACCACGTGTCTAGACTGGCCGTGTCGGCTGCCATGAACACGTTCATCCCGGGGGGAGCTGCAATCCTTTGTACGGGTTCGACCACTGTCTGTCTCTGCTCGAGTTCATACCATATTCTCGTATTTACTGTTTTTTTATGAGGATACGGGATAGCTTACTTGGTTCAAAGGTTCGGGAATCAAATCCAGGTAGGAGAATTTATTTATTTTTCTCCAGAATGACCGGAGTAGCTCAGTACCCTTCTAGCCTCGTATTCAATGACTGCCGGTGTCCTTTCGCGGGGATAGAGTTGCCGGGGCGTGAAGCTAAACCAATAACCTTTAGATACAGCTATACCTGTACTTCCATCTGTTCCTTTCATAACCTGGTCAAGGATAAATTTGCTTTTTTTTGTACTTTACGGGTTTTGTTTGAACACCACGAACTGGGATTAATGGCTTGGAAAAGGAACCTGATTTGCTACGGCAAAGGATACAGTAATGCCGTGGTGTGATATAATGTCCTAGCAATTGACCTATAAGAGTGCGAAGAACCCTCAGATGGGCAGTTGCTGCCCAAAGATTCGAAGCAGGGATTTCTCCAAATTTGGAAAGGGACGCAGGTCTGTGAAGATAGAATTTAAAATTTTTTGTCTTATACAACTATTAACCTTTAGACGCCTAACGTCAATTATAGTTGACGTACCGCACCCCTAACCTCCAAAGTTTCATTTTATATATTTATTCAACAAATATAGGTACCGAATATTTTAAACATGGTATATACTCTCCGTTTTTTTGTCTTCAAAATGCAGTATGTTTCATAATTCTAACGTATTTGGTTCCTGTATTATTCACATTTTATATACAGGATGGGCTAAAATTAAAAAAATAGTTCCGGCGCCAAAAGGTTAATATGGTGTCACTTGATACACAACATTGAGGGCACTGGAGCAAGTGCTGATGTCTGTTGCTGCGAGTAATGTTTGTCTGGTGGCTATTTCCTCATTTACATTATCTCGCTTGTACGATTTCGTGAGGAATCGGGTAACAATGGAACTGCCGATCTTATGCCTCAGTAAACATTACTTTGTACTGAACACACAGACATTAGCTGTGTTGTGCGCTGTTAATTGTAATTGGGGCTGCGAATTAGAGGGGTTCATTGGAGCTGAAACAAAAGGAAACATCACGTACTGCTGATTTACCAAAACACTCTGAAATCTGATGTGTATTCCTTGTGCTGTACGTTGTCATTTAACGCTATATTCCCCCGTGCTTACCTATTCAGTAGATATTATAGTTTCATGCTGAACTGTAAATGAAATGTAAAAGCCTGGAGTAAATTGTTATGTAGAAGTGCCAGCTGACGGTATACAGGATGTTCTGAAACTAACAATGCCAGCAGGTACCTTCTAGGAAAACATAAGATCAGAACAGTGTTATCTCCTTCGTAGAGAATATGGCGTTACGAATGTACGCCAATATGATGGGTTAGTTTTCAAACGAGATGAAAATATTATTTGATTATTTATAAGCCCACTTCGATCTTTATTTTGTGATTTATAAGTAAATAAAAGTTGTGCCGATGCATAAGCATCAGACTGTCAATACAAATAGGAGTGGAGATAATGTTTCAGTGGTTTGTTCTTGTCAGGTTTGTATCTTGGAAATGTCAATAACCATTTACCAAACGACGCAGAATCACATCCAAGAGGATCGGAATCGTCAGTTACATTCCAGTGGAAACCTCAGACCCCTTGTGTTTCAGGACTACATACCCTTGGCAGCAACAGGAGGTGGGTGAGCGTCCTACGCTTCCTTCTCTGTGCTAAAGGCAGCGCGGTGGCTGCAGAAGAAAAATTATCCGATCCTGTCAGCAATAGAACTCTGGCAGGAGAAGCTATTTGATCAACCATGTTTGTATGGGATTTTGGAGTATTTGATAATTTATGAAACGGAAAATATTGGCTATGAAATAGGCGTAGAAGTGAAGTTTCTTTGGCGCTCCTGATATTGTTAGGACCGGGGGGTTGGGGTTTGGGGGGGTGGGAACATGAGGTGGGAGCAGAGCCAACTTCCCCAACACGTGTGTACAATACATAAAACACAATTTCGGTCATATTTTATATGCTGTACAGTCCCCTGTGAAGAAAAAGTCTTCATCACCTCTATGCAGTACGTACATTTGTTGTCAATCTGTAGCCCGTGTTCCGGTTAGGTTTGGCTGTTGACAGCGAATGGCAAAATTTGTGGCTTAGCGAAGGCTGTAGTGAATTTAATGCACTTCATCGCAACGCATTCCTTTATTGAGTATACACCATAATAGATTTTCTGTTAATACATGTATCCATTAAATGTGTACGCATTCTACCTCCTTAGGGTAAAATAGTTCTGGAAGCGCTGTAATGGCTCAGATGGTCAGGAAATTCCGTGCTTTCCATGGCAGCAGAAGAACTTTTATCGTATCCAGTGTAAATGCTTGAGCCTGCAGCACCTGAATCAAGTTCACAGTCTGAAAACCCGCAATTGATATGCATTTTAATATTATTATCTAATATATACTTCGATCTTCCGAGTCATCCCCCACCTTAACAAATTTTTTAGCGTTTGTTGGCTGATATTCTGCATGTCCTACCCAACCCGCCCTGTACCCATTTCAACAGCCCGATTTTATTGAATAGGACACTTCAGAGAAGCCCAGACCTACATAGTCTGCTAAGTTGTAGGCGCATGCGCATACCATTGTCGTCGGCATCTGATTCACTGGTGTGTGCATGCATGAGCTGCTTGAGGCGTGCTGAGCATATCAGTGCGTCTACGGCAACAGAATTGCCGTATCTCCTGTACGTGAATGATACTGACTACTTTTAAATGTGACACATTGTATTTGATGAAGTATGCGTAACTATCAAAAAAGAATCCTTGATTTTGTGTTCTCTATCCTTACTATCGGTGGGACCGCGGTAGCACAGTGGTTAAGGTGCTGTGCTACAATTCGGAAGGTCGCTGGTTCGATCCCAACAGGTGTTAGTGGATTTTTTTATTGACATAAAATCCTTCTGATAGCACTCTGGCCCTGGGGTCGATCTCAGCCGCTAACAGAAATGAGCACCAGGAGCATTTCCTGGGGGTGAAGGCGGCCGGTGCGTAAGGCTGACAACCTACCACCATCCTGTGCCGTTGTCACGAAATCTGGGAACCATAACTTCCTGGAACCCTCTGGGCCTGTCCAGACTTGTAATGGGACTGCTTTACCTTTGCTTTATCCTTAGTATCCCCTTACCTCTTCACATTCTCTCGCACTCTGTAATTTTACAGCTGTTTACCTTTCCTGAACGGGGTAGTTTGTACCGCATAGACGCGTCTTTTCGTAATGTACACAACATGCGTATTTGTCTGGAAAAGTCAATTGTGTGGTTGGTTGGAATGCAGGTGCATCTTAGGCTAAAACTAACCTGATTTTTTTTAGCTCAGATTAATTTAATATATTAACCTTTCCTGTACTCCTTCTAACCGGACATTCAGTGTAGTTATGGTCAGCACATTACAACCGCCTAGAGCCTTACGGTAACAGTATTACCTACTGTGACATTAACCCTTATTCTGCTTACGTGAAATATAGGGTGAGCTCCTAATAATGCCAGCAAATGGCAGATTGGATTTAACTCGGCGTTTAAAGGGTTAAAAACCGTACATTTTGCCACTCAGTGCATTTATGCTTCTGGTGTTGTCCTTGAATAGCATTTTCTGATTTGTCATTATTACGAACACGGAGTTTGAGCTCTGTGGGGTACGAACTGAGTTCCATACATAATTTAGATTGACTTAAGTATACATATTTTAATTTGGTATTCATTCATCATCCCTGTGAAGGGGTTTTGTTGCAATGGGGCTAATATTGTTACGGTATTCCAATATTTGAACTGTCCTGTGAATTGAAATTCGTAACGCGTCAGTGTCAGGGAGTTTGACTTGGGGAGAAGTGCGTTTGTTCTTACGTGTTCATTATGGATATGTACCAGAAGGGAGAGTGGGGTGTCCTGCAGCGGGTTCCGTTGTTAGTCTTCCATTGGTTGGTGGTTCCGAAGAGTGGCCTTGTACAATGTTATATGAATACATGCGACATCGCTAGGAAGATGTATGGAAATTTCGAACTCTGTTATGCATTTTAATTTTCAAAGCAGACTTGTGATAGTGTTGATGATGGTTTTGGTCTCCCTTGAATATCATCGTGTTCGATTTTATTGATATATTGTGGCCCTGATATGTGGTGAAGGGTATAGGTGACGCTACTGTAATTGTTTCAATCGCGCCAGTGTGTTGTTACGTCCCTGCTGGAGCACCGTCTCTTGTAGGCTGTTTGCGATTACTTATTTCCTATATTCGCAGGTATCCATTACTTGAGGTGAGTGGGTGGAAAGAGAAACACGACGCTACTCTAGGAATAAAGGACGTTTTTAGGAGCGTACGATTGTGTACTTCGTATTTGTGCTTTAAGAGTCCTGTAGTTCTTTTGCTTTCTTCTTTTGGCGCAGCAGCCCACAGTGGACCAGGGCCTGACTTTACAAGTACAGCGTTTTCATTATACGTTGCTAAGGGCGACACAGGCGCTAAAATAGTCCAGGCCCATGCCTTGCAATCTATTTTACCTCATGGAACCCTTAACCTTTTGGAGCCGGAATTATTTTTTAAATTTTTAGCACACCCTGTATATAAAATGTGAATAATACAGGAACCAAATACGTTAGAATTATGAAACAAACTGCATTAAAAAAACGGAGAGTATATACCATGTTTAAAATATTCAGTACCTATATTTGTTGAATAAATATATAAAATGCAACTTTAGAGGTTAGCGGTGCGGTACGACCCCTATAGGGGTCGTTAGGCGT
>Ga0123353_10016123_pt1 | contig 10902 bp, 15 predicted proteins | sample TergutLab28metaG_3_FD_92763 | JGI IMG/M metagenome (GOLD analysis project Ga0123353, IMG submission 92763) | Labiotermes labralis P3 segment gut microbial communities from Petit-Saut dam, French Guiana - Lab288 P3 | ecosystem: Host-associated > Arthropoda: Insects > Digestive system > Gut ... | reverse complement strand
GTTAAGAGGATTCATCATATCTCAAGCGAAGATCGATGAAGATGAAAGATCTCGTCTCATTAGTGAGTTCGTTCCGAACATAGACAATTGGGCCGTTTGCGATTCGTTCGCTTCCGCTTTAAAAGTTAACAAAAGGAATATGACGTCGGTATGGAACATGATACTTCCCTTCATTGAAACTGAAGAAGAGTTTCAAGTGAGATTTACAATAGCGATGATGCTGTTCCATTTCGTCAACGAAGAATATGTCGGCAAGATAATACAGTACATGGACACAATAAAGAGTGATGCGTATTACATCAACATGGCGATCGCGTGGTGTCTCTCAACATGTTTCATCAAGTTTCCGAATGAGACTTTGGCATATCTGAAAAATAATACGCTGGATACTTTCACTTTCAACAAGACCTTAAGCAAAATAACCGACTCTTTGAGAGTGGGCGATAAGATGAAAGATACGATCAAACAGATGCGTCGGAAATAAGACGTTCTTCCTCTTCTTTCACAAGTTCCTTCAGTTCTTTGTATATCGCGTCGGCGTTCGCTTTTCCTATGCGTGCGCCGGACCTTTTGTACCATGACCACCCGTTCTCTTTGAAATGTTCTTTGAAAACTTCGTCTGTAACTGATATCACTTTTCTCGGGAACGCGTTATTATCGAGAAGCACCGCCATCATCGCTTTCGGAACAAAAACGATAACACGATCGAACGGTCTCGATACTATATTTATTGACGTTGCGTAATCTTTTTTCTCCTGTAATTCGAGGTAGGCCTGCGGTGTGTCCGTTATCTCGGAATAGGGCATCACAACATATTCCCCGGGCACGAAACCGAATCTTCCCGATATTATACCGAAGGAAACGTCGCAGATGTTTGATATCCTGTTGCAAAAATTTTTTACTTCGGTTACACGGCCCCCGAACATATCCTTTGCCGCTGCTATCCCTTTGTTCAGGAAAACGGTCGAATCGTTTGTTATCACGAGAACTCTCATCGTATCACTGAAAAACGAAACGCAATATTGCAGTTGCCTTCGTGGGATACCATGCACGGACCTAACGGTTTATTGGGATCGCAAGCTTTCCCGAACATCGGACATTCCTCCGATCGTATCAGACCTCTGAGAACTTCTCCGCATCTGCATCCTTTCGGTTCATCTTCCACTTCGGGAACTTTCTTCAGAATATCTTCGTGAACTTTTGTTGCATCATTCGCCTCATACTCTTTTCTCAGCACAAGCGCGCTTAACGGAATTACCGGGAATCCTCTCCATGCCCTGTCCGCTGTTTCGAATGTTTTTGCAAGAAGTTCTCTTGCTTTCGGGTTTCCGTTCTTTTTCACTAATCGTGAATACTCGTTCTCAACTTCCGCTCTTCCTTCTTTTATTTGTTTTGCGAGCATATATGACGCCATTAAAAGGTCCAGAGGTTCGAAACCCGCTACCACCTGCGGCATTTTGTATTTCGAGGAGAACGGTTCGAATATTTCCAATCCGGTTATAACGGAAACGTGACCGGGTTGTATGAAACCGTCAACTTTTATCTCGCCCATCTCGAATATCGCTTCTAATGCGGGCGGAACGATACGATGGCAGCTGTATATCGAGAAATTCTCCGGAACACCTTTGCTCAGAGGTACCGCCGTTGTCGGCGCCGTCGTTTCGAAACCTACGGCCATGAATACAACGTCTTTATCGGATGTCTCCGACATCCTTACCGCATCTTCTATTGAATAGACTATACGAACATCCGCTCCGTCCGCCTTCGCATCATTTAATGATCCTATTGTTGTCGGTACTTTCATCATGTCGCCGAACACGCATACGGTCTTTCCGTTTCTCGCTAACGTTATACCTGCGGCAATTTCGGTACTTGTGGTTACGCACACGGGACATCCGGGTCCCTGACGTATCTCTACGCCCACGTCCTTCAGCATATCTTCCAGACCGAAACGTACCATTGTATCCTGGTGCGTTCCGCAGACATGCATGAATTTGCAGTTAACGTCTAATTTTTTGATATCCGCCAAGATCCTTTTTGCCGTTGCTTCGTCTCTCAGTTTGAACATTTTATCTCTCCGTCATTCATTCTGAGACACCTTCACGGAACGTACGCCGCACGCCATCCCTTCGATCACGTTCACAGGTCCGTTGCATTCAGGACACGACAATACCGGAACGGAGTGACCGTATCCTTCATTCATCAATATGTTCGCGGGACCGTCGAAATCGCATACTTTGCATTTCAGCCGTATCGGTTCGCGTTCGATCGTAAGTTTCGCATTCGCCAGTATCGTATCCTTTGACATCACTTCGAATGCGAATGATAACTGATCCTCTCCGAGATTTGTGAGATCACCTATCACGAGCGTCAATTCTTCCGCTGCTTTCACATCATGTTTCGATAACTCGTCAAGCGTCGCTTTGATCAGTTCGGACATAACGGATACTTCGTGCACATACCTTGATTGACATCAGACATTAATTCATTTGCATCCGCCGTTCCGGCGTGAAGCGACCCGATATGCGAGACTCGGGGTCTGCGCCTTATTTATATCCTTGTTTTCCGTTCACGTATATGGTATAACACCGCAGGAGCGAGAAAAATATGGTAAAGATGATCGTTGTGAAATCATGCAAGGACTGTCCGTATGTGAAACCGCCGGCGTGGGATGACCAGAAGCACCATCTGTGCGGCCACCCCCAGCGCGCAGGCGTCAAATTAGCGGACGTTTACGGGATACACGACCGCTGTCCTCTGGATGACAAGTGATCTGAAACTGACGTCAACGTGTCGGACGACGGTCATTTGCGGCCGTTGCACATGTCAGCTATAGGACACTTTCCGCATTTGGGATGATTCGGTATGCATATCATCTGACCGTGTCTTACTATGTACCGATTAACATCGGACCATCTTTCCTTCGGTGTTATCTTCATTAATTCGAATTCAGTTTCGTCAGGGTTGCGTGTGTTCACTAATCCCATGAGATTCGCTATTCTGTGAACGTGCGTATCCACGCATATCGCATCGATGTCGAATGCGTACGATCTTACGCAGTTCGCAGTTTTTCTTCCCACCATGGGAAGTTTCAGTAATTCGTCGATATCGGACGGCACCTGTGAATTGTATTCTTTTATCAGAACGTTGCAGACGCTTATCAGCGCCTTTGCTTTCTGCATGGGGAAACCTGCGGGCCGTATCAATGAGACGATCTCATTAACATCAGCAGATGCTATTGCTTCCGGTGAATCGAATTCTTTGAAAAGCGAGTCTGATGCCTTCCTTGTGTTGTTATCTTTCGTTCTTTGCGATAATATCGTTGCTATGAGCACATGGAACGGAGTGGGATCCCATTCCGGTGACAGACCTTCGGATGACCGTCCCGGGTATGCGCCGCGTCCGTACTCTTTTGATAACGTATCCAAAATTTTTGTTATTTTCTCAGATATGCTATCGCCTCCCCGGCCATGAACAAAGATCCCGTTATCAGAACGATGTCCTTTCCTTTTGCGGCGTCTATCGCTTCTCTGACGTTCTTTTTTACTGTTACGTTATCGGAATACTTTTTCATAACGTTCATCAGATCTTCCGGAGGTAACGCCCTTTCCGAATCGGGTGCCGTTACGATCACTTCCGATGAAATTTTTGATAATGAGGCGCACATCCCGTCCGCATCCTTGTCGATGAACATTCCGATTATTAATTTCACCTTTCCGTATGTTTCTAAAACGTCATTTGCAAGCACCGCCGCACCGGCGGCGGTGTGCGAAACATCAACAATAATATTTTCGTCGGGAAGATACTCCATCCTTCCGTTCCATCTCACATTCTTCAATCCTTTTGAGATGCTTTCCGAAACATCTGTTCTGATGTGCTTCACGCATTCTATCGCAACCGCTGCGTTCTCTGCCTGACATCTTCCCGGTATTCCGATATCGTATTCTTTACCGTCATAATTCATCGTCACATACCCGTTCCTGAATGATGTTATTTTCACTGCATTGCGGTCTGCGGCTGTCAGCGGGGATCCTCTTTCGTTTGCGACGTTCTTTATCACTTCGAGAACGGTGCCGCTGTTGGATGTTACGACAGGTACGCCTTTCTTGATTATTCCGGCTTTCTCGAACGCTATCTTTTCCTTTGTGTCGCCGAGTATCTCGGAATGTTCGAGACTTATGTTCGTTATTGCCGTGACCTCCGGTATTACTGTGTTAGTTGCATCCAACCTTCCGCCCATTCCCGTTTCCAGAACTGCGTATTCTATTTTTGAATTTGAGAAATGTAAGAACGCCAATGCCGTTGCTATCTCGAAGAACGTGCATTCAATGCCTTCCGAGTGCATCTTATCCGCTATTGGTTTAACGATGTCCATCAGATGGGCCAGATCGTCATCTTCTATTTCCTTTCCGTTGACGGATATACGTTCATTGAATCTTACCAAATGCGGTGAAGTATACAATCCCGTCCTTATTCCCGCGCTCATGAGTATCGAATGGACCATAGCACACGTCGATCCCTTTCCGTCAGATCCCGCTATGTGTACGGACTTAAAATTTTTCTGAGGATCACCGAGTCTTTTCATTAATTCGGTTATATTCTCAAGACCGAAGCGCATCCTGTTCATCCCGAGGCCGTCCATCCATTCTTTGAACCGGGTCATTGTGATGCCTTCCTTTTGTGTATGCTCGTGTACGTTAACATTCCGTCAATGCGTTCCGAACACATTAATTCTATTTCATTTATCATTTCACCGAATTCAGTCACGCTTCGCTGTTCTTCGCTTGTTCTCACATCTCTGCCTAATGTTATATGAGGATCGTACTTTCTTTTCTCCGTCTCGAATCCTTCCTTCTCCAACGCAGACCTGAGGTCATTATGAAGTTTTGTTATCGCTTCGCTGCAACGGACGCCTGCCCACCATATGTCTCCGCTGTCGCGGCGGAATCTTCCTGTTCTGTCTATTTTCAGATAAAACGGATCGAACTGTATCGAATCCATTGCCGCTTTCGCGGAATTTGTTTGCGATGTGTTACATTCACCCAAGAACGCTAACGTAAGATGCATGTTCTCCGGACGGCTGAAGCTCCCTTTCTTTGACCTGGAACGTAATTCGTCGCGCATGATCATTAATTTTGTGCGCGTATCATCATTAAAATTCACTGCAACGAAGAGACGCATATGTTCACCTTTCTTTTACGCTTTCATTCATGGAGAGGATCATCTCACGTACTGTTATTTTCCTTTTCTTTGCCATTGAACGCATCGTCACCATCGTCCCGGAACCGTATTGCGCCGCTTTCTTTCTTTTCTCGGCTAATTCAGGACATCCCAGCGTTACGGCCGCATCCCGTAACATCGGTTTACGGTTATCATCTGACGGCACTTCGATACGATCTGCCGATCTCATGACCCGTTCATCCAAATACGGATATACGACCTTCTTTTCAAAATTATCAGCAACAGCTTTCTCATGTGCAAGTGTTACATTCAGGAGCTGCATCATATCCTTCTTCAATGCGTCAGCGAACTCAACTTCGTTCAATCCTATGTATTTGGAATAACCGGCAAATAATTCATCCGCTCCCTGTCCCGATAATACGATGTTCTCAGACGAGTGTTTAAGCACCATGTACAGCGGTACTTCGAATGATATCGTTATCGGATTGACAGTTCCCGTGATCCTTATCATCTCGGGTATCTCTTTTTCCAGAATGTCCTCTGATATCGTCAGATGGATCCACGGAAGTTTCAGAAGCTTCGCGATCTCTTCCGCGGCACGTACATCGTACGCACCTTCCGCACCGACCGTGTATAACGTGACGTCAGCATATTTCTTTGATAACAACGCCAGAACACCGCTGTCCAGCCCGCCTGAGAACGCCACGGCGATCTTTTTTCCGCTGACCGCTTCGCGCACAGAAGCTTCCAATGATGATATCAGATCGTCCGTATCGCCGTCTGCCACGCTACCGATTAGTGATGTGCATCTATAAATCTATCATTGTTTTTTTGTTCTATTAAAAAAGATAGCATAATATCCATGCTCTTCGTATACGGGACATGGACGGCGTGACCCGCATCGGCGTATCATTGGAACCTGAACTTCTGAAAGAATTTGACGACGTAATAATGAAAAAAGGATACGTCAGCCGATCCGAAGCGATACGCGATCTGGTCAGAGATGCTTTAGCTGAGAACGAATGGAAGAACCCCGACCAATATATGGTCGGCGTTATTGTGATGATCTATGATCACACCGTCGGTAACGTTAAGGAACGGTTAATGAATTTACAGCATGAGAGCGGTCACAGCATCAATACAACGATACATGTTCATTTGGATCACGACCGCTGCATGGAAATGCTTTTGGTCAGCGGTCTGCTCGGCGAACTCAAGGAACTTACTGATGAAATAACGGCCGTGAAAGGGGTTCTGCGCGGAAAATTGACCATGGTGTCGCCGGCAACGGGCAATATGCATCACGTCGGTCACAGGCATTGAGATATTTCTTTTCGATCACTCTTAACAGCGAGTGACCATTCGACAATGATTTATAATGCCTATCGTTTTGGCACTCTGAAATGAGAAAGCTTATCATCACTGAGAAGGCGAATGCCGCACGCAGGATCTCTACAATACTTTCCGACGGCAAAACGGGATCGGAAAGCCACGGCGGCGCAAGCGTCATAACATTCAGCGCAGGAGGCGACGAATATCATGTGGTAAGCCTTCGCGGTCACATTCTGGAATTGGATTATCCGGAAGAATTCAACGACTGGTCCGGAAGTTCGCCTGTTGCTTTGGTCTATGCGCCTCAAGTGAAAACTGTACGCGCAAAAAGTACACTGGACGCGATACGCGACCTTTCTAAAAAGGCTGACGAGATAATAATCGCAACCGACTATGACAGAGAAGGAGAACTCATCGGTCTTGAAACGGTAAGAGCTGCTAACGCAGATATGAATAAAGTTAAAAGAGCAAAGTTCAGCGCATTAACGAAAGGCGAGATACAAAATGCATTCTCATCGCTTACCGGTCCGGATATCAGATTATCCGATGCGGCGGAAGCCAGACAGATAATAGATCTCACATGGGGTGCTGTACTCACAAGAAGCGTTTCATTATCTTCGGGACAGATAGGAAAGAATTTTCTCTCCGTGGGAAGAGTTCAAAGCCCTACGTTAAAATTACTTGTGGACCGTCACGAAGAGATAGAAAATTTCAAACCCGTTCCGTTCTGGAAGATAGACGGAAAATTCGGGATGCTCGCATTGAAAGGTGAGCATGATCAGAACCCTTTCTGGGAGAAAGAGAAAGCTGATGCTGCATTGAATAAATGCAAGGACGTGAAAAAAGGAATTATCTCATCATATGACGTTTCTATGAAAGAAGAATTCCGTCCTCCGCCGTTCGATACAACTGCTATGCAAGTTGAAGCGAACAAGATAGGAATACCGCCTGCGGCGGCGATGAAGCTCGCCGAGGACCTTTACACATCCGGTTACATATCATACCCGAGAACGGAGAACACGGAATACCCGAAAAGCCTGAGTCTCAAAGGCGTATTGGAAAAACTCAAAGATTCTGATTTTTCAGAAGAAGTTAAAGAAATTCTCTCACAGGACAGTATATTACCGTCCAGAGGCAAAAGGAGAACGACGGATCATCCGCCTATTTATCCGACATCATCGGCAACGTCGGATAAGATGAAAGGCGACAAATGGAAGCTTTATGAGCTTATCGTCAGAAGATTCCTCGCAACGCTTGCTCCGAATGCGGAAGCTGAAGTAACGAAATGTTCAATTAATGTGAACGGAGAGATGTTCACGTCATCCGGATACATTCTCGTGAAAGCGGGCTGGAAAAAATATTACGGCAAATATCTGTCAATGAGCGAAACACGAATACCGAAACTTGAAAAAGGTTCTGAGATCGACGTAAGATCAATAAAACAGGAAACGTCGCAGACGAAACCTCCGTTCCGGTATAACCAAGGTTCCCTTATCCAGGAGATGGACCGTTTGAATCTCGGTACAAAGAGCACGAGGCACGACATAATAGGAAAACTGTTCTCCAGGAATTATGTTCAGGGCAATTATCTGATACCTACGCCTGTAGGTATCGCAATGACAAAGTCATTAGAAAAACATGGCGGCGGCATAACTGAACCGGACATGACCGCACGTCTGGAAGAGGATATGGTGAAAATTTCAATAGGCGAGCGCGCTTTGCTGTCGGTCGTCGAAGAATCGCAGGGTATGCTGCACATCGTCGCGGAAAAGATGAACGGCGAAGGTGCTGAATTAGGGAACGAGATACGTTCCGCGCTGAAAGAGCAGCAGCATATCGGCCTTTGCCCGTCATGCGGCAACAGCATATCTATAAAGAGATCAAAGAAAGGTAATTTCATAGGGTGCGACGGTTATCCGGACTGCGCCCGTGCATATCCGCTGCCGAGAGGCGCCATGATCCAAATGACGGAAGAGGTCTGCGAACTCTGTCAGCTTCCGAAACTGAAGATAATAAGAAAGGGATCCCCTCCGCAAACGGTCTGCATAGATCCCAAGTGTCAGAGTAACACATCCGTTAACGATATAGGCGAGTGCCCATCATGCGGCGGACGCATAAGGATAATGTACTCCAAAGCGGGAAAAAGATTCGCAGGATGTTCCGGATGGCCCGCCTGCGACCGCACTTACCCGTTAAGACCGACGGGGACGATCACGTCAACGGATGTAAAATGCGAGAACTGCGGCTCTCCCGTGATTTCCGTGGGAAACAGAACGGAATGCATAAACATGGAATGTCCGGGAAAAGATAACGTTCCTAAGAAGAAAATAGGCGTTATCAAGAAGAGCTGAACGAACAGCCTGGACACCTTCGTTGGAACGGAATTATCGAAGCTGTTAACGATAAGTTCTTATCATACCGCATATCTTGCAAAAAATTGATAATATGAGGCTATCAGTTCGTGTTCCCGACGAACAGAAAACTGTTGTTACGGAATATGCGGCCGCACACGGCATCAGTGTTTCCGAAGCGATGAGGATCGCCATCCTCGAAATGATCGAAAATGATCATGATATCGCACTTGCCGAGAAAGCTCTCGCCGAATGGGAGAAGGACGGTAAGAAAACATATACACACGAAGAGATCGGAAAGGAACTGAAGTTCATCTGACCTCTGAATGATGTGTGAACGCGCAGACCTCCTCCTAGTGATGCCGTCATTCGGCGTACACTGAGTTCTCGAACCTAACATTTTTAAATGTGAGAGTAGTCAGAGGGTTTGTCTTGAACGAGGAAGGTATCATGTCCAAATCGAAGATAGAAGTGCTGAGTGTTGTACGGGCTGTGGATGGAATAACCGGAGAAGATATTGTGTCCGTTCAGTTTGGGAAGGTAGCTGAAAAAACAGATAACATGCAGAGAATGCCTGTAGCTCCGTTTGGAGTTGTCGGACCGCCGGTATCATTGGTATTGACATTGTTCTTCAAATTCAAAGAATCAGCGCCATATAGAGTTGGTTCGAAGTGGGATCTGACCGTATCGGAAGACGGATCTTTGCAGTTGCAAGAGGCAAAAAAATGAGTAACGCATATGTTGCTGTGAACAGTTCAAGTTCTTTTTTTGGTGTGCCGAGATCGGATGAAGTACGGGTCGCAATATATTTTCCGCCCGTTGTTGAGTTTGATCCTAATTTATATCTGGATAACGACCCGATAACCTCTGAAGAGGAGGAAGATCTCTATAAGAGCTACAGAGATTTCGAAGAGGGAAACGTTACCCATCTGTCAAGCAAGTGTACGGGCGAGGAATTTTTAAGGAAATTGAAGAGCTGAGAACTTTGACCAATGAGATAGTGTACACAAATCATTTTAAAAACCTCTATAAAAGAAAAAGCAGAAAGGAACCTGTATCTCTTATGGAAAGAATCGACAGAGCGCTTCTTGAGTTGCAATCCTCCTATGAGCCTGAAAGACTCGGAGAAAAGAAAAAGGGAAAGTTATCCAGATATTACGCATATAGTCTTGGAGGACGGCATCGCATATTGTATACTGTAGAACGTTTTGACGATGCGGTAATTGTCGGATTACATCGCATATGTGACCACAAACAAGTATACGACAAAGATTGAAGAACCTTCAAATTTCCAAAACGGATTTCCTTTTCTCTTCGTGTTGATCAGAGATTACTCCTTGACTGAGCATCCGGATTCGATGAGATCTGAATTGTCTGCGCATCATCGCAACGTTATCACTCTTTTGTGATCTTTATCTTGGCACACCGGATCGTTGCATCCGGGATCCTCGCAACCCATTTCGGAATGTACCGTTATTTCAATGTCGCCAAGCGCCTTTTTCATATCGGAAACAAGAATTTCAGCGACTTTGTGTCTTTCCACTCCGTAAACGATCACATTCACGGTCATAGAATAATCTTTGACGCCTTTTGTGAATGAACAACGGGAACGTACGTTGCCGTCATCCGTCGTTGAGCTCATTGATAATAATTCGTTATCCGTTCTTACGTTAGCTTTGATGTGGCCTATCATCCAAGAACCCGCTTTCACGCAATCCTTTGTCACTGCTTTTAACATATCAGAGAACAAACGGTTTGCAGCTTCCGCGTTCGTTGCAATGGGTAATGAACCCTTTGCGGTGGCTGCGATCGCGGACGGTATCATATTTACGTCTTCCGTCACGGTATCATCTCTGCCGCTTTGTCAATATTCTTACCGCTGTCCGCCTGCACCCTGAGTACAGGGCCGTTGTAGGACATATCTCTCAACATCAGTTCTATCTCATTGATATCTTCCTCCGGAACGGTATCAACTTTGTTGATCAGAACAAGATCAGCCACACTCAGCTGATTCTTAAGCGGACGCTCGAACATCTTC
>Ga0123353_10016122_pt1 | contig 10902 bp, 11 predicted proteins | sample TergutLab28metaG_3_FD_92763 | JGI IMG/M metagenome (GOLD analysis project Ga0123353, IMG submission 92763) | Labiotermes labralis P3 segment gut microbial communities from Petit-Saut dam, French Guiana - Lab288 P3 | ecosystem: Host-associated > Arthropoda: Insects > Digestive system > Gut ... | reverse complement strand
TTTGCACCGGCGACATGGGGTTCGCCTCGGCCAAGACCTATGACATCGAAGTCTGGATGCCCTCGCAAGACTGCTACCGCGAAATATCCAGCTGCAGCAACTGCACGGATTTCCAGGCGCGGCGCATGAACGCGCGCTATAAGGCCAAGGGTCAAATGGGCACCAAGTTCGTGCACACCCTGAACGGGTCCGGGGTGGCGGCCGGCCGCACGCTGGTCGCTATAATGGAGAACTGCCAGAACGCCGACGGGTCCATCACCATACCCCAGGCCCTGCGCCCGTACATGAACAACCAGGAAGTCATACAGGCGGTTGCAAAGAAATGATTACGGACGAAGAACTGGCCAGGATTATCAAGAAAATAACCGACGACGACGAAACGCCGCAGAACTTCCGTCAGTTCGAATCGGGTTCGGTCGTGGCCGAAATCGAAGGCGAACAGCTTTCCGAGGCCGAGCTTGAAGCCCTTGAGAACGACGTCATGCGGGGCAGGGTCCTTCTGCGCGACCTGCCGCGTTACAAGCTGAAACAGCTGCGCTTCTACCGCATGGATTTAAGCAGGGTCGACACGTCGGGCGTGACTCTGCCGCAGAACTTCCAATCGGGCATGGGCCGCGTGGATATGGTTCCGGCCGCCGCCATAGACAAAAGCCAGGCCAAGCAGTCAGGGGTGAAACAGGGGACGGTCCTGCTGGCGGAAATTTTCAGCCTGCCGCGCCCGCCTGAAAAGCCTTTCAACGGGCAGGGCGGCAACCAGGCCGGCCCGCGGGCTACCTTAAACACCAGGGAAAAGGGAATGTAATGACGGGCAAGAAACCAGGGCTTACATCTCAGCAGGAAGCATGGCGCGTAGGCGGCTATCTGCTGGTGACCCTTGTTTCCATAGCAAGCCTTTACATACTGCTGCCGCTTACCAGCATGTTCCGCGGCAACTCTTTTTCGCAAGCCAAAGAGCTGTCGTTCATGCTTGTCAGGGACCCCGCATTCCTGGCAAGGCAGTACTTGGCGTGGACCAAGCTGTTTTTCAACAACACTTCGCAATTTCACATGTGGATACCGCTCTTCCATGTGCTGATATTCTTTATAGGCCGCATGTATGTGTTCACTACCGGCCCGTTCGCGGAAAAAGCCGTGCCGGATATGACAGATGCGGCGGACGAACAGCAGCCGCAGCAGCCGTCCGGCCCGAAGGTTTACAGCCATTGGGCGCGCATGGGCGACATAAAGTACATGGGCCTTTCGGGCGAGCGCGACAAGGCCCGCTGGGGATGGCTGGGCAGCGCGTTCCACACGGTGCTTTCGCTGCCCAAGAACATGTTCGTCATCGGGCTTGGGCGCATGGAAAACCTTATAATACCGACCCTGCTTTGTGAAAAAAGGCGCCATGCCGTTGTGGCCGCAAGCAAATACATAGAAGAGGCTACAAGCGGGACGCGCGCTTTGTCCGGGCCGGTCATGCGGTTCGACGACATGCTGGTTGGCAACGTCAACCCCTCGTTCAACCCGATAAGCCCGGAAAACATGCCACAAAGCGACGACGGCAAACATCGCTATCTGTCGTTCATCGCGGACTGCCTTTTGAAGCCCGAAAGCCCGGAAAACGATTTGGTGCGCGACGCTCTTGTCGGCATCTTGTGGCTGTTCTTCGACAAATGCAGCCAGGCCCGGGCCAACGACTATTTCCTGATGAGGGTCACGCGCGACGCCATGGACGAAGAGGACTATAGGGTGCTGCAGACATACTATGCGTGCATGCCCGACTCTCCGCAAAAGCTGCGCGCGAAACAGCACATGTTCCTGAAGACCATGGATTTGAAGCACTATATGCCAATAGGCACATGGGCAAGCGTGCCGTATTTCCTGCGCCCCAAAGTCGCGGGCCTGCCAATGGCGCTTGTATCCATGACCGAGCTGCAGCTGAAGGCCATCAACGATTCCAAGGTATCGGGCAAGCAGGACGACATATTCGGCCTTGTGCTTGAATACCTGCAGGCAGAAACATGGCTGTTCGCTTACAACCCGCGCATATGGCAGCTTTTGTCCCCGCTGACCGAAATCACCGCCCGAAAGCGCAGCTTTGTGATGGCCATGCTTTTCGAGGCCCTGCAGGCGTTCAAAAGCGATTCGGTGGCCAGGGCGTTCAGCGGCAACGACCTGAAATACGGCATGCTTGTCGACGGGACGCGCCCGGTGACGCTGTACATACAGCCCGACAATTTCAAGATGGCCGGGTTCATGGCCAAGCTTCTGGCCCATAACTGCGCGGCCTCGAAAAACATAATGCTTGTCATAGAGGACGCGCGCATGGGCAAGGACCTTATGCCGCTGGCGGACATCGCCTCATGCGCGGTTGTGGGGGCCAAGAAACTGTCCTCGCTGCCTGAAGAGCTGTTGCAGAAGGCCTCGTACATGGTGGTCAACCGCCTTGACGACCAGGAAGGGGCCCAGGCCATCGCGGAAAAAATCCCCTTGAAAAAAGTGCCGCGGGCGCTAAGGTTTAACATTTTCACGGCTACGCTGCTTCTGCCGCTTTACATTTACAGGAAAATCAAATGCAAGTGCAAGGCCGAGCTGATAAGCCAGGAAGACCTGCTTGCCATGGACAAGAACGTGCAGCTGATTTTCAACAGCGCCAGGATGAGCGTGCCCATTGCGGCCGACCCGGACTACCGCCGGTTTTTCCCGAACGCCGGCAGGTATATGCCGGTCAACAAGGTGTCGGCGGACGTTGTCGCGGCAAGGCCCAAAGAAGACCAGAACCAATAGGAGCGAACCCATGAAACTTACCACCATGTCCGGATTTTTGCATCTTCTGCCAGCCGAGCAGCTGGTCTTCAACCATATGCTTGAAACGGTGCGCAAGGTGTATGAAAGCGTGGGTGCGGTTCCGGTGGACGCTCCGGTGATGGACCGCGCAGAAGTGCTGCTGGCCAAGGCCGGCGGCGAAACCGAACAGCAGGTGTACCGCCTTACCAAGGGCGACACCGACCTGGTCCTGCGTTTCGACCACACGGTCCCGCTGGCCAAATTCGTGGCGCAGAATTTAGCGGACCTTAACTTCCCGCTGAAGGTGTATAACATCGGCAAGGTGTACCGCGGGGAAAGGGCGCAAAAAGGCCGGCTCAGGGAATTTTACCAATGCGACATCGACATCATCGGCAGCGGCAGCCTGTCGGTCAATTACGACGCCGAGCTGATATGGGTCGTTTCGCGCGCGCTGGCCGGTATCGGATTCGATGATTTCGTCGTGCGCTTCAACAACCGCCGCATGATGAGCGGGCTGTTCCAACACCTTGGCATATACGACCTCAAAACACAGGTTTTCCAGGCGATTGACAGGCTGCCCAAGGCCGGCCCTGAAATTGTCACAGAAATGTTACAAGAAACGGGCGTAAGCAGTGATAGAATAGATAAATTGCTTGAAATAATAACTTTGAAAGGGACCCCAAGCCAAGTGCTGGCAGAACTTGAAAAACTGGATATCCAGCAGCCCCTGTTCAAGACCGGGCTGGACGAGCTTGCCCAGGTTGCCAAAACGGCCGACATGCTGGGCGTGCCGGACAAGCACAAGGCTGTGGACCTGTCCATTGTCCGCGGCCTGGACTATTACACGGGCACGGTATATGAAACGTTCTCGGTCAAACACCCCGAGTTCGGCAGCATTTACGGCGGCGGCCGGTATGACGACCTGGCCGGGCATTACACAAGCCATAAGCTTCCGGGCGTGGGCGTGTCCATGGGGCTAAGCCGCCTGTTCGCCGTCATGAAGGAATCGGGGCTTATAAAAGCGCATGCCAACACTTCGGCCAAAGTCATGATAGCTCCGATGGACGGAGCCGACGACGCGCAGGTCGGCATGGCGTGCGACTTGCAGTGTGCTCTGGCCGCCGCCGGCATACCGGCTTTGATAGTGTGGGAAACGTACAAGAATTTCAAGACCAAGATGGCGTTCATGTCCAAGCTTGGCGCAAAGTACGCGGCGATTATCGGCGGCGACGAGGCTGCGAAGGGGACGGTGGTGCTTAAGGATATGGGAAGCGGCGTGCAGCAGGCGCTGTCCATACGGGAAATTGTTGAAAAGGTCGGGAAATGAGCAAGACTAAAAAATCGAAGAAAATGGAAAAGGTTAAAATCAGCGGCGGCCTGCTTGTCGCTTTAGGGGTGCTGCTGCTTGACCAGATATCCAAGGTGTTTATTGTGTGGTGGCTGGGGTCGGCCCCCGGCAACATTGTCCGGGTTACGGGATTCTTCAACCTGCGCCTTGCTTACAACCGCGGGATAAGCTTTTCCATGATGACCAGCGACCATCATCTGGCCCAGGTGCTGATACTGGTGATGGTGGCCGTGATAGTCGGCGGGCTGGTGTACTGGCTGCGCCGTGAAAGCAACCCGCATACAAGGGTCGCCTTGTGGATGATTATCGGCGGGGCGATAGGCAACGTAATAGACCGCGTAAGAATCGGAGCGGTTATTGACTTTCTGGATTTTCACCTGTACGATAGGCATTGGCCTACGTTTAACGTGGCGGATTCGGCCATATTCATAGGCGCGGCCATAATTGTGTATTGGAGTATGAAAGAACATGCACGCAAGAAATAGTCTGATTCTCGGTTTGATTGCCTTGGCGGCTTTGTCGGCGTGTTCGGGCAACAGGGCAAGGGGGCCCAGCGCCGAGGGTAGGACGCAGCACCCGCCGCTGATTTTCCCGGCTACATATACCGAACTTCCGCCCCTAAGGAAGGCGGCGCCGGCCAGCAGGCAAAAAACCAATGAGGTGGAAGATTTGCTGACGGGCGGAAAAACTGAATCACAAACGCAAAGCAAGCCCAAGGCGGGCTCGGGCGAAGACGCGTTGCTACGGAAATTTTAACGGAGAATGGAAAATTGGGACCTGCACACGGACATATAAATTTTGCTAAGATTGTCGCTACCATCGGCCCGGCAAGCGCCGATGCCGACATGATTCTGACCCTTGCCAAGGCCGGAGTATCGGTATTCCGCCTTAACTGCAGCCACGGGAAGATGGAAGAACACGCCCGGAACCTGGGCTATATACGCCAGGCCGAAGAAAAGGTCGGCCGCCATCTGGGCGCGCTGTTCGACCTTCAGGGGCCCAAGCTGCGCATAGGAAGGTTCGTGGACGACAAGGATTTCATACTGCAGTCCGGGCAAAGCTTCCGGGTGGACCTGGACCCTGCCTTGGGCGACGACAAGCGCGTGACTTTGCCGCACCCCGAGATTTTCGCGGTCATGGGCAAGGACATGGTGCTGCTGGTCAACGACGGGAAGATAAAGCTGCGCGTCAAAGAGTTCGGCAAGGACTGGGCCGACACCGAGGTTGTCACCGGCGGGGTCATATCGAACAACAAGGGGATAAACGTCCCCGACGTAACGCTGCCGATAAGCGCGCTGACCGACAAGGACAAAAACGATTTGAAAAGCGCTTTGGAGCTGGGGGCGGACTTGATAGGCCTGTCGTTCGTGCAGCGTCCCGAAGACGTGAAAATGACCAAGGACCTTATCGGCGGCAAAGCCATGCTGGTTTGCAAGATTGAAAAGCCCACCGCGCTTGAGCATCTTGAGGAAATCATCGCCCTGACCGACGCGGTCATGGTTGCGCGCGGCGATTTGGGCGTGGAATGCCCGATTCAAAAAGTGCCGGTTTTCCAGAAGAACATCATAAGCTCATGCCGCAAGGCCGGCAAGCCGGTGATAGTCGCCACGCAGATGCTTGAATCCATGATACAGGCTCCGCTGCCCACCCGTGCCGAGGTTTCCGACGTTGCCAACGCGGTTTACGAGGGGGCGGACGCGGTCATGCTTTCGGGCGAAACAGCGGTCGGCCAATACCCCGAACTGGCGGTCACGATGATGACCAACATCATAACCGAAGTCGAAACCGACCCGCGGTACGAGGACATAATCGCGGCCAGCCGGCCCGAAACCAAGCCCACGTACCAGAACGCGATAACTTCCGCGGCAAGGCAGGCGTCGACCATGCTGAAAAAGGCGCGGGCCATTGTCAATTACACGGCGTCCGGGAACACCGCTTTCCGCATGGCCAAGGAAAGGCCGTTCCTGCCGCTGATAGCCATGACCCCAAGCATAAACATCGCCCGGCAGCTTGCTCTGTGCTGGGGCGTAAGGTCCATGGTCGTCCACCAGATGGAGCGGTACGACGAATTCAAGAAACTGGCCATCGCCTATGCCAAGCAGAACAAGATGGCTGTTGCCGGGGACGAGCTTATAATAACCGGCGGCGTGCCGCTGGGCGTGAAAGGCCGCACGAACATGCTTAACATTGTAGAGGTGGACTGATGAAAAGGGCTTTGATATTCCCCGGTCAGGGGTCGCAGAACGTCGGGATGGGCAAAGAGCTGGCGGACGCGTTCAAGGCCGCGCGCCACGTTTTCGACCAGGTCGACGACGCGCTGAACCAGAAGCTGTCGCATATCATGTTCGAGGGCTCGGCGGACGAGCTTACGCTTACCGCGAACGCGCAGCCCGCGCTGATGGCTGTTTCGCTGGCGATTATGGAAGTGCTGGAAAAGGACTTCGGCTTCAAGGTCGGCGAAGCGGCGGCTTTCGTGGCTGGCCACTCGCTGGGCGAATACTCGGCCCTGGCAGCGGACAAGGTTTTTTCTATTCATGACGCGTCCGTGCTTCTGCGCACCCGCGGCAACGCAATGCAGCAGGCGGTCCCGGTCGGCAAAGGCGGCATGGCCGTGCTGATGGGCCTGTCGTGGGATGAGGCCATAACCGTAACCAAAGAGGCCGCGGCCGGCGACGTGTGCGTATGCGCCAACGACAACGCGGAGGGCCAGGTGGTCATCAGCGGCGACCTAAGCGCTATCGAACGCGCTATAAAAATCGCCACGGACAAAGGCGCCAAGCGCGCCATGAAGCTGCCGGTAAGCGCTCCGTTCCACAGCCCGCTGCTGCAGCCGGCCGAGGATATAATGCGCGAGGCGCTGAACTCGGTGGAAATGCGCGCCCTGGTCGTGCCGGTGGTCAGCAACGTGACGGCCACGGCTACGGACAACGTAGGGATTGTGCGCGAAAGGCTTATCCAGCAGGTGACGGGCACTGTCCGCTGGAGGGAAAGCGTGCAGTTCATGGAAAATTCCGGCGTTACCGAGTTCGTGGAAATCGGCGCGGGCAAGGTGCTGACCGGCCTGGTCAAGCGCACAGCCCCGGACGCGAAAGCGCACGCCATAAACACGGTTGCTGAAATAGAGGAGTTCGCGAAGAATGTTCAGGCTGGACAATAAAGTCGCGCTGGTCACCGGCGCAAGCGGCGGCATAGGCGGTGAAATCGCCAGGGCCCTGCACGCCATGGGCGCGAAAGTCGTGCTGTCGGGCCGCAAGGAGGCCGAGCTTGCAGCCCTTAAGGATTCGCTTGGCGACAACGCTTTTGTCATAACCGCCGACCTGTCCAAGCCCGATGCTGCCGACGCGCTTGTCGAGCAGGCGGAAAAGCTGTGCGGCCAGGTCGACATACTGGTCAACAACGCCGGGCTTACGCGCGACGGGCTGGCCATGCGCATGAAGGACGAGGACTGGCAGGCCGTCATAGACGTGAACCTTACCGCGTGCTTCAGGCTGGCCCGCGCCGCTGTCCGCGGCATGCTCAAGCGCCGCCAGGGCCGTATAATCAACATTACCTCGGTGGTGGGAATCATGGGCAACGCCGGGCAGGTCAACTATGCCGCCTCAAAGGGCGGGCTGACGGCGTTCTCCAAATCGCTGGCGCGCGAAACCGCAAGCCGCGGGGTTACGGTCAACTGCATTGCTCCGGGGTTCATAAAGACCGCCATGACCGACGCGATTCCGGAAAAAGAGCGCGAGAATCTGGCTTCCCACATTCCGGCGGGCCGGCTTGGCGTCCCCGCGGACGTGGCCGCAGCCGCGGCTTTCCTGGCCAGCGACGAGGCCGGCTATATAACCGGAGAGACCGTGAACGTGAACGGCGGTATGCTGATGGTTTAGCAACCGCATGAATTATAAAGGATTTTAGTATTTGTACATGGACGATTTATGCTATATTATATGCTATGTGAATACTAAGATAGTCTTGGACGGATTAGCCGGCCGCAAGAAGCCGGTGCAAAATCCCGCAAGATTAAGTGTTTTGTTCAATAAACTTTAGTAGGAAGAAGGAAAGAAAATGACTGAAACCAAAACTGTAACCGAACGCGTCAAGAAGATTGTTGTCGATCACTTGGGCGTTGATGCCGATAAGGTAAACGAAAACGCAGCCTTTATCGATGATTTGGGCGCCGACAGCCTTGACACTGTCGAGTTGGTTATGGCGTTTGAAGAAGAATTCGGCGTGGTCATCCCGGATGACGCGGCCGAAAAGATTAAGACGGTGAAGGATGCTATAACCTTTATCGAACAATCCGAAAACGCGAAAAAGTAAAGGGGAAACATGACACTATGCGACGGGTAGTAGTAACGGGAATGGGGATAATCTCCCCATTCGGACGCGGGGTGGCTCACAACTGGAAAAGCATTGTCGACGGCAAATCCGCCATAGGCCAGATAAAAACGTTCGACGTGACGGACTATGCTTGCAAAATCGGCGGAGAACTGCCGCACGGCACCGAAAGCTGGCAGTACAATCCGGACGATATCATGCCACCGCGCGAACAGAAGCGCGTGGATAACTTCGTTACCTACGGCATGATGGCATCAGTCGACGCGATAAGCGACAGCGGATGGCAGCCCCAGACCGAGGAAGATTTCCAGCGCACGGGCGTGCTGCTGGGCTCGGGTATCGGGGGGATACTGGCTATCAGCGACTGCGCCCTTCTGATTAAAGAGCAGGGCCCCCGCCGTGTAAGCCCGTTTGTGATTCCGTCGGCGATAACCAATATACTGCCCGGGCATGTGTCGATAAAATACGGGTATAAAGGGCCGAACATCGCCGTTGTGACGGCCTGCGCCACGGGCAACCACGCTATCGGCGAGGCAGCGCACATCATCGCGCGCGGCGACGCGGACGTGATGGTTGCCGGCGGTTCGGAAAGCCCGATTAACCCGGTGCCGCTGGCGGGCTTCTGCCAGCTGCGCGCGCTGGCCACGGCGTTCAACGATGAGCCCGAAAAGGCTTCGCGGCCATGGGACAAGGCCCGCGACGGCTTCGTGATGAGCGAAGGCGCCGGCGCCCTTATGCTGGAAGAGTACGAGCACGCCAAGGCCCGCGGCGCGAAAATCTATGCCGAAGTAAAAGGCTACGGCATGTCAGGCGACGCAAGCCATATCACCGCCCCTTCCGAAGACGGCTCGGGCGCGTACCAGTCCATGAAAAACGCAATGAACCGCGCGGGGCTGAATCCCGGGGACATCGGTTATATAAACGCGCACGGAACGTCCACTCCGGTCGGGGACATGATAGAGGTCAAGGCTGTCAAGCGTCTGTTCGGGGAAAACCCGTCGCACCTGTCCATGTCGTCGACCAAATCGGCCGTCGGCCACCTTTTGGGCGCTGCCGGCGCGGTCGAAGCCATTTACAGCATCATGGCGCTGAAGGACGGAATCATGCCGCCCACGCTTAACCTGGACGACCCGGAAGAAACCGTGCTGGACTTGGTCGCCAAAACCGCCAAGGAAAGGAAGCTGAAGGCGGTTATGTCCAACTCGTTCGGATTCGGCGGCACGAACGCCACGCTGGTGTTCACCGCGGTTTAAAGGAGCTTTCCCCATGCGCAGGCCGGTGTTGGTTGTCATAACCGCTTTCATCTTGGTTATCCTGGGCGCGGGCGCGTTTTTCTACCATCAGATTTTCCTGGACTGGCAGCAGCCGGCGGACAAGACCGTGTTCATAAGAAGGGGCTCAAGCGTTGCGGCAATAGCGCGGCAGCTGCACGAACAGGACCTTATCCGTTCGCCGGCAGCCTTCAAAATCAGGGCGCGGCTTACCGGCAATACGCGCAACCTTAAGGCGGGCGAATATCTGATTCCAGCGCGGTCGTCTGTAAGCGGCATTGTGAAAATCCTGGCCGAGGGCCGGACCGTGCTGCATAGAATCCAGGCCATAGAAGGGCTTAGCAACATCGAGATACTGGAAATCATCACGCAGGCCGAGGGCCTGACCGGCGATGTGCCGTATCTGCCCGACTATGCGGGCCTGATGCCCGAAACGTATTTTTACAGCTATGGGGCAACGCGGGAAAGCATTGTCAACCGCATGCGCAATGAAATGGACAGCTATCTGGCTTCCGCGTGGGAAAACCGTACGCCCGGCCTGCCGCTGAGGAACAAGCGGGAAGCCCTGATACTGGCCTCGATTGTCGAGCGCGAAACCCACATCCCGGCCGAGCGTCCGAAGGTCGCCTCGGTGTTCATCAACCGCCTTAGGAAAGGCATGAGGCTGCAGTCCGACCCGACCGTCATTTTCGCTGTGACAGACGGGCGTTCGCGCATGGAGCGGCTGTTGACGACCAGGGATTTGCGGCGCGACCATCCTATGAACACGTACACGCGCCACGGCCTGCCGCCCGTGCATATAGCCAATCCCAGCCGTTCGTCGATAGACGCGGTGCTTAATCCAGTGGAAACCGAGTATTATTTTTTTGTTGCCCACCCGGACGGCGGGCATAGCTTTTCCAGGACCTTGGCCGAACACAACCGCAGCGTCCAGATTTGGCGCAGCCGCAACAGGAGGTAGTCCCTGCGCGCGAAAAAAGGTTTCTTGCCCGCGCTGCGTCAAAGCATCTGACGCTTGCAAGGAAACCGGATGCCGGCAAACAAAACGCCCTGCCTCCTTCCCCTAAGGTATGCGTTTTTTGCGATTTTTCTTGCGCGAGAATATTCCCGCCGTGCTAGAATTGTTCCATCAGTCTTTTTATGTTAGTATGAACCCTTGTGTCTTGATTGTATCGATATACCCGGCAAAGC
>Ga0123353_10016121_pt1 | contig 10903 bp, 4 predicted proteins | sample TergutLab28metaG_3_FD_92763 | JGI IMG/M metagenome (GOLD analysis project Ga0123353, IMG submission 92763) | Labiotermes labralis P3 segment gut microbial communities from Petit-Saut dam, French Guiana - Lab288 P3 | ecosystem: Host-associated > Arthropoda: Insects > Digestive system > Gut ... | reverse complement strand
TCGGATGTAAACCTGATGATGGCCACATTAGGCCGAAACATGTAGTTTACTTCATCCTTTATTAAACATCTTTTTAGATATTGTTGTGTTATTGACTGATACCTGCACCTATTGTTTATATACACACAACGGGGATGGCTCATTTTAGAATAATAATCTCTTATTATCTGTGTGGCAGGGTAACACAATCCAGAAGTCCATCATTTGAATAAACTCCATGACCATGAAAACCTCAAATTTTATAAGAGTCCAGCTGATTAATTCATTCCATGTCTGTCTTATGACAGTTTCGTAGCCTCTTCCAAAGCCAGTTCTCCACAGTGATCTAATGCTTTCTAGTTCAATTTCCAGTATCCCTTTTTTTTTCTGATGTTCATCAAGTAGCTGAGTATGTCTTTGTCCTCATCTTCCTGTCACATCCTTCCCTGTATCTTTTCTTCAATAACATGATTTACAAGTCGGTTCCAATGCAATATGTGACCAATACAGTTAGCCTTTCTTCTACTTATTGTAGGATGTTCCACTCCTCCCTGACTGTGTGTAATACTTCCTTATGTTCATATGATTGGTCCAACTAATGTTCTGTTGCTTGTATTTGTAGTTTGCAGTTGTATTTTGTTTCACATAAACTAACTTGATCATTGTGCACTGTAGTACTTATATTCATTCTACACATTTTGACTTATGTTAGTCAAACAAAATTTGAAATACTACCAAGTAGCATTGCCATGGTCATGACTAACATTGCAGAAATTACGGAATTGAATTTATTCAGATTTGATTTGACAAACCTACACTAAATGTAATCAAACAGTTTTGAGTTTTGTCTGGTTTTATCCTGTTTAAATACTGCGTGTTGAAAAGATTTTAAATGAAATTTCAGATAAAGCTTCTGTCCTTGTGACAGGTTTTCATCACACTTGATACACAGTATGAATTTTATTAATTTTAATTCAAAGTCAGTTATGAGGTTCTAATTGAGGTAACAAGAATATAGGTCACTGGGATGTGAGGCCTTGGGGAGGATTCTTCTACCCTCAAGGTGGCGGCAGCAAGTTCCCACGAAACTTCGGCATACCAAACTAAACGGCGTCATACCCCGGTAGACAGTAATCATAATCTAAATTCAATTTCAGGCTCTGTTGCTGAATATGTATATGGAACCTTTATATAGTTCATTCATTGCATTGTAAATGATTTAAAAAGCCTTACAGTGCCAACAAATGCACAGTTCTGTTTATTATGTATTTCACTCCTAATTAGCTCCTACATGTTTCAGTTTAACTGTCATCTGTAGGGAGCTTACACCTATATTACTAAAACTAACAGTGATAAGATAGTCTTACAGTGCTTATGCATATCAAATGTACAGATTATAGTTAAAATTTACAATATTTAAAATGTTGTACAATGACAATATAGTGTGTTGTCAATTAAAAATTGACAGTCTCCTAGTGCACTCCAAACAAACAGGACATAATGTGTGAGTTTGACATTGTCAAAAAAGGACATAACATATGAGTTACAGGACAGGATCCAGTTCGTATCATAACAAGAACAAGAAACTGTCTGGTAGGGAGACAACAGTAATTTATGAAAACTACTTTTATTTTATGACAGTTTATAAAAATATATAATTTATAATAATAATCTGTACATTTGATATTCATAAGCACTGTATGACTATCTTATCACTGTTAGTTTTAGCAATATAGGTGTAAGCTATCTGATGATTGCAGTTAAGCCAAAACATGTAGGAGATAATTAGGAGTGAAATACATAATAGTAAAACTGTGCATTTGTTGGTACTGAAAGAGTTTGTTAATTCATATGGAAATTGTTGACCTTCTGACACGCAGTTTGGAGGAAAAGCTCGAAAACTTGGTCAAATCACTTGATTCATCATCTTGACAACAGGGCATAGTACTTTAAGAATAGAGGGTGTTCATGACCACGTTCTACATAATTAGCTGTATCATACCCACATTGTGACTAAATTCTTAATAATTTTTTCGTTCTGAAACATAAGAAAAGCTTTGATGCAGCTGAAGACAATATGCAGAATACAAGATAGGCAGCTTACGTATAACGTAATATTGAAGCGAGATCGCGTTACCATTATTGCTGTGGAAAAGCAGTATTACGCATTCTGAGTGTGTGTCTGTCATTTCATTTATCCAGCATGAAAAGCGCATACGCCGCATTATATTGTCATCTGTGTCCTGGCCGACTGTACCTTATTTTCCCCCATTATCTCATAAAAGGCACTATTTTTGGGAAAAGTTATTGAACATAAAATATGTATTGTGACTCTGTACAATTTTGTCTGAAACATTTCTCATTCAAAGAACTGAGCGAGATACTATCATAAATGTACTTAGGTCTTCATGTATAGTACCTATTATTCTTGTCGGGTTTTAATGAAGCTTGAATTTTCTCTACAGATTTTCGAAAAATACTGTAATCTCAAATTTCATGAAAATCCTTAAAGTAGAAGCAGAGTTGTTCCTTGCGGACGGACGGACAGACAGACTGACAGACATGTCGAAGATAATAGTCGCTTGTCGTAATTTTGCGAAGGCGCCCAGAAAGACTCCAAAAATTATTTACAGGCATGCCAACATACCTGACAGAAAGCTATATGACGAAATGTAATATTTTTTTCCCACCTCTCGCGTCCAGACATAGCGGTTTGCTCAATCCATTGAACCTAACAGGGCAGGTTGCATGATTTTTATTTCTTACCTGATGATGGGAACGAAACCAGCTTCCGAAATTTTGTGTGTTTCTAATTATGAATGCGATAATGGAATACGTACAGTACATCTGCCCTGTGAGTGTCACCTCTGCATTTTCGTTCCTCTTCGTGCTACAGATATACTTAATATATTCCTTCAGATTAGGTTAAGTCACAGACATAAGGCTGCACATACATTTTCTGACACTTGACACTTCCTTATTCTAAATTAATCCCGCATACATAAAATAATAGGCTGGGCTCGTCCGGGGACTTTTGGAACGTATCTCGTAATGAGAAAAAAAAATTAACGAAACAAGGAAGTACATGTACCTGGTTCACTGTCATTTCAAGACATGGCAGTTGTAAGGTTCAGTTTACTCTGCAAATATGACACTGTTAAGTGTTTGCTTTACGATAGTTTCTGCAACAAAGGCCGCGATGTAATGAATACCTGCAGATCCGTAGGGGACAACGGGAGCCAGTAATAATGATGGCTGCATTCCGGCTGTGAAGCCATGCGAAGTACCTTGGGAGAGAAAACATCAACATAATACGACATTTCTCCCACGCAGATTTTATATCTGATGCACATAAAGGTACTCACATTTTAAAGCAAATCTCTATAAGATTACGGGCCAAAGGGATAAAATAAATTACCTATCAGAGGACTGCATTGTGTGCTCATAAACACATTACCAGTATATAGTCACAGAGAAGTTTACAGTCGTTCAGCATGTCAGGCAATTCAGAATGTTGTGTGGAACCCTAAAGCCGATCATTGTGTTCACAAGAGCCAGCCACTGATCTATCCTAAACAAGATGAGCCCATTCACATCCAATTTTTTAAGATCCTTTTTAACCCTTTAGAGACTACGTGAAAATATTTTGTACTCAGTGTTGCCCGATTTCCGAAACAGCATTGCATATTTGGAATGTTCCCTGTCTTTGCCTCTTTGTCTCCCTGGTAAGATGAAAATGTAGATGAAGATGAATACTGAGCACTGGTGGAGTGATATTGACAAGGGAAAACCGAAGTACTCGCAGAAAAACCTGCCCAGAGCCACTTTGTCCACCATTAATCTCACAAGGAATGACCTGCGATCGCATCCAGGCCTCCGAGGTGAGGGCTGCGAATTGGAGGCTATGATTACCTTGAATTATATTTGAAGATTCGTTTCGTACCGCGCAGTAAACATACCCCATTTCGGTTACAAAAAAAAAAGTCAATGTACGGGAAAATAATCGCCATCATTTCATAAATATGTACAAAAAATGAGCAAACTGTGGGGGCAGACCCTAGAACTTCGTAATGTTCAGCCTAGTGTAGGCTGAGTAACCACTGGGCTGTCAATGGTTAATATCATCTTTCTATTTACATCGAGTCTTCCAAGTGATGGAAGTGAGTTACAGATTCATATCCCGGTTGCTTTAGGCCCGAAGGAAGAACTCCCGATACCCTCAAGTGTTGGACCAAAGCCGGTATGAACGCCGTCAGCGAGGGAAAAAAACTTATGCCCTTGCGGGGTAAAGAGTCCCGTCGTCTTGGCCCCAGCCTACACATCACACTCGGAGATTATAGAGACCCTCTCATCGAGCGTTCCATGACCAGCCAATTTTCCAATTTAAGGACAGGTAAATTTTATTGTATAGTTTGGTGGATAACTTGTACACATATTACATAATAAAACGGACAGTATTTTGTACGTATTTAATATTGTGTGAAGGCAAGTAGACTGCCGCGGAGGGATTGTAGGGCCGTAGGCACTCGCAGTATATCTTGCGGATGGAAGTCTGCTGATAGTAAATACGAGATCTGACTGGTCAACTGAGCCATTGTTAACTGAGTGAGATGCCCAGGCTCCTCTTTAATACTGTGTCGTATTATTCTTAGTTATTGACGAAATTTATTGCTTTTGTAGCCTTTTTTCCTCTATTTATTTATTTGAATAACTATGTGATTGTCCCACAGTTACCTTTGTACATATGGAATTCGCCAGAATATCAGCTAATGTGTTATTCTTTAATAAACAAAGGTTTGCTCTCTTTTATGGACAAAGAAGGTCTGAATGCTAGTGGAAATTTTGATCCTTTTCTCTTTATGTGTCCCTTCTTCTAGGTCCCAAATTTGTGGAGTCGTAGCTCAAGCGGTTAATGCTGGTTTCTCATGGCCGACGCCGGAGTTCAGTCCCAGAGTAGTCGTTGTAGGCTTTGGAGTGAAAAAAGTGGCACTGAGGAAGGTTAGTCTCCAAGTGTTGTTTTCTACTGTTGAACATTCCACCACTACTACTTAATCATTTATCATCGGGGCTGGTATATCAAACCCATCTGAGGCTGCAGTACCAAAGAACTAACTCACTCCATTGGCAGCGGCAGCAGCATCAATTCTAAAAACCCCGCGTATCAATTCATAGTGTTGTTTCCTAGGCAGCGCTTTTGTAACGTTATCATTAGTCGATCGAATTCGACCTAAAAAAATAAAGAATAAGATTTTCCTGAGTTGCTAAGTGGGTGGCAACTGTTTGATCATATCTACTGTGGACAAGACAGCCACAGCCGTGTGAAGTGTGACTACGGTAGCCATTACATGAATACTATTTCAGTCTCTTGTCAGTTTTGTCTGTGCCGTTTACAGAGTATTACTCTCAGCTCGATTGCACAGAGTCCTCACTGAGACAGGAAGCTTCCTCGGTTAACCACGGAGTTCGTCGCGTTGCATGGAAACCAAATGTTCGTAAACTTTTAACACCAACTTCTTGCACGAAGCTTTTATTAGTTAGTCAATGCTCCAACATGTTTCGGCCTTACCTGTTGGCTATCTTCAGGGAGCTCGTATCTTTTCCAGCATGTGCAGCCAATGTTTAAACTGATATGGGTAGGCATTATATGTATGATTAAAATTAATTAAGCAATTGGAATTAATTGACAATTAAGCTGCATATGCTGAAAAAAAACTTACGAATTGCCTGAAGATGGCCAATAATTAAGGCCGAACCATGTCGTCGCATCAATTAACAAATAAAAGCGCCGTGCAACGAGTTGGTGTTAAATTTTACAAATGAAATGTATTTGCACGGAAAATGCACAACATTTTAACTTGTTACTGTTTTCGCAGCCCTTTGACACTGGTCTCCACAACGCACTCTCTAAATTCTGATTCTTTTAAACATTAATTCTTTTTAATATTATCCTTCAATTTGCGCCTACGTCTCGCGGGCGGTCGTCGCTTCTGTTATTCCAACTACAACGTGTACTCTGTTCTCATCTCTCCCATCAAGGCAAAACTCCTGAGATTTATAACAGAATGTTAATGGACAAAATAAGCCTTTATTACCATAAAATTAAGCTCCGCCTACCATTTGGTCCATGATTTTATCGTCTAATAATAGCCTACTTTTCGAAAAGAACTATTTAATAAGTTCCTCGCTAAGCAGCTTTTTATCCTCCCGCCAATAAATTCCTACCTTTTAGAATGAAGTGTTTTTCTCAGCACTCTGTTTGCAAACACCCTCAACCATAAAGAGAGTCTGAGACATCTGTTATAACACTGAGTGGTTCCACTGGTACAGTTTGGCAGTTTGTTGTATTCTTATTGCTATTGTGAAGCTACACTGACGATGGTCGAAAAAGCGATAGAAACATGCTGGTGACTAATAATATTTGATAAAACCTATTTTATGCATAAGAATTTGTTGGTTTTGTTACGTAAGTTTAAATATCATTTAATGCGCGGTTACGGAACATGATAAATACCCTCAACTTGTGTAAGACATCCATAAAAATAACCATGAAAAATTTTCATTTTTAGGTGCTTTAGCAAATTGTGAAAAACGACTATTAGTTTCGTCATGTCTGTCCGTCTAACAGCCCCCATGGAACAACTCGTCTCCCACTTCATGGATTTTCATGATATTTGATATTTGAGTATTTTTAAAAAAATCTGTCCAGAAAATTCAAGTTTCACTGAAATCATACATGAGTAACGTGTACTTTATACAAAGATCAATATATATTTTTTATCATATCTCGCTCAGCTCTTGGAATTATATATGTTTCAGACAAAGGTTGCAGAGAAAATCCAAACACACATTTTATGTTCAAGAACTATTTTTTTATCGTGTTTTTTATGAGCTAATGTGGAAAACTCTTACAAAACTGCGCCATTTAGCTTCGCGTGTGCGATCAACTGTCTGTCTGTCTGTCTGTCCCTGTGCAACAATTAAAGAAGTGCTGATTGTTCTTTCACGTCATATGATGATGGGTGTGTACTAAAATTTATCGACATGTAAAATGTCTGAAGTTAGGCAAAAGTGTGGGGCGTTTTATATGAGGACCCACAAGAATTTCTGAGCGCATCATAAACGTGATTACACAATTATTTATCGAGGCGTAAAATAATTCTGACACAGCCCCTTAAGAAAAATGAAGCAAATTTATGTAATATAAATTTTTTCCGCAAGTCTTACACTTTTCGAGAAAATTAAACCTACATATTTGAATACCCTAGAGTCTTTAAACTGTGCATTAGCTGCAGTTCACATCTTGTAACATCAACAATGGGGAATGGTCTTTCAAACGCGCACAAAGATTGATGAAATTTCTTAATGACGACAATTACTTGAACCTGTATCCATTTATAGAGGTACACATATACGAGGGAGAGTCAAATGAAAACTTTTAAAGTGCGATAAAAATTTGAAACACAAATCGATTGTCTTGTAAGTTGACAACAATGATACTCATGGTTTGAAGAGTGACCGACAGGTGGCAGTACGATGCAGGAATGAAACACGACGGCGCAGCAGTGGTGTAAAAATGGCGGTCCCGCTTGCAACATGCACCAAAGAAGAACAGCGTTCTGTCATCCATTTTTTAAGTAGTGAATGGGTGAAACCCATCGAAATTCATCGACGAGTGAACTTTCAGTATGGTGATGCATGTCTGTCCCTACAGCAAGTGTACGAGTGGACTAGGAAGTTCATGAACGGCATTAGTTCTGTAACAGACTCTCCTCGAACCTAGCCAGGCACACCGAGTAGTGACACCAGAGGCCATTGCAGCAGTTGAAGGCACCGTGAAGGAAAATTGCCGCGTAACAGTGAATTAAATAGCCGCACATCTGGATATGAGTCATGGATCAGCACACCATACCGTCCATGACGTTCTGCAGTTCCATAAATTGTCTGCAAATTAAGAGATAAAAATATTTAAGGTTTTCATTTGACTCACCCTCGTACTATATATAAACGCAAAAATAAAATCCGTCTTCAGGCCATATGGGAGAGTGGAGTTATAGAGGATAGAGGTGTACATGTGCGATATATATATATATATATATATATTCATGGCTCGAAAGCCTCTAGTGGACCACGGCCTCCTCATTGTTGAGGTGTCGAAATCATCCTCAGACATCACATTCGGTAGGACTCCTCTGGACGAGTGATCAGCAGAGACAACACACAACTCTCACAAGAGACAGACAACAATGCCTTCAGTGGGATTCGAACCCACAACCCCAGCAAGCACGCGGCCGCGGACACACGCCCTAGATCGGCCACATGAACTGTATAAACAGTAAAATAAAGTCCCTCTACAGGCCATGAGGTCATGTGGGAGAGTCATAGTATAGATCTACTCATTCTTAACGTCGGAGCTACTTGGGGAGGGGTGGGAGGGAGTGGTCAGCTTAACACACCAGCCGCCTTAACCCCAGTATACACTGAAGAGGAGCATGGGTGGGCCCCAGCACTGAGAGGGACGCTGTCGGTAATGGGAACATGATTGCTTGGACGCCCAGCCCCTAGCCTTTTCAATATATCGACTACACCATCCAGGATCACATACAAATACATATTTAGTTGCAATATAGGCGTGCGTGCTGTTACAACCATTGATTTTTTAAAAATTTAAATGATGTGTTTTGATGTCCAACAAAAGAGAATGATTTGCCTATAACTGCTAAGCTATGCATATACATTCTTCTAATAAAACCAACGAGATGCATTAATTTCTCAAATTTAATTTTGGAACAAAAATCTACATGTTTCGGACAGTTTCTCTGTCCATCAACAGGAGTCTAGCACTGTACACATAGCAATAGGTATATGCCATACGGGTTATGCGGACTGCTTGCTAGCGGGATCAGGATGGGACTCAGTCCCATCCTGATCCCGCTAGCAAGCACTCAGCATAACCTGTATGACATATACCTATTGCTGTGATTGCAGTGCTAGACTCTTGGTGATGGACAGAGAAAATGTCCGAAACATGTAGATTTTTGTTCCAAAATTAAATTTGAGAAATTAGTGCATCTCATTGGTTTCATTATAAGAACATACCACGATGCACGGTCCTCTGAATATCAAACTAAGCATATATGTCCTAACATCCAGACCGTCTCTGGGGCTCACCCAGTCCCTGTAAAATGGGTACCCGGTCTCTTTCCCTATGGGTAAAGTAGTCAGAACATGGCTTTGACCGCCTACCGCCATCTAGTGCCGAGGTTAAAGAAAGAGTATACCTCTGCTCCCCCTTTGTGTCTTCATGCCCTGCTCTAGGGTGAATTTTCCCTTTCCCATTCTGCGTATTGTGACTGGATAGAAACACAAGTAGACCCTACAGTTCATATTTCAGATTCCTCACGTGGACCAAAATACGCCACTAAGCTTAACACAGATGGCACAATGGAAGAGAAAATGGCGGGTGTCATTGTCCTTCTCAGTCTATAACACTGTGAAAGGTGTGGTACAGTACAGTAACGTCAGAAAGTGTAGAGTGACTGTGATGTATAGGAGAAACTGCAAGGCATTTCAGGCACGTCAGGATTGAGATACGTCGGAAAATTTTGACATAGCTGTCAGTGCTCACGGCTCTAAATATTCCTCCATATGACAGCGTGTATTGCGCTGCACAGGTACAGACCTTAGCACGCTAAAAGAATACAATGAAGAAGTGGACAGCTGGCTTCTGACATATCTTTTTACTTATATAATTTGGTACGCAGGTACCAAAGACTTGGACTAATCCGCCGCTTCCATTGCAGATGGTAGCATCATTACTCCGAAGATGGAGGCAGCAAATTATTCCGGATAATTACTGCGTATCTTACACTCCACATCGCATTGTGCCACTCACATCCAAGGATACGACCATCGTTGGTCCCACGTACGAAATGCAAGATGTTCTTGTCTAGACGTTTTGCCTTTTCAGAATATTCTAAATACAGACAGAAGCTTTGGATGAAGGTTCATATCATACAGATGCCACTGACTTCGAAAGCTGCATAATTAATTCCGTTGATGAAATATTGGAAAATGAAGCAAGGAGAAACCAACATACTCAGATGATGGTCACCTGGGATGTAACGAGTGTAGGGTGTCGACACTCATCAACATTTGAGTGGAACCTAGCCGTCGAACTGCTCGGCGTCATAACCCACAAGACGGTGATCTTCATGCCACTGCAGGAAACTTACTATAAACAATGTCTGTCACCGGGGGATGGAACCGGAAAAGAAACAACGTGCAGTCGAATCACTGTAATTACGCAAATGATCTGGAAGAGCAGCACAGACAAAGAAGTGTTGTGACCCCGTTTACACTCGTGGTGCGTGTCGCACCTGCTGCTATGCAACACAAACTCGTCTCCAGTATGTCCTGTACGATGCGTGCACGCCAGGAAGCTCCATGCCCACTGCAAAATGTCGGCAAAATATGGCCAGCGGTTCGAAGAATTATATTTTTGTACGCATTATAAAAAAAAAATCCTGTCTACGCCATGAACACGTATACAGGGAATAGAGGTGTAGATCCACCCAGTCTTAACCTCGGCACCAGATGGAGGTGAGTGGTTAACATCGCGCCCCGGCCGCTTTACCCCAGTAGCTATTGTACACAAGCTAATAAAACACAAACTGAAGTACGAATCTGAGTTTTCCGCACAGATGAGAACAGGTATCAGTTTGTGTGATATGATACCGTGTAGACTGGTAGCTGAGAACATGTCGTCTTTATCTTTAGAGTCCTTTTATGTTGAAGATGAAAATGGCTGAGAATTCTGAAGAAGCCGACACAAGATCTATGCAATACTTCAACATATATATATATATATATATATATATATATATATATATGTGTGTGTGTGTGTGTGTGTGTGTGTGTATATATA
>Ga0123353_10016120_pt1 | contig 10903 bp, 1 predicted proteins | sample TergutLab28metaG_3_FD_92763 | JGI IMG/M metagenome (GOLD analysis project Ga0123353, IMG submission 92763) | Labiotermes labralis P3 segment gut microbial communities from Petit-Saut dam, French Guiana - Lab288 P3 | ecosystem: Host-associated > Arthropoda: Insects > Digestive system > Gut ... | reverse complement strand
TTGAAGTTTACGCTGGCCGGGAGCCGCTGCCAATTTCCGTCCGGGCCGATGTAAATCCCCTGCGTCACCCCGGAATTATACCATGCCGCGCCGGTAAACGGCACGATAACGCGTAATCCTTTGCCGAAATTGCCGGTGATCGGATGGCGTATCCCGCCGTCCAGAACGTTCACCTCAAAACCCGACGGTTCTGTCTTCAGGCTCATCCCGCCCGGCCTTACATAACCCGTACCGCCTTTGACGCCTATCAATATTTCATATCTGTACCCTGTTACGCGCCTCGCAGCCCCGGAGTCGGCCAGCGAAACTGACAGCGTGTTCGGACGGATGACAAACGATTTATCGGGAAGTACTATTTCCAAATTTTCCCGCATTTTATCGAGGCTGTCAAAGATCGTGCCCTCGGCGGTTATATTAATCGTATCCGTATACCTGGGCGGCTTTGTCAGGTCTATCGCATAGTCCAGGTAGGGGTCCGTCAGCATGCGTTCGATAAGGCGATCCGCGTCCGTCCCCAATATTTTGATATGCCATACGCCGTTGGCGGCGTACGTATCAACCTTTACATATTCGCCCGAAAGCTGCGTTGTGTTGTCCGCGTTAGAGTCATAGTCGTCGTCGCTCCTGCGCGTCGCGGCGCCGACAATGTACGTCGGTTCGGAGCGCAGCCCCGTCGCCGGGTCGACCGCGTAGAGCCTGGCGTAATAGCGGTGGTTTGACAACAACCCGGTAAGCCTGTATTCCGCCGCGGCCCCCGCGTCGGCAACCGATACCCCCGCAGCCATTGTGACGTCCCTGGAATATTCAAGCAGATATGTCAGGCCGGGCGTTTGGCGCCATTCATAAAATATGCTGTCCTTGGTGATCGCGCCCGCGCCGGGTTTTATACCAAAACCCGAAGGGGCCGGAGGCGGCATCAGCGGCCTGGTGCGCGCGGGTTTCGAATCGCTCCACGCCGACATTATCGCCGCCCGCGCCGGAACGGGCACTTCCGCCCTTATGCGGAAAAAGTATAATGTATCGGGGGCCAGCCCCGTGACCCTGAAAAAGTCCACCCCGCCGGCGGCGATGGCGTCCGTTGTGGTCCTGACGGTATATACATTGCCTCCGTCAAAGTTATCCGTATACGCATACTGGATGCTGTAGGCGTAACCGGCTTTTTTATCCCATATGAGATCGACATATGTGTCGCCTATATACATGACGTCGAACTCAGGCGTCACAGGCGTCTCCGGCTCCGTATTAGGATCGGGCGGCGTCGTCGCCAGGATGGTTTTCGACGGGTAGCTCAAGGGCTGCCCCGCCCGGGCGGCGCGCGCCCAAAAAACATATGTGGTATTGGGCGAAAGCCCAACCGCGTTAATCCGCAGGACCGGGTTACCCTCGTTAATAGACGTTATCACAGCGGTTGCATAATTACCCGACGGCAGCCCGGCCGGGTTGTCAATATCCATGCCCGGTACATATTCCGCTATATACAGGAGTATCTGATCGCCCGGTTCGTACGAAAGCTTGCGGTAGTCGCCGGACGGCGTCCCGGCCTCGGGGTCGTAGTTGGGCAGCCACACCCATTCCCAGGGTTCATCGCCCGTCTTGTCCAATTGTTCGAACCAGACTGTCCTCACCGTGAAACCGGCTGAGCTTCTCGTAACGGAACCCGGAACCAGTTCCAGCGTCACCGGCGCGGGCGGCTGCCCGTACGGGGCGGCCGGAGGGGTAGTGAACACCACATAGGATATTTGCGAATACTGCGGCTTAAAACTCATATCCGTAATGTCGATAAAGGTCTTGACCGCCCGCACCGCGATATAGTACGTGGTGTTGGGCGTCAGGTTTTCAAGCGAATATATATAACCGGTCTGACCGCCGGTTTTGGACGGCCCCTGCCGCATGACCTTGCCGTCTTCAATAAAATTCGGCGTAATATCCATGGCTGTAGCCGGGTTTGACAATGCGTCTATATGCTTTGGGTCGTACAATATAAAAATCTCATAATTGACTTCGTAGTCGTTGTCTGACGGATCGGAGACGCGTTTCGGTATATTCCACCAAAGATCCGCCCGGATTGGGCCCGGCGCGGACACGACGTCCTCCAGCTGCAGCGCCGGCGACTGCGGCGTATACGGGGTCTCGCTCTCCCTCAGCGCGAACGGGCCGGAGGTGATTGTGACCATGTCGGGCCCGATATACAACTCCTTTCCGTCAGCGTAGACGATAGCCGTAATTTCATACAGCGCGCCCACGTTTTCCGGATCGTTCGGGTCGCGCGGCGTCACGAGTATCGTGGACGTAAAATTGTTGATGACCTGCAGCACCTGGTAGGAGGTCCCGCCGCCTACCTTGCTGAGCGTATATACGGCCGTGTATTCCCTGTCCGAACCCATCCCCGCCGTCACATTGCTCCAGCTGAGGTCCCAGGTTATCCTGTCGTTGGCCGGATCTTCGAAAAGTTTTGTCGCGACGACCGCAATCCGCGACGCGACAGTCACGACGCCGTTCCTCGCCGGTGCGACAACCCCTGTTATATCGCTCATTACCGGCACAACCTCAAAGCTATATACCCGCCCGGGGTACGGGACGCTGTAGACATATTCTAGCTTACCGGCGGATTCGTTGACGGTGACCGGCCTGCCGGGGCCAATCTGGCTCTGGTATATGGGCACCGAACTCTGCAGGTTTGCCGGGGTCGTCTCGCCGCTGGTATATATGTTCAGCATATACCCGTATATCCTGTTACCGTTATACCACACGTCGTCCCATACCAGCCTCACCTGGTCAAACGATACGAGCTGCGCGTCAAGCTGGACGCCGGTAAAGACCAGCAGCGAATTAGAGGGTTCGGATTCGCGCGTCACGCCTGTCGTACGCCTTCCCGACTGTGTTTTAGGGGTTTCTTCAAACTCCATGAAATTGGCGGCGTATACGTCGTACAGCGTGCCCGACGGCAAATCCTGCGCCGTGTAGGGGCCGGCGGGCTCAAAAGAGGCGCCTCGCCTGTCTTCAAAAACGCGGACCGGCTGTTTGCCCTTGTAACCCTTGTTGTGTTCGTCAAGATAATATTTAGCGACGCGCCCCGTATAGCGCGCGTCATAATTTGCGCTGTCGAATTCCAGCGCGCCGGGCGGCGAAGCCGTGTTGGGGTCGTCATGCGTGAATGAGACGTTGGAGCGCCCCCTTGAGTTGTTGATTATTATGCTTGCCGGGCTTGTCGCAAGCCCCCTGAGCGCCGCGGGAGGCGGCGCCGAAGCCGCGTACAGCGCCGTTGGCGCGCCGAATGCCAGCGACGCGGCAATGTACGCCGCGCACGTAAACGCCGCCGTAACGCGCTTCGCCCGCGCGCCGCCACTATATATTTTTTGTCTGTTCATTTTAACCACCTTATGTATATCACCCCATCGCTTCCGATATGCCGAAGATTAGCTCGGCCAGGGCCGACTTCGTCCATACCGATAACCTATTTGACGGCTGCCTACCCCATCGCTTCCGCTATGCCGAAGATTAGCTCGGCCCTTGTTATGGCGCGGCCGGGTTCAAACTTCCCTGCCGACAATTTCATGATCCCCCTGCCGACGCAGAATTCGACGGCGCCGAGGCAGGACGCGTCCACGCCCAGGGCGTCGGAGAGCGCGCCGCGCCCCGAACCGGCAGCAAGGCTGTCGCCCGGTCCGCCTGTAAGTCCGCCGGCAAGGCCGCCGCCGATCCCACGCCGCCCGGCGTACAGCCTGGACAGCAGTACGGCGGCGCGCTGACGCTCCATCTGCGCGTTTTGCGCCCCGGGCCTGATGACGTCCTGCAGCCCCAGGGCCGTTATCTTTTGCGGTATGTTCATTCCGAACGTATCGCCTTCAAGCCCCATCACCCGTTCATATAACAAAAGGGCTTCGCGGTTCAATACCGGCAGATCAGGCTGGAAATCCCTGTTGATCCCCGCAAATATATCGGAAAGGTCATACCGGGAAGCGACTTTTATCAGGGCGTCTTCGTCATACGAGCCCTCCGCCAGCCCCGCCGTCGATACCTCGGCCAGCACGGCGGAATAATATCCCGGCGCCAGGGCTTCGAAGGAAATGGAACTTGGCCTCTGCGTAATATTTTGGGTCAGTTTGAACCATTCTTTGGAATCATATGATATCAGCGGGCTCACCCTGCCGCCGCGGCTCTGCGCGTGCGCAAGCGTCGCGATGAGCGGCGCGTTGAAATCATCAACGTTGACCATATCCATTGCGATCGGCCGGAAGCCGTTCCGCCCTTCCAGAATATCCCCTATCCTGTTGGAAACCTGGTTTTTAATATCGTCCGCCAGTTCCTGCACATAGGCGTCGCTCGCCGCCCTCCGCGCCTGTTCGGCGGCCAGTTCCCTGTTTTGCGCCTCGTCGCTGTCAAACAGCGCGGCGCTTGCGTTTGCGCCTGAGCCCACGCCGGAACTGGCGCCTGCTCCGGCGACGCCGCTTGCCGTCGAACCTATGGTCTTTAACGACAGCGCGTTCAGCTTTTGGTTCAGCAGCCCTGTGCGCTCGTTAAAAATATAGTCCTCGATAATATTTGCTATATTTGCGTATGAGCGGTTGGACGCGATAACGGCTGCTTCGAGCCTGTGCACGGCGGTGAGGCCCGTATTGCCGACCGGCAATACCGCGCCTGAAAGCGCCGCCCTGCTGTCCCTCAACCTGACCATAAAATCCCTTGATCCGGCCTTGGCGGCCATATCGGTGTATTTTTTATCATAGCGCAGATCGATTGTATTTTGCGTAAATATATATTCCACGCCGTCGAGGCGTATGGTGATGGTCTTGTTAAACTCCTGCAGCGCGAGCAGCACCCCGCCGGGTATGTATATGGTATCTGCGTCCGCTTTTTTGGCGTTGTCACTGACGTCAATCAGATAACCCGCGCTGGCCGACGTTCGGAGCATTCCGATAATTTTATCTTCTTTTAATAAAAACTTCCCCTGCGACCGGTCGCCCGCGTCGGCTATATAGAACGTCTCCCTTTCATACTCCGCCAGCTTGTCCAGCAGGTTGTCCTCGAGGCGCCTCTGCTCCTCTTTTTCATCCTGGGAGCTTTGCAAAAAATCTGTCCTGGCGTCCACGGGCCCGGCGTATTTGGAAAACGCGCTCACATTGGCGTCGTCGCGCGATATCTTGCGCGTCCGGACTTTAATGTAATAACGCATATTTGGCTCCAGCTGCCGCTGGATAACGCTGCCGTCCCTGAGCCGTGTGGGCTTGGACAGGATGGTCGCCCTGTAGAGCATGGTCCCCGGGGTATTGATGGTCTGCGGGTTTTCGCTTATTTCGTATGAATATTCGCGCCCGTCGGCGACATATTTGGACGGCGCGAGGTGTATGTCGGACAATTCAAAATAATCGGCCTGATCGGGCGGCAGTTCATCCAGTTCCGTCTGTGAAATAATGGCTATCTGGTAGCGCAGGAACGCGTCGTTTGGCTCAGTCGCGGGACCCATCCACTCCACCTGGACATTGTGGTACCGATCCCTCGTGGTAAAACCGCCCTCCTGATATGCCTGCTCTTCTTCCTGCCCACGGGTTACGCGGACGTCGTATACGGCGCCGAATTCCAGATTGATAATTTTTCCGTAGACGAACCCGCCGGTTTTGACAATTGTGCTCTGCGCCCCGCCGACCGGCGAATACGCCGCGGAGCCGCCGCCGCGCAGGTAGACGCGGTAGTCCGCAGCCATATATATTGACGTATCCCTAAAGGAGTACCACAGCTCCGCGCCGTCAACCGGCTTCAGGTTGAACGGGGCATCGAGCATAAGCGTCGTCAGCGGCACTGTGACAAACGGGCTGGTATTTTTGAATTCGGTATAAAACGCGGCGCGCGCCGGATCGGTCGCGCCGCCCGCGCCGCCGCCTGCGCCGTCAGGATCGGGGTCGCGGGCTGCCGCGCGCAGGCTCGCATAGTAGAGGCTGTTCGGGAACAGCCAGCGGTCCACCGTATATGTAAACGTGCCTGTCACCGGATCGCGGTAAAAACCGCGGATGCCGCCCGCCGCGTCGCCGACGCCTGCTTTTTGCGGATCGAGCAGCAAACGCCTGTCTCCGCCCCTGCCGTCGTCCGCCATAAACTCCCGGATAAAGCTTTCATAGGTGGAGTCCATCCCCGGCGCCAGGGCGGGGTCGCCGAAATGCAGCCCCTCCGCCATAAAATAACCGTTGACGTCCCGCACGGACGTTATGATAAATTCGTACACCGTATCCGGCGCGGTCGGCTGCCATTCGAACACGGCGATGTCACCGCTGATCCGAAGGTTGCCCGACGAATCCCTGGCGATTGCGAAGTCCACCGGCGCAATCCGCCTCATATACGTGTCGTCCGAACCCTGAGGCCACGGCGGGGTTGTAACCGACAGCATGACCGAATACGCGCTGTTGCCGTTAATGCCGACGACGGCGCCGTTTAGGAAACGGTTTTCAACAATATATGTCCTGATCCAAAAATAATATACTTTATTCGGCTGTAGTTTTTCACCATTGTATAATTTAACGCCGTCCCAGTTTATATATGCGCCGGAGGCGGATGTAACGGGCCTTGCCGCGACAAGCGCCTTTGCCAGGCCCATCGGGTCCGACGCGTCGTACGGCGGTAGCCGCATGGATCCCATCCACGCAGGGTCGGCCCCCCATGATTCGTAGGGCGTGCCGTCCGCGTTGAAATTAGAGACGCCGGCCAGCTGGGGCGCCCCATCGTCGGGCCTGTCGCTGATGTACAGCTCGTAATGAACCGGTATGGGCGGGTTGTATACGGTAGTGGCGTATCTCCAGTCAACCCCTGAATTCTGGAGGCTGACCGAATTTATAAAATCGGGCGGCGCCGGGACCGCGTTGTCCGTGACACTGAATATATATGGCAGCGGCGGCGTGTATCTGGTGGGGAATGTCGTAAACGCCGCGGGCGAGGACGTGTTGGATACATAACTATCGCCCGCGTCATTGAGCCACAGCACAGTCCTCAGAGTTAAAAAATACCGCGTGTTGGGCAGCAGGAAATCCGGGTATAATTCAACCTGCCTCTGCGCCTTGCCCAGCTCCCTCTGAAAATCCCAGAACTGTTTATCGTATAATCCGGTAGGCTCGTCCCTGCCGCCCGGCGGCAGCACAGCCGCGGGCGGGCCGAATTGCGGAGCGCCGTATATGACATTGAACAGTTCGTCGCCTTTTATGGTGTAACTCAGCCTGTTTGCCGCGGGCGTCTGAATTTCCTCGCGCCTGACCGCCAATACCGTCCTGTAGAGGGCGGCGAACTCCCCGTAGGATCCGCCTTCGCCGTCCGTCAGCTCCATTATATTTTGGATTTCCGCGTTGGAAGTGTTCAGGTTAAACTCCATATATATGTCGTTTGAAGTGGCTGTGGCCCAGTTGGCGGGCCGGTCCCAGCTAATGGTGACGTCGGTGATCCTCCTCACCGGATCGTATTCGAGTTTTTCAACCATGAGCCCCTTGGGCATGACCGGGGCGTTGTCGCCGGATTCCTGGAGGGTATACGGTATCCACGCGGAGTCGGGGCCCGTAGCCCCGGTAGAACGGGTGTATGACGCGCGGAAATAATGCCTCACGATGGGGTTTGTCACTTTTATATATGCCTGCAGGCTCTTTAAGTCGCTTTCGAAGTCGGTAATAGTGATTACCATATCGGCCTGTCCGGTCTCGGGGCGGACGGTTACCCTGTAGCCGTTGTCCACGACATAGTCGTTCCCCTGGTTTACCCTGAACACGTCCACTTTTACGTATTCGTCGGATATCTTGGACACGATGATCCGCAGCATGGTATATGAGACCCTGGAGGGCATATTGCCGGTCACCTCAAAACCGCTGCCTTCCAGTAAGCGATCCCCGCCGGCCATGTAATGTATTTCGGCGTGCATCCGGTATTGCGAACCGGGATATATTTCCTTATGGCGCAATACGGACGTAAAACTGTCCGGGCCCATGAAGGACGAGGGGATATATTCGTCCCGCTTGTCCGAAAGCGCCGGGTTTGTAACCAGGTCGTTCCAATCCGCGTCAGAGGGCATAGCCGTATCCGCGTCCTGCCTGCCGGACAGGTATATCCTGTACAGGTCGCCGCCGCTGTTCGCGGCTTCGGCCCTGTAAACTTCCCGGACAGGGACGCCGCCAAAGTCCACCTGGCACATAAACGCCCCTGCGCCCGCGGGATCCCAATAGAAGCTGATCTCCTTCAGCGGGGAATATTGGATTGGCCGCACGCTGATATAGTCCTCAAGCCCGATGATAAAGACCATTTCAGTGATGCCCGGCCTGAACTTCTGTATGGCCCGAAGCGCCGTCTGATACCCCAGGTTGCCCGGATCGCCCGGATCCCCGCCGAAAATCGGGAGGAACGAGCCGCTTGCGTGGACGGCATAAGCGCCGCCGTTGACTTCGGAGTTCACATATACTCGCGGCGTCTTAAACGAACAGGCCAGCGCGGGGTTGTACCCCGTCTCCCTTTCGCCCGGCTTCATCTCCCTGAGTTTACTGTTTTCGATCCCGTTAAACGTCACGGTAACGCCGTGCATATATACGGTTTCAACGGAGTCCCGTGGCAGCCCCGAGGGGACGCCCAGCGGCATGCCCGTAGCGAGGTCGATGTTGTTCATGTCAACAGAGCCGAACAGTTCGATTTTTATCTGATACAGGATATCGTTTTGGAATCCGCAGGCTTCTATGGGCAGCACCGCCGAACTTATGTCCCTGTAGCTGCCCGTCGGGACCCCGGCCGTGTCCAAAATCGGCGACGCGTAAAAATATTCTTCCAAAAACGGCGTCAGCACGCCGCCCGCCTCCGTATACCCTATCCAAAGCGCCCGCGCCATTTTTATACCGGCCAATGAAGCATTGCCCCAACCCACGTGCAGGTTCACCGCCGTGAGGCCTGTTTTTTCAATGTAGTTGCCGTTGAGCGCAAAGGGGGAAGCGCCGGCAACGGGAGCGGGCGCGGCGAAAACCGGCGCGAACAGCCCCGCCGCCAAAAGCAGCGGCAGTACGCGTTTATCTATAAATCTGCGAATATCCATATCCCGTGCATCTCCAAACTGTCCCGTAGGGACGCCGCTTGCCGCGCCCTTCATATTAATAGCGGCAACCTATATATCGTAAGCCGCGAAAATGCTTAAGCATTATCGCAAAGTTAAGCATATAACGCGCTTGCGTTATATGCTTAACCTTTTATCCATTGGATGTACCTGTATATCACCAGCGCGGCCTGTTCGCGCGTCGCTTCCCTGTCGATGCCGACGATCCTGCCTCCCCCGGCGACCCCTATGCCAATCATGACTCCTTCGCCGAAGACAGACCTGGTTTTGGCGACCAGGTACCGCGGCACTTCGCCGGCGTCCGGAAACGGGCTGAGCGCGTCCGCCCCGTGGGCGGGCATCGGCGTACCGTACGCCAGCAGGCTGTCGTATACAAACAGCGCCATTTCGGCGCGCGTTATTATGCGGTCCGGGAAAAACAGGTTTGCGGTTTCTGGTCTGACGAAACCGAGGCGCGCCGCCTGCATTATCTCCGTATAATACGGATGCCCCTGCCTTACGTCGTCGTACGAGCCGACAGGTTTATCGCCGATGCCGAGCGCCCTTACGAGCATTGCCGTAAATTCGCCGCGCGTGACGGGTTCGCCGCCGCCCGCAATCGCCCCTCCGGCCGAGCGTATGATATTGCGCTTCTCCAGTTCCTTTATGGTGCCGGTATCCATCTGTACGCCGCCGGTACTTCCCCCGCCGCGCTGGCCCGATGAACCCGCGGAACCGGGTTCCGCGCCGCCTTCACGGTACGAGCTGCCCCTGAACGTGATGTTAAAGCCGTTTTCCGCAAGGAACGGCTCGCTGTACGCGACAGAACGGTATTCGCCGGAATATGCGCCGACCCGGAAATACCAGGCCGAAGCCGAAGGCGCCGAAAGCCCCGCCCTCTCCGTCACGTTGGCGCTTACAAAAGCCACTTGCGACCACTGCCCCGCGTGGCCGTTGCGCCGTTCTATAATGAACCTGGTTTCGTCCGTGGAATTATCCCTCCACGCCAGGGTTACCGGCGTGCCGCCGGGGTTGACCTGCCGCAGGTGGGAAGGCGCGGGTATAAATGACGTCTCCGTATACGTTTCGGCGGAAAACCGCGATGAACTGTCGTATTCGGCGGAGCGCGCCCTGATCCTGTATATATACCTTTCGCCGGGGCCAACGCGGTCGTCGGTATAACTTCTTGCGTCGCGCTCCACGGTGTCCAGGAGCCACCAGCCCGGGAACTGTTCGTCATACCTCCAGATTTCGTAGGAAGACTCCTTGTCCCCCAAATCCTGCCAGGACAGCTCTACCCTGTACGCCCCGGTTGCAACGGCGGTCAGGGCGTTTGAAATGTCAATTAACGCCACGGCAACTTCCGTTTCGCCGGAGTACAGCGATTCCGAACGGTTCTGGCTGATCGCTTTAACACGGTATAAATACCTCCCGCCGGGGATGACCCCGACGTCGGTAAAACTGGTTCGGTTACCCATTACGGAAGATACGACGGTATATTCCATATCGCCTTTGACCTTCCGTTCTATCTGATAGCGCGCCGCGTCTTCCGTAGCCGTCCACGCAATATAGACACTGGACGGCGTGGCGGCGTAAAGCTCCAAAATCCGCGGCGTCTCGATGGCCGATCGGATGTTCGCTTCCCTGTAATTCGAAAACACCGCCTGCCCGTACCTGGCCCTGACGCGGTACCTGTACAATGTATCCGGTTCCAGCCCCGAGTCAATATATTGCGTAACCCCAGCCGGGACGGTCGCTATTGCCGTAAATTCGGCGTCGCCGTCGCGTCGCCTCTGTATCTCCGTCTCATAGGCCGCGTTTTCCGGATACGCCCATGATATCCATATGCCGTCTTCCGCCACCTGC
>Ga0123353_10016118_pt1 | contig 10903 bp, 6 predicted proteins | sample TergutLab28metaG_3_FD_92763 | JGI IMG/M metagenome (GOLD analysis project Ga0123353, IMG submission 92763) | Labiotermes labralis P3 segment gut microbial communities from Petit-Saut dam, French Guiana - Lab288 P3 | ecosystem: Host-associated > Arthropoda: Insects > Digestive system > Gut ... | reverse complement strand
GGAATTGTTAAAATGTGGCATGCCACAAGGTTCAATTCTTGTCCCTTTGTTCTTCCTAATTTACACGAAATTCATAAATATAAAAGTAGGAATAACAATAATTTAAACCTAGGAGGGGGGGGGTGTGTGTGTAATGGAAAGGATACAATAGCAGCCGACACGACACGTCCCTATGACCGCAGCGCCACACGTGTTGGGCAGCGGCTTTAGCCACGTGGGAGTGTCAAGGTTTATATAGCATACCTAAGTTGATTTTAACTTTTGACAGAGATGTGGGTTGTATTCTGTATGCAAGTAGAGTACTTAACAAATGTACATTACCAAGTGGCTCACCTTTCCCCAGCCCTCAGTACATATAGGCCAATATAAGAGAGGAAGCACCGTTTCTAAATAGTTGTTCTTGGCATTGCATTTTTCATTATATGATGCAATGTGGTGCGTGTTGTTTTTAAAAAAATTGGGATTATTTTGTTCAGAGTATGAGTGAAAATGAAACAATAATTCAGTGACAAATCGTGACATTGAAAATGTTACCCCATTACAGGCCCTTAGAACTTCGGGAGGTTGAAGCTCCCAGAATTTCTAGACAGTTGGCACTGGAAGGTGGCAAGGTTGTCAGAGGCTGAGTCAAACCCAGGGCCATAGTGCAGCCGGAAGGATTCATTGGGTTACATGAGGTCTGACATTGATAAGTATCCTAAACAAACAGTTGTGCATTTGTTTTTTACTTATTTATTTTAATTTATTTCCATACATCCCATTTAGGTACATACCAATGGAAATGGAAAAAGTCACGTACAATATGCATCTTCAAGCAACTTACAATTGGTGTAACTAATATCAGGTAGAAAAGAATACTTTTCAACTACAGTAATAACTTAGACAGATTAACAATATACACAAGATATTAAAAGACTGCATAAAATAATACGATAAATAAGTTTAAAAATCACATTCCATATAGTAGGATTTACATGTCCTTGTCCTCATTATATTCCAAGTATTTTTCAATTGAATAAAAAGAATGATGATATAAAAATCTCTTGAGAGATAATTTGAAGTATTTCATATCATTGACCAAAGTTTTTATGTGTTGTGGTAAGTGATTAAAAGCTTTAGAACCCAATATATAAAGTCCTTTATAGAATTTGGTTATATTAACAGTTGGTAGATGGAAATTAGTGTTGTTCCTAGTTATGTATTTATGAATTTCCCTGTTTGAGATGAGTAAGTGTTTGTTTTTAACTGCAAATAAAATTAGAGAGAGAATGTATTGAGAATATGTCATAATTTACATGTTTTTAAAAGCTTCCCTACAAGATTCCGTTACTCCAGTGTTGGTTATGATTCTAACAGTTTTCTTTTGTAGAATAAATAATTTTTTAACATTGGAAGATCTCGCCCAGAAAATTATGCCATAACTTAAAATGGAATGTATATAAGCATAATAAATTGTTCTTACTGTAAATTGGGGTACAATATGTTTAGATATCTTAAAGTGTAACAAGCAGAGCATAGTTTGATTGCTATCTGATCAGTATGTTGATTCCAAGACAGTGTCTCGTCGATAATTAGTCCCAAAAATTTAGTCTTATTGGGATTTGAAATATTTTTGTGTTCATATTTAACTTTAGTTTTAACCTGATAATAATTTTTTGTTTTAAATTCCATGTAGAGGGTTTTGTTGAAGTTCAATATGAGTAAGTTGCTGTTAAACCAAGAAATTATGTTTGGGAAGATTGATTAATATTAATACTAAAATCTAAATCGTTAGAATCACTTATTAATAGACTGCTATCGTCAGCGAAGAGAACCATACTGTTATTTTTAGTAATTATTTTTGGTAGGTCATTTATATAGAGAGGAAAAACAGGGGACCAAGAATGCAAATATACTTATAGTATATTTGTAGTCATACTGATAACATTGTTTCAGTTTTTAGGGCATTCATTAAAGTAGGAGCTAAGGTGGTGTATTCAGTGGAATGACTAGGCATTGGGTTGGACAAACCAGTCAGAGGAAGTGACTGCTTTATTTTTCCAAAGTGTACAAATCAACTGTGGAACCCATGCAACCTCCTGTTTAGTACGTACGGTAGAATTTCTTTAATCTGGTAGTGACAAGACAGAACAGGTGCATGACTGTCAAAGAGTACCTATACTGAACAAATTTCCTACAGGTTACTTGTTACTTTGTACCCATGCATCAGAGAATGTGCAATTGTCAGTAATTTTCTTTTCATCACAAAAGTACTTGGCTTTTCTCAGTTGTCATAGGCCCATTTGAGAGTTTTCCTTTTGAACACATTGCTGTAAATCACTTAATACAACACCTAATCTAACTGTGGAAGTACCAGGTTTTCTGGAGTATCAGCATAGGTATTAAAGAATATGTACTTTACCTAGTTTTCTTTCCCCAAGGTTAAAGCAACCAGGACATAAAAGTGACCACTCATATCATCTGGTATTAAGGTTAAAAATGCACAGAGCTATACTTCCACTCCTCCATGTACCTGTGTGGCATGTAGAGTAGTATATGGCATTATTGTTATATTACATGACTTGTTCAATGCGAGAGAGTCACTGCCTTATGTTACAGACATGCAAACAATGTAGGACGCTGAAAAACTTCTTGTGAATGTTAAATGTGGGAAGTATAAGAACTATACAGTCTGTCTGAAAGCTGAGGTTAAGAATGCCTTTGGCTGTATCTCCATGCCCCCTGCACATCTTGACCATAACCAGTATAGTGACTAGGCCATGGGCTGGGGGACTGTATACTTGCAGTTTGATTCCTGCCAGGAACAAAAACTTTTCTCATCTCCAAAGTATCCAGACCAGCTGTAGGACCCACACAGCCTCTTATTGAGAGGATACTAGGGGTAAAGTGGCTGGGCCATGATGCTGACCACTTTCGTTTATCTAATGATGAGGCTAGCAATGTGTGGAGATGTTCTACTGTTCCCCCATGTACCTGCATGGTGTAGTGGTTAATTAAGCATATGGGCAACTTCAGCCATATGTTTTTCACTTCAACTAGTTTTACTTAATGATGTGACTTGCAGTGGGCTGGATGACTGTGATTCAATTTGTAGGAGAGCTACAGATATTTTTCCTTGACATCATTTTCAGAGAGGCTATTAGGATCCTCCCAGCCACCTGTTTGTTGGATTCTGGGGGCTATTTCCCAAAGGTTGAAATTAGAAGACATGACTATATGCATCTTATGCTGAGGTTTACAATATGACCAAGAAGTCACCATACCCCTGCTTGCTTTCCATGTGGATCTGCATGTGTATTTGATGTTCTGTGATGCACTTTGAAACCCGAAGGCAGTCTGTGGCACAGTGCATGTGCTCCAGCACAGATCCATGTTGTAAGTTACATAGATACCTGTACATAACTTCTTAGCCACCTGTAGGTCATGTATTTTACCACCATGCCCACCATATGACATAATTCCAAAGTGCAAGCACACTTTCATCTTTTTGTATATATTACTTTTTCATTGTTTTTAGATGGAGTGCATTCCGTTGTGCAAAATATTAACTACAGAAGCGAATTTCAGTTTGAATAAAAGAGTTGTGTGAAAGGCTTCTGCAGCCATATTTTCAGATTCAAGCAGGAACAAGAAGAAATAAGTTTTGACATTTTCGTGGCCTTGAATTTGGAGATTAATTTCTTCTGGAATGTGATGCCATGTAGTATGTCAACATTTTATAAGGATCTGTTGCCTGTCTGTCCTATATTGAAGTTGGAGGCAGTTGGGTTCTCTGAAATGTTAGTATGTGCATATCTCTGAGACTACATGGCATCACACTCCATAAGACATTAATTCTCAAGATGGATATATGACCTAGTTTCCTTTACATATTTGTATCTACAGTATATTGAAAAGGTAACAGCAAATAAAAATTAACTATCTTGCAGTTTATGGATGTGTTCGTTTGCATAATGTAAACTTCTCATTCCATTTGGTCAGATGTAATTTCCCTAATTTCAAGCATACAATAGGATCTTCAGTTTTTTGTTTCAAACAGAGAATTCAGTAAGTGCAGAATTTATGTGTATGTCATGTCACTTTATGCTGTATGAAAGGTGACCTTGAAAATAGTACTTTTTAAAGACATTTTACCACACACAAGTGTAGGTCTTTACAATTTAGTGGACTTCAGTAGTTTGCACAGTTGTCATGTGGGTATGGTCAATGATAGGAAGTTAAAAAGTATAAACTGCAAAGTGCCTTAAATTGAATTGTTTTGTACCAACTTCAGGAATATCAGTCAGTTCTGAAGTTATTAGTTTGGGATAAACACAAATGCAGACTTGTATAAAATGTATGCTTGATGCTGTAGTTTTGGGTTCTATAGGCACATTAATGTTACATGTGCTGTGTTATCTTGCAGGTTCTTGACGTGCATTATCACCAGTTCCAGTTCTTACAATCATGTGACTGCAGATGTATTTCCTGTTGAGCATATCAGCTTTAGGCCATGTTATTCTGTCTGCAGCTTAGGGAGTGTGAAATTGAATAACCGTTTTACTATGAGGTTCCTGTTGCAAATGAGGCTGCAGACACTGCTGTGGTGTATTGGGAGTGTAATGACATCGCTACTTCTACTACAGCTTCTTATTCCGGTATGTGTGTGTGTGTGTGTGTGTATATATATATATATATATATATTTGTGATATCCCTGTCCATGCTGTTGCCAAGATGTGTAACAAACAGCATACATTACTGCTGTGAACACCTCCATTGTGTTCATAAGTGGTTAGCACTGCTATTTGATACTAGAGGGTGGTCCTGGATTTTGTTTTAGAACCACAGACTGGCTGTCTTGTTTTTATAATTTTTGTCCCTTCTCCAGGCACATCCTTTCCACTTCCATCATGCTTCTCCTATTCAGTACCATTTAACAGTACAGTTAAGACAGCTTTATTGGTAATTGAAGAAACAAGTATGAGTGAAAATATATTCTTCTGCCATTTCTTGTGCAACGGAGGTAACAGTTTATTACTTTTTAAAAGCAGGAGTTCTATAGAAATTCAGAAATAAATTGATGCATTTGTGTTCTAAATTAAAATCAGCATTGAAAGTGTTAAAAAGTTGATCTGTTTTGACAAATTGAATGTGTTGGGTTTAGCATTCTTACAACATTTAGTTTAATATAAATGCTAATTTTACACAGTTTAAGTAAACATACATTTTTGTTCACGTAATAGCTGATATTATTGTGAATACAGTATTCTGGAACTCTGTTCACATCTCCTGGTTCCAAATGACTTGCAAGATCTATAGTGAGTGGAAATACTTTAAGTCTGTAAATTATGAAAATTATATAAAACTGCCATATTTTACATTCCTGTGTGTTTATTTTTGTTATACTATGTGTTAGAATTGTTTTTTATCTACTCCTGTTTTTCCCCTTATTAAAAATGTCTGCATTGTAGGTACACATATCTGCAATTACATGGGCGACAAAAATTCAACCACATATTCACCAGATGCCATTTTGTGTTGTGTTTTCAGTCACTTTTAACCATGAAATTGTAACAAGTAAAGCTCAATTATAACATAGTTTTATCCTTTTGTCTTTATAATGGCAATCTCATTCATTCAGCCTACACTCGGATACCACAACACCAACAGACAATCCCGCTACATAACACCAACACGTCTCAAGTCAGCCTACACAATAGCGCACCAAGTAGTCGCAAGCTCCTGAAGATGGCTGTATTAACATCTGAAACATGTTGAGCAGTAAATTGACATAATAAAGCAAGTGTCATCTAGTTGGTCTACCTTTATTCAAAAAAATTTATTTTATTCAGTATTTTGATACGTGTGTATTTAGTGCCTGTTTTCAATAGTGCTGGTACAGTGACTGGCACACATTGCATGCTGACTTCTTGCATGAGACAGGTTTTTGCTTGTCAGATACCAAGCTGGGTGGTGTAGTGGTAATGTTCTAGTCTTGTATTTTTGAAGGTACCTATTTTGAATATGTTTGGGTTACTTGCTCTTCTGCCAGATTTATTGTGGTTTCCTCATTGCTCCTACAACTGGATGTTGGTAACAATTTGAGACAGGCCATGACTGTTTATATATTTTTTACCTGCTCTGTATTTAGGATGATCTTATCATTTCATCAGATGCTACAGAACCTATTCAATTGAAACTGTTACATAACTTACGCATTATTTGCACCTTGCGAGTTAACAATGTGCATGTCAGTTCATCCATGTCATTTGCAATACAATACAACATAATGATAAAAATTGAGCCATGTGACCAGTTTGTAGCTTATGTGTTGAACTGTAGGGTCTTTTGCAACTGTTACAACTGTTTTTCAGATTTACAATGGAGACTTTTATTCAGATGAGATCTTACATCTTGAATCCAGTGACAACAAAAGCATTCAGGGTAAGTAGAATCAAAATAATAAGGATATGTACGAAACCATCTTTAACTATTAGCTAATGAAGTCTTTTATTATGTAATTTCATACAGTGTGTGATATTAACGTTATGTTGTAGATGTGCAAGATCCTGTGATTTTATGGTGGACACCATTCACAGGCCAGGAATCAGTGAGGGACTGTGGGTCTGTAAAGTGTTTCTTCACAGAAGACCGAAGATTCAGAAACCACAATTTGACAAAAGTGAGCCCAAAATTTTGGTTTATAATTTCACTCTTAGTTGTGACTCTCATGAAATTTGTCATCCACTTGTCCAGGTCGTACAAAGAATGTGTGTTTCTTAAGAAGTTTCCAAACTTCAGGGACATGATGTCATGTAGACTGGTAGATTAGTAGTTTTGGAGGAACTTGCTGCCTCCACTATCAAAAGACTGAAATCTTCATTGTCGTCATTGTGAGAACCTGAAATTATGTATGCATTTTTTGTGTTCTGCAACCATTTAAGCTGAAAAAACAGTTAAATTAAATTGGTACCTTCCTGTTCCGGGGAAGAATAAACTTGAATTTGTAGCATGTGATAGCTTCAAAATGTTAGGAGACAGGAACCATGTCTCAAATGTGGTGGCATTAAGAAGCATGTAAACACATTTTGCTTTAAAAATCTTGCCCTGTAGCAGGAACACACTTCTGTCCTTGTTCATACCGTTGCATGACTTATTTTTGGAAGCTACTGCAAATGACCTTCTGCTTTGCAGTTTCTTAAAACATTTGAACTTTCGCTGAATTCTTGAAGTGACAGCCTTTCAACCACTCCTTCCTCCATAAGAGGAAGTACAAGTTGCATAATGCAGCATCATGACAAAACAATGGGTCTTTCAGCAATATAAAACCATGCTTGGTGAATTGCTTCTGCACAAGCAGTGAGTGATGTGCTGGATCATCTGCATGCAGGAATACCTGGTATTTTGCATCCTACATTGTGAGTTCCTAAGGTCAAATTACCTTCCATAAACAGGCAGGCACCTGTTTGTACCTCTCCTTTTTGACTCTACCACTCTCAGGAATAAACTCATGGTGCATGAGGTCTTGTTGTGTATAAAAACTGTAAGGGTATCACCTTAACTCGTCATGTCTTTGCAGTAGCGATATCCAAATGGAAGACGGCATACAGAAAGTATCAGGTTTTGTTACCTGCAGCAGTTACTTCGAGTATTCACCTCTTTCATTTGTGAGTTCACTCTTTATCCTGTTGTGGTTTTTACATTGTTTTTACATCTTACTCGGTGGTGTGATACATTGTCAGGCATGTTGCATCTTCAGGTTCATATTGATGATTATGTGGCAACTATCGAAGAAAATTCCACCTTCCTCTGCAGTCATTAGTGCTATATGATACAGTACACACTTATACAGTCATTAGTGGCATTTGATACAGTGCTCACCTTTGCGATCATTAGTGCCATGTGATATAATGCACAATCTTCTGCACCTGTGGCACTTTGTCCTTGTTCATTGCAGGCTGGCAACTGCACTCTTTGTTCTCCACTGATCCATATCCAGCTTTGACCCCGTAACACCAATCAAATGCCGTTGACTCTGACATTGTGTGTTTGCCATACTCCTTCCAAAACTGTTTGCAGCATTTGTTGTTGATATTGCAAATTACTCTCAAAATTCGATGTTAGCCTACTGTTCAAGACAATCCATTCCCCATGTTTAAATTTCCATACATGTCCCCTGTTGTCTGGTACCTGTTGTGCCTCCTGGTTTGTAGGAAGCTGGGCAATTCTGCTGTATGTAGGGAGCATTGATACCTTGACGTGCGGCATGAGTAGGCTTCACCCTCCCTGCCAGAATGCTGCTGTATATACATCAGTCTCAGAATTTTTTAAGCTGCCATATATTAGTGACATGTCACTTAATGCTTTAAAGACTAAAATTAATGTATATAATATATACCTCACAGAGAACACAGTGGGCTACCGTTAGAAAGACCAGTCAGTTGATGCAGTATAGATGGCTGTTTATTGTAAATATCATGCGGAACATGTGAATACATTGTGTGAACAAAATGCAGAATTTTTAATGTTAAACCTGGTTGTATGTGTATATGTATGTGCTTGTGTTTTATATACAGTATATATGTACATACACAGGGTGGAATGTGTGTGTTACATACATACCAACACACATACTACATGCATATGTACACACACACACACACACACACACACACATAAGCTGTTATACAATTTGGTTAGTGTAAATTCATTCTTAGTTCTTACAAAATATCATGGTTTCTATCAAGGCTTTCAGTGTGTATTTTTTAGACCATCTTTTGAGTTTCATTGCAGTAGCATTGATTGTAAATCTGCATTCATCCCTCATTTTTCAGGTTTCATTATGGTGTATGAATTCTTGAATAAATCTTCTTATTTTATAGCTTCTTGCCAATGTAACAACACTTCTTAAAATTTATAGTTTATTTAAATAACTGAAGATTCATGTTTATCTTTAAAAAATGAAGCAGAACTCATGTGTTTACCATATTTACCCAAATTTAAGACAACACCATCTTAACAGTCATCATTTTTTTGGAAAATATCCATGCAGAACATATTTAACTTTGTTCATGATTTTAAGGTAACACCTCATTTTTGAGCTGATGAATTAAGAAAGCATTCTCATCAGAGATACATATGGTACATTTGTCATCTGCTGTTTATCATGTCCAACAGTGCTGAAGATTACCAGCACTCATCTACCACTTCAATTGTTTTAAAGGGATTAAACAATTTTTTTTGTAGGCTTTGATGTTCTATGGAAGTAATTTTGACCTGATAGATCTACCACTTCCTCGGAATGGTCTGATCCATGACTGGGCTCTGTTACATGAGGAATCACCAAAAAACACTCCTGCACTCTCTCACGTAGAGGCACTGGAGCTGTTCAACTTCACAGCCACATTTAGCCGCAACAGTCACTTCCCACTCACACTGCAGTACCTGAAGAGTGCAGATGCTCTCACAGGTAAATGCACTAGTGTTTTCATCAGGTTTGCAGACATATTCAGTCAGTTTGTTGGAAACAGTTTGGAGTTCACTATGCAGAATTGAACAAAATTCTGTATTGAACTCTAGAAGCATTCAAATATATATTGTATTGACTACAGGAACTCCAGTAAATGGTAGCATAGCTCTTATCTTGCTTCTTTGAATTTCTGTGCCATTTGAGACAGAGATTAAATTCTGTTAAACTTCTCTAAGAACTGCTAAGTACTTGAGATTTTGAACTAGATCTACCAATGTTAAAAACAGATGAAGATTAAAATTATAGATATTTGTGTGGCTGTGATTAAATTCTATATGGTTAACTGCACTGAAAATTCACCTATGGTCTGAACATAGAACCATATTAAGGAATAAAGTTCTACCAACTGCTACCTTTTCCTTCAGGACTGATATGTTGGTAGTATTTTTATTCCTTGACTTGATTGTACCCAAATAATGACTGAATGAACGGTGATCAGTGTGAAAACCTCTAGTGTTATACACTAAAACATTAGGTTTTTTAATTTTGTAATGTAAGTGTATTGTCATCAAAATCCTCATGCCTAGGCTTCAGAAGGCTGATATCTTCCTATATATAGCTCATAATACATAATCTTCCTTTAGCCATAGACAATTATTTAGTTGGTCTAGTGAATGTATGTTGTTATGGAACAAGGAGTTTCATCTTCATGATGGTCATTATCATCACCAACACTACCACCACCTACCACAATATACCAACACTGAATTATCCACAGCCAGTCCAATACAAACAGGTGTATCTTCAGACCGATTTCTGTAATTGCAATATTATCATCCCAGCTACACACATATGTTCTTGAAGAACTGACACGAAACCTACATTATAGTTAATAAGGATAATTTTATGTACTAAAGTAAACATGCTTTCAAGTTAACTCTTCCATTTAATTTTCAACCAAAATTTTGCATGATTCCCCCCCCCTTATATGTGGTACCTGTTCTGCCATTATAATTCTGCTAGATGTAATCATTCTGTCGGTATGATGTGACAGTTTTGAATTTTAAGCATCATTGTATGAAGTAGTTTGTTATTCCTTGTTCTTTAACCTTAAATCATAGCTTATCTTTAGCCTTTATGACAGAGTTCATGTAACTTTATATAGAGGGTTGGGCAATGAAACGGGAAAATTTCAAAACATAAAAAAAAAAATCGACACATGGATTTTTTTCTGTTTATTGGTCATAAATGAAAAGAATATGAATAGCCATTTTGTTTTATGCCAGTTTGAAAATTTGTGTTTTGAAAGTAACGCCCTCAAGATGACTTCCGTTTCGACGCACGCATTCCTCAAGTCAGGACCTGAAACTGTTCATGACCTCTTGCAGCATCTCCACAGGAATTGCAGCCACTTCATCTTGAATTCGCTGTTTTAAATCTATGATAGTTCTTGG
>Ga0123353_10016116_pt1 | contig 10904 bp, 9 predicted proteins | sample TergutLab28metaG_3_FD_92763 | JGI IMG/M metagenome (GOLD analysis project Ga0123353, IMG submission 92763) | Labiotermes labralis P3 segment gut microbial communities from Petit-Saut dam, French Guiana - Lab288 P3 | ecosystem: Host-associated > Arthropoda: Insects > Digestive system > Gut ... | reverse complement strand
TTGGAGATACGCTCGGCGCTCTCGCTGCCCGGCGCGAAGCCGCCCGCTATGGTCAGCTGCGTGTTGTCGCAGATGATCGCGGCGCCCTCCCGCTGATAGTTCTTCTCGAGCTGCTGATAGCTTTGAATGACTGCTATAATGGAGATCCGACGGGATCGCGCGGCGCTGAACATCATCTCTGCTGACTGGATCGGTGGGATCGTCCCGAACTCGTCCAGGTAAAACATTACGCGATTGTTCAGCTTACCGTTGTTTTCATCCGCGATCTCGAGCAGCTCTTTGTACAGCTCCTGAATGATGAGACTGACCAGAAAATACTTCGTCGCGTCTTCCTCGGGGAGGATTACAAACAGGGCGGTCTTCTCCGCGCAGAAGCGCTCGGCGTCCACAGCGGTATCAAAGCAGAGGAGCTGTTCCAGCTCGGAGTCGAGGAAGGCGTTGAGCCGAGACAGCGCCGTGGACAGTACCGAGGCCATGCCTTCGGTACTCGCGTTGAGGGCCGCACCTGAATGCCAGCGGGCCTTGTGGGTATCGGGCAGCTTCTCCATTAGCAGCTTGAAGCAGTTTTTGCCCTTCACAGGTGAGGGCGCAAGAAGGTCTTGCACCAGCTTAAATACGCTGATGATGTGCCGTTCCTCCGGCTTGGCGAACTCCGCGACGATGAGAACCGCCGAGGTCAGAAGTCCCTTGGCGGCGTCGTAAAACAAGCTATTTTGGCCCATGTTGCCCGTATCGCCGATGATGGTTTCCGCGATCACCTTCGCGTATTTCTCGGCCTTGGCCTTCGCCGAAACATCATTAGGGTTCGCATTGAATTTGTCCATATACCGGCTGACCAGATGCAGCATGTTGAAACCGTCAGACCGCATCGGCTTGCGCAGGTCGAGCACCGCAACCCTATAGCCATAGCACTCTTGCGCGATTTTTCCGTACCACCGCGCGAGGTCCCCCTTGGTATCCGTTGACATGAAGGACATGCCGCTGGCGAGCGCCAGTTCGATGTTCGGGACCAGGAAGAAGGCCGTCTTGCCGCAGCCGGCCGCACCGATCATGAGCGCATGCACGTCGCCCTCGTCAACCAGAGCGATGGTTCCTTTGCGAGTGCTTTTCTGGCCAATGATGATGCCCTGGACATCAGGCCGGTTCTCGTTTTTTCTCCAGAGCGCCGGCGCGAAGGGAATAGAATGATAGGTCTGCTTGATCTCCGCTGGTGAAGCGAAACGGGCCGTGCCGTGCTGTCCGTCGCCCACAGTTTTCGACTTGATGTTGTTGAGGTTTGCGCGGTTGTTCAGCCACTGTACGCCCACCATCAAGAGGATAAACGCGCCCGCAGCAATGGCTAAGTATACGACGGGCTGCATGGCTGCACCTCCATTTCTTCCGAGATTTCAGCGTGCTGAAATTGCAAGTCCTCGTTCCAGTCCTTTCCGCTGGATGAGGCGAAGTGCGCGCCGTAGCCCTTGCCGATCATGGCCTGTGCAATTCGCTGGTTTGCCGCATGGCCGGCAGCATCGTTGTCCAGGCACAGAAATACATCCTTGATGTTGTCGTGTGCGGACAACTGATGCATGAGGGCTTCGTCGCTGACACCGCAGAGGGCGACGTAGCTGTGCTGTTGCCAGTCTTGCTGGTACAGCGAAATGAACGACAGCATATCCACAGGCGCTTCGAAGGCATATATGACTCCGCTTGTGCCGACGTGATGGAAGGCATGAGCGGCCTCGCTGCCTGCTTGGTTCTGCCGCCAGCCACTGTTGCTGGCTGTGGATCGTTTGTGAGCGTGCTTGGGTGTGCCGTCCTCGTCGGCACCCACGAATACTGCGTTGTGAAACTTATCGCTTTCGTAGATCAGCTTCTGATGAACGAAGTGGTCCAGTACCTTGCGGTCGATGCAGCGCTGCTTGAGCAGATAAGCATATACCCGGCGCATGTTTTCGTTCTTCTCCGGCAGCTTGAAGTCAGGCCGGACGTGTTGACAAGGCTCCACTGGCTCGGCCGCTATGTTCTGACCCAAGAGCATCTGGACGGCGTCCTGAAAGCTTACATCGAAATATTTCTTGACAAAGTCAATCGCGGTGCCGCCGTGGCTTTCGTACTGGTCGAAGAACTGATGTCCGCGTATGGTGACGTGGTGATCGACCCATTCCAGCTCCGAGCCGGAGCGCTTCAACTGCTCGCCGCGGGATTCGAGGAAGGCGGCAAGGTCAGTGTGCTTGGCGTCGTGGAGCTGCTGGGGTGTAAATGGTATGAATGGCATAGACTCTCCTTTCCGAAAAGTGTGTAAATGCCTATTGAATTTTCGTGTAATTATGTGTAACCCGGATGAGCCTGCTCGAGTATCAGGGCGCAAAAGGAATAAAAGTTGATATTGATATCAGCCCTTTCATATGTTATAATAATTGCAGCAATGAAAGTGGAGGATCCTTTATGCTGAACAATCTGATTGCTGAAGCAACCGAACATGAATTCAAGCGGGAGGTTGAAAAGCAGAAGCCCAAGAGCTGGCTGAAAAGCGTCAGCGCCTTTGCCAACGGCATCGGTGGGACTCTGTTTTTCGGCGTAGATGATGATCATTCCATTTTCGGTTTGGAGGACGCGCAAGGTGACGCGGATCTCATCAGCAATCGGATCAAGGAGCGCATATCTCCGATCCCGGAATTCGTGTTGCAGCCCTTTGAGGAGCGCGGCAAGGCGCTGTTGGCGCTGAAGGTGAAGTCCGGCCGCAGCACGCCCTACTACTATGCCGCTGATGGCATCCGTGAGGCATATATTCGCTTGGGCAGTGAGAGCATACCCGCACCCAGCCACATTCTAAACGAGTTGATCCTCAAAGGCACTAATCAAACGTATGACGCAATCGCTACCGAGTTCCGAAGAGCCGATTACAGCTTTACATTGCTGGAGGCGACTTATCTGCATCGGCTTGGCATCCGCTTCGAGTCAACCGACTACCAGTCATTTGGTCTTGCAACCAAGGAGGATATGCTCACGCGCGCCGGCTCGCTGTTGACGGACCAACACATCGTGTATAACTCCCGCGTGTTCTGCACCCGTTGGAACGGCCTGGAGAAGGGTTCCATCTTTGACGACGCACTGGACGACAAGGAATTTGAGGGCAGCCTGATTCACCTATTGCAAAGCGGCTCTGGTTTTGTGAAGAACAACAGCAAGGTGCGTTTTGCGAAAGAGGCGTTCGAGCGCGTGGATAAGCCCGACTATTCCGAACGCGCCGTCATGGAGGCCCTCGTCAACGCTCTCATCCATCGTTCGTACCTGGTGATGGGCAGCGAGGTCCACATCGACATGTTCGACGACCGGCTGGAGATCAGTTCGCCGGGCGGGATGTTCAACGGCAAACTGATTCAGGAGCAGGATATTGACAGCATTGATTCGGAGCGCCGCAACCCGATTATCGCAGACCTATTCCACCGCATGCGCTACATGGAGCGCCGGGGCAGCGGACTGAAAAAAATAGTGAGCGAGACAAGCAAGCTGCCCGGCTACACCGATGCCCTTCGCCCGATGTTTATATCCACTGGCACGTCGTTCCGCGTAACGATCTGGAACATGAATTACGGCAGTGACCAGGTTAGTGACCAAGCTAGTGACCAGGCTAGTGACCAGGCTAGTGACCAGGCTAGTGACCAGGCTAGTGACCAGGCTGACCAGGATATTTTTGCTGATATTATCAGTTTTTGCGCACAGGAGCGCAGCAGAAGAGAAATCTGCGAACACTTTGGTTACAACAATCGGTCTTATTTCGTTCGCAAATTTTTATCGCCATTGTTGGCGTCTGGCGCGTTGCGGCTGACGATCCCGGAAACGCCAAGCCACATGAACCAGAAATACGTTGCAGCAGGCTAAATCCGTAACCCCTGCGCTTGCTTCTTCTCCTGTTCCTCTCGCCAGAGCTTCGACTCCATGACCACCCGCGAATCTTTCGGCGGCGGCTCCTGGAGTATGCGTGTGGTAATCAGGTCTGCCAGCTGGAGCATCAGATTTGAGGATACCGCCGTGGGCCCCTGCGACTGCCTTTCCTTCCAGCGTTCCAGCAGGGCCTGTGCCGGCACGTTCCCTTGCGCCGCCGAAGCGGTGAGCAGCTCAATGGCAACATCGGTGTTTCGTTCAACGCCCTGACCATTGAGCAGCATCTTTCCCAGCCGATACTGCGCCCACTCGTAATCCTGCTCAGCGGATTTGATCAGCAGCCGCATGGCTGCCTGGGAATCGGTAGTCAGCAATTCTTTCGCTTGGCGGTATAGCAGCAGCGCCTCCTTGTTTACAGCCTTTTTCTGTTGCTCATCGTCAAGCTCTGGTTCTTCCATCGTCAGCTTCGCCGCCTCCGAGATTACCGCATTCTTGATGGACTTGAACTCCGAGTTCTGCGACAGCAGAATGCGATCAGGCATCTCTGAACGGTACGTTGCCAGAACGGCCTCGCGCTGGTCATACCAGAGATCATAAAGCTGCGCAATGCCTGGATCCTTGGCGAGCTCTTCAACGATACGATCCACCGTGGCCTTAGCGTCGGCGGGAAGGTAGCCATAGACTTTTTTGCCGGACAGGTTCTTCAGCCGCTCGGCCAGCTTCAGCAGAAGCTCCTGCATCGTCTGGTTCTCGTAGCCTCCTGCTTTGATCTGCCGCACGATCTCAGTGGCAAGAGTACGGCTTTCCTGTCGCAGGGCATCGCGATGCTGTGACTGTTGCTGATACACATGCATGAGATCGTTTTGAAAAATATCCCGCGCCATGGCTGATTTGATGCCCTCAATGCCTTTCTCTGAAAGCCATGCTTCGCCGGGCTTGGCGGACCAGGCCATGACATGCACATGGGGGTGGTGGTCCTTGTCGTGGAAGGCAGCGTACCAGCGGAAGTTTTCGGGCTTGATATGCATCTGCTTTGCGAGCATGTTTCGCTGTCGGCGCAGGAGTTCCATCCAGTCGTCCACGTTGTTGTAGCCCAGGCGGTCGGCATCCTCGCGGCGCAGGGAGATGATATGGGTCCACACATTCCCCTTGTGCGCGGCTACTTCGTCCGCAACCTGATCCAGCACCACTGGAGCACCTTCGTCGGTGAACAACCCGTGCTCAGCCACGTGCACCGCGCCGGGGCGGGTGGCGATATAGTCCACGTACTTGTTGCGCGTCTCGAACAGCTCGCCATGGGTTTCGGCCACACGCATGATGAACTCATCGGCATTCTCCCGCGTAGGCGACTGCTGGTAGTCCTGGTGCTCATATAGCTCGGCGGTGTCGGGATACTCTTTGAGCAGTGCAGCGATGGCCTCCTGCTGATACTGTGTAGCTGGCAGTTGTCGCTTAGGATCCTCCGGCTTTACTACGCCCTCGCGGGTAGCGATATACCGCAGGTGGTTTGCCGCGCGGGATTTCGATGCGGGCTTTAGGTAGGGTGACTTCAAAATTAAGCGAGCCATACGCTACTCCTTCTGATGTTCCCACGCCTTGTCGAAAGAAATCTTTCCGTTGAGCCGCTTCACCTCGTCCACGCAGTATCCCCGCAGGCGCACCAGGGTTTCCTCGTCGACATCACCCTGTGAAGCAACGATATGCATGGTCATGCTCAGCTCCACGGCCAGCTTGAAGATGATCCGCGCTATGCGGTTCTCCATGCCGCCGAGCATACCCGAGAGCACGGATTCCAATGCCGGCGTAAGGAATTCAGAGTTGCTCTCTTTTTGCAAGAATGCAATATAATGACGTATGGCATTGTTGATGAATTCGTTACGGCTGCGGCAATCGGCCTGCTTGAGATAGCAGTCGGCGATCTGCAGTAATTCCGTTTCGCCGTAGAATGCCGCGCGCTTTTTCTCTGTGGGCATAGAAATCTCCTTTCCGTTGATGTTATGCCAATGTTTTTCTTGATACAATTGGCTTTGAGGCCATAGTGATACCACTTTTCGGCTCGCCCCGCGAAAGCGGTACCACAACGGAATCCCCGAACGGCGTTGCCGGTCGGTGTGAATCGGAGTGATGCAGGGCAACCAGCATCACTCCTTTATCCTGCCTTCTCCATCGTTTCGTTCCCTGCCCCTCGGGGCATCGCATCCCAGGCGTATCAAGCTTTTGCGGGTTTCCCGGCGTTCCCCGTGGATCGCTCACAGGTGGCCACAAAGGGCCCACGCTGGGTTTCGTTGCTTCAGGGTGGGTACGGTGCCGAGGGGACTCCCCATCGCGACACGGGGCGAGCAGGGGCGAGCTTGCGGGGGCCGGGCCTATGTTGCGCTGTCAGCCTTAGATCGGGCAGGACGCGAAGCGGCTGGCTTCGGCGCGCTGGCGGCCTTGCTATCCAGATAGAGCTGCACTTGCTTAGCCACGGTTCGCTTGTAGAGGCCGTTCAGGAAGCGCTCAATCTCGTCCTCGAGGAAGATGTCCTTGGCCTCCAAAGCCATGCGCAGGGCCTCCAATTTTTCGCCCTCGAAGGGCAATTGGATCATTAAATTTTTCATGGTGTGCCTCCAATTCTAATTACATTCTCATGGTCATACCGCCGAAATCCTGCTCGTCCTCATCGAAATCCTCGCCGTATTCCTCGTCGTATTCGTCATCGAAACCCTCATCCATCGGCTCATCGGGGGTCGGCACGTCAGCGGAATCCATGCCGCCTGAGAGGAAATCCTGCATGCGCTGGGCACAGGATTCGAAGCTTTCGAGATAGCCGCTGGCGTGGTCATGCCGCCGCATGACCACCAGATCTTCTTCGACAATGGCTCGCTCCAGCCCGGCGGCGTAGCCCAGCACAGCGTCAATATACATTTTTTTCTGCATTTTTTCGGGGATTTCATCGCGGTGCGTAAGGATGAATTGATAGTGTGGGTCGGTGAGATAGGTGTCCAAAGAAATCTGTGCCGCCACTCGGATTTCGTCTGGCCGGGCCATATAGCCGGGGTCAACCTCGGGCGGCACTTCGCGGGAATAGATCTCCGGGTAGCCGAAGAGATTCAGATTTTCCTCAATCCGTCTGCGACCTATCATGATGTGCCTTCTCACGAGGTTCAGGTTTACTCCATCGGTATATCCGGGATCTCTCCCGCCGTGTTCGTACAGATAGTCCCAACGATCAAAGTCATTTTGTAGCTCGGCGGCGTAGTCGGTCTGGTGTTGTCTTGGCATGGCGGTCCTCCTACATTGCCATCACAGGGCCTTCGGCCTGCGCGTAATCACCGGGGAACAATCCGTTCCGGGCCATTTCTACCGCTTCCTCCGCGCTTCCGCCGCAGTAAATCCATTCGGCCGCGGGGAGCAGCTCGCTGGGTAAGTAGCCCGCCTCATGGTTGAACATTGCGGCTGCAACGCCGTCATAGCTCCGTTCGATTTCCATGAAGGCCGTGCCAAATTCCCGCAAGTGCTGACGATAGCCTTCACCGGAATCATCGCCAAGCTCCTTCGCGAGGCCCAGCCAATCATGCAGCTTGCCAAAATCCACGCCGTGGATCCTCTTGACTTGCGCCACGAATACACGTTCCGCGAGCAGGTTGTTCTGCACGTCGCTGTGGGGCAACACGAACATTTCGTGTTCCGGCAAGGGCTCCGCGCCGGTAAAAAGGCCTTGCGCCGCCAGCTGGCAGGCCGCTCCCACTGTGTTGCCACTGGCGATGAAGTTCGCGGCCGCGCATAAATCGCGGGGCAAAAAGTGCAGACGGCTATTGAAAATCTCCGCGCCCATGCCGGGGTAGGCGTTGTCGATTTCGTGGAACCTCTCCTGCAATTCATGCAACGTGGAGTCATAACTCTCCTGGTCTGCGCCGCACATCTCCCAGGCGAATTGTCGCCAACCCGGCGAGAGATCCATGTTCACGCCACGGACCATGCTCATCATTTCGTCGAAAAACACCTCGGACTGTGTGCGGGTGTCGCCGTTGATGCCGGTGGAACCAAACAGCGCGCAGCGGTCAAAGGTGGCCTCGTCCTGCTTGGCACCGTCGAAAAAACAATACTCCATTTTGCACCGAGTAAATTGGGTGTCGCCCAAATCGGCGCCCTCAAAATGGCTGTTATCGAATTTGCAGTGACTGAACGTGCATCCGCGCAGGGCCGTGCCACGGAAGTCGGCCATCTCCAAGCTGCGGTTGTAGGACAGCGTGATGCCGACCAGCAGGCGGCCGGAAAAATCTGCGGGCGAATCCCAATCGGCAATGATAGCGTCCACTTCAGCTTGGGTCAGGGGTTTCTGTATTGTGTTACCCATGCAGATACTCCTTTACATCGTCATAGCCGGGCCTTGCGAAATATCGTCCAGGCCGTCACATTCCACTATTTCAGCCTGCGAAAAGTCCGTGCCCTCAAACTGCGATTCAGGAAACTCGGAGTATTCAATCGTCGCGCCGCTAAAATTGACGCCGTTGAATTCAGCCTGATATGCGGAAACACCGCGCAGCTTGGCCCCGGCGAAATCGCTGTCATCGAAGCATGCTTTGCCCATACGGCACTGATGGATTGTCGCGTCTGTAAAGATTGCGTTCCGAAAATTCATCCCGTTAAGGTCCAGGCCGGATAATGTTTGCCCGGAAAAGTCGCCTTGAACACCGTCTGGTTGTTCCAGCTCCCACAGGAGATGCCGGGCGTACATGGCCTCCAGATCGTCTTGCGTCAGCGGATCCGGCCGCTGTACGGACGCACCCTGCTCCTGAAATCTGGCATAGCACAGCGTGAACGATGCCCGGTTCTCGTAGAGCAACAGTTCGCCAACTTCAGGGCGGGCCTCCAAGCGTTGCATAAGTTCCGGCATCTGACTGGCGTTCAGACCGTAGGCATTTTGTACCCCAGCCAAATCGTAGTTAGCGGTTTCGTACCCTAAGCCGTCCTCAATAATCCTTGTAGCGGCATAGTCTATTGGATCGAAACCGCCTGCGCTCAGACTTTCAATGGCTGTCTCCAAGTCGCCGCCGTTATTAATCCAGTCGGCCATGGGCAGCAGTTGGTCGGGCCGGCAGAGCGCTTTGCCATTGAAAATTTCGGCGGGTGTCTCCGCGTATGCCTGGTCGATCCTGCGGAACGCGCCGCCGAATTCCCGCAGACGGCGGAGGTATTCGTTATGCGCTGTAACCCCGACATTATTGGCATCCAGTTCCGCAATGGACCAAACGTGATCCGTCCAAGCAGGGACATTGCCGAGGTCGGCGCCTTCGATCTTGCGGATCTGTTCTGAGAAAGCTTGCTCTGCGCGCATTTCCTCGGCCGCTAAAATCTGGCGCGCGCCGGGAATGAAGGCTGCATAACGCGCGTAATCATAGCCCTCTGTCCTGATCAGGACACCGTCATCGTCGTCCCAGCCCACCACCAGAAGGCAGTGATTCGCGCCTTTACCCTGGAACCGCATAGCGCTGTTGAATTCAGTTATGAAGGGCTGACCCCGCAGCATGTTGTTTCGGAAGTCCGCATATTCGCGATCATCCAGCTCGATAATCTTTTCTACCGTGCAGGCTTGCGGCTCGAATTGCGATTCCTTGCAATGAAAAATTGCGTTCATTTGCATAGTGTAATCTCCTTTACATCGTCATCGTGGGGCCAAAGGAACTGTCATCCCAGCCCTCGCAGCAAGAAAAGCCCGCTTGCGGAAGTTCCATAGAATCGAAGTTCATATCAGTCATATCGCAGCCATGCACTTGCGCATCGGCGAAGGTAGCACACTGGCAATTAGCGTTGCGGAAATCACAGCCCTCGATGATTGCGTCGCTGAAGTCCACGTGAATCAGGCTGCAATCGCTCAGGTTGCAGCCGCTCAACTCTGCCTGCATGAACAAGGCACCATCGAAATCCTTGCCCGAAAAATCTAGATTTTTTAGATCCATAAAGGAGAAATCCGCTTGTACGCCGTCAAATTCACCGTGTTGCCAGAGAGTGTGCCGGGCATGAATTATCGCCAATGCTACCTGCTTTTCGTTGAGCGGTTGACTGGTTGGAAGCCCCTTAGTCTGGGTCGCAAAAGCGGCGCTCGGGTCGGTGTTTTCAAATTGCGCGCCATAAAAAATGCTCCAATCCAACTTGGCATGATGCAGGTTTACATCCTCAAAAAGGGCGTTAGTGAAGTTGCCGTTTTGCAAATTCACGTATGCATAATTACATCCTTCGATATGCGTTCCGATGAATTTGGATCGATCAAACGATGCGTCAGACGCCTGTACCCCATAGAAATGCGCGCCGCCGAAGTCGCAGTCCTCGAAGCTACCATGCTCCATATCGCAGCCATTCAGCTCTGCACCGCTGAAATTCGCGCCGCTAAGATCCACATGACGCATCTCCAGGCCGGACAGCTCCATGCCGGAAAAGTCAGCGCATTCACCACCGGGCAGGTTGTTCAAGAAGTTGTAATGCCGTTCGGCGATGGCGTCAAATTCGGCCTGGTCTATCGCTTGCTTCGGGCCTTGCAGCCGCAGGCTGAAGCCGTTGTTGTGGGCCTCCACGAACGCGATTTCGGGCCGCTCGGCCAGCATCTCGGCGAGAAGATCACGATCCTGGAGGAAGTCATATTCATAGGGAATGTCCTCCGCGGCGATGTCGATTTCCTCGCCTGTAATGTTGTCCTGCGCCGTGCGGAGAATGTGGTTTACAATCGCCCCGAGGAACCGCCCACGCGATTCCAGGTGTTTGTTGAGGCTCTGGTATTCAAATCTTGGCATAGTTCATCCTTTCGTTCTCTGCAGATAGAGCTTCGGGTTGACGGGAATCCCGTTTTCCACGAACTCAATGTGAAGGTGCGGGCCTGTGGAGCTGCCGGTGTTTCCGCTGCGCGCGATCATGGTTTCCGTGTCAACCTCCTGTTCCTCGCTGACCAGAATCCGCGAGCAGTGAGCATAAAGCGTCGCCATCCCGCCGCCGTGGTACACGATGCAGTAATGACCGTAGCCGTCTTTATCAAACCCTACGATCAGCACCTTTCCGGCCTG
>Ga0123353_10016115_pt1 | contig 10905 bp, 6 predicted proteins | sample TergutLab28metaG_3_FD_92763 | JGI IMG/M metagenome (GOLD analysis project Ga0123353, IMG submission 92763) | Labiotermes labralis P3 segment gut microbial communities from Petit-Saut dam, French Guiana - Lab288 P3 | ecosystem: Host-associated > Arthropoda: Insects > Digestive system > Gut ... | reverse complement strand
TTGCGGCCTGCGTTTACTTTGGGCGGGACCGGTGGCGGGTTTGCGTACAGTGACGCCGACGTTGACAGGATTGCGAGGAGTGCGATAAGTCTTTCCCCAGTTGGTCAGGTTTTGGTCGAGAAGTCCATCAAGGGTATGAAGGAAATCGAATTTGAGGTTGTGCGTGATTCCAAAGACCAGTGCGTTGTTGTGTGCGGGATGGAGAACGTTGACCCGGTTGGGGTGCATACCGGTGATTCGATTGTGTTTGCGCCGACTTTTACACTTAACGATAAAGATTTAAAGATGTTGCGGGATTCTGCGGTTAATATTGTGCGTAATGTCGGGATTGTTGGCGGATGTAATGTGCAGTATGGGTTGTGCCCCGAGACAAGTCAATATTTCGTGATTGAGATTAATCCAAGGCTCAGCAGGAGCAGTGCGCTTGCAAGTAAGGCGACTGCGTACCCGATTGCACGGGTGGCGACGAAACTTGCGCTTGGGTTGACGCTTGATGAGATTAAGATTGCGGGGACTACGGCGGATGTCGAGCCTGTGGTTGATTATGTGGTTTGTAAATTTCCACGCTTTCCGTTTGACAAGTTTGTGCAGGCGGACAGGCGTCTTTCAACACAAATGAAAGCCACCGGTGAGGTTATGAGTATCGGGGAGAGTATCGAGGAGGCGTTTCTTAAGGCTATTCGGTCTTTGGAGGTTGGGTATACTCATCTTTATAAAAAAGAGTTTAGTGCGCTTTCGCATAGTGAGTTGGTCGAGTTTGTCAAAGTCGAAACCGACGAGCGGATTTTTGGGATTATGGAGATGTTGCGGCGAGGTATTTATATCGGCGAGATACATCGGTTGACGGCTTGGACGGTTTTCTTTTTGGAGAAACTGAATAACATTGTCGAGATGGAAAAGGAGTTGAAAAAAGGGCAGAGTGTTGAAACTTTGAAAAAAGCCAAGGCGATGGGATTCAGTGACGAGTTTATCGGCGAGGTTTGGGGCAAGTCTTTTATGGAGATTTACCAAATGCGCAAAGCCAACAAGATGTATCCGGCGTTTCGTGCGGTTAACCCTGCAATCCAGTACTTCTATTCAAGTTACATGGGCGAAAACCAAAGCAAGGTCACCAAGAAGGAAAAGGTCGTGGTGCTTGGCAGTGGTCCCGTGCGTATCGGGCAGGGGGTTGAGTTTGATTATTCCACTGTGCATGCGGTTTGGGCAATTCAGGCACTTGGGTATGAGACGATTATTATTAACAATAACCCTGAGACTGTGAGTACGGATTATACTACGGGTGACAAGTTGTATTTCGAGCCTCTTGCATTTGAAGATGTTATGAATGTTATAGATTTCGAAAATCCAATCGGTGTTGTATGTTCGTTGGGTGGCCAGACTGCGATTAACTTGGCGGATGATTTGGATAAGGCGGGTGTCAAACTCTTGGGGAGTGATAACAAGGCAATCACCGAGGCGGAGGACAGGGATTTGTTTGTTGCGGCTTTGCAGAAACTGAAAATTCCTGTGCCGGCGGGTCGGGCGGTGCTTAATGTTGAGGAAGCGAAAAAAGTTGCGGATGAACTTGGGTTCCCGCTTCTTGTGAGGCCGTCGTTTGTTTTGGGCGGACGTATGATGCACATTGTGTATGACGAGAAGGCGCTTGTGAAGTGTGCGACCGAGGCACTAAAAATTAACCCGAAGTATCCGATTCTTATCGACAAATATATAACCGGAAAAGAATGCGAGGTTGATGCGGTGTGCGATAAAAACGGTGATGTGTTTATTCCCGGTATTATGGAGCACATCGAGCGTGCGGGTGTGCACAGCGGTGATTCGATAAGTGTTTATCCGACTTTCTCGATTTGCGAGGATACAAAGAAAAAAATGGTGGAATACACCAAGAAGATTGGCAAGGGACTTCGTATTGTTGGACCGTTTAATATTCAATTTGTAATCGACAGTGCAACTGGAGAGGTTTATGTGATTGAAGTCAACCCAAGGTCGTCGAGGACTGTGCCGTTTTTGGCGAAGGCGGTGAATGTGCCGGTTGCGGAGATTTCAACGCAAGTTATGTTTGGCAAAACCTTGAAGGAGTTGGGGCATATTGGACTTCATCCTGCTAAGGAGAGATGGTATGTTAAAACTCCGACGTTCAGTTTCTCGAAGATTGCGGGCTCGGACGCTGTGTTATCTCCAGAAATGAAATCAACGGGCGAGTCGATTGGGTACGACAAGAATTTCAGCCGGGCGGTTTACAAGTCTTTGAAGGCGGCGGGCTTGCCGATGGCGAATTACGGGACTGTGTTTGCGACGGTGGCACACGACGACCAGGAGGCGGCGTTTCCGCTTATCAAACGCTTTTACGATTTGGGATTTAATATCGTTGCGACAAAGGGAACTGCGGTGTTTTTGAAAGAGCGTGGTGTGCGCACCCGTATTTTGAAACGCATTTCGGAGGGCAGCGATGATATTCCTAATCTTCTTCGCAGCGGTTATGTTGCGTATGTTATCAATACCACAAGCGGCAAGCAAGAGGCTCAGGTCGCTACTGACGGGTCGATGATTCGCTGGCTTGCGGTTCAGAACAAGGTGCCCGTATTTACGTGCCTTGATACCGTCAAGATTGTGTTGGATGTTTTGGAAGAGGTTACTATTACCGTAAGCCGGATTGATGAGTGATTATCACAAACGAAGTTTGGGACAAGCCGACAGGCTTTAAAGTATCATCTTCTTGACTTCGTCGGTTACATACTTGCTGTCATCAATGTATTTTTTCAGTTGGTTCATGTCCATTACATGGTGAAGTGTAATACCGTTCTCTTTGCAGGCGGTTTCGGCTTCGTCCGTGCGTTTGACGAACACAAAAGCGTCGGTGATTTTGGTTGTTGTGCTTTCTCGCAGGCGGTTTACAACCTTGATAAGGGAATCTGCGCTTGTGGCAACGTCTTCAATCATAATGGCGGTTTCGTTGGTGCCGAGGCCTCCGATTATGTCGCTGTGGGTGGCTTCAGTGCCTTGCTCTTTGCGGACGAGGAAGGCTGGAACGTCCAGAAAAAGCGAAACCAAGTCACCGATGTTGATTGCGCCGTATGCGACCGAGCCGATACGGTCGAATTCCACTTTGCTTTCACGGATGAGTTTCATATAAAGAAATGCCATGAGGCGGCGGATTTCGGGGAAGCCCATCACGTCACGAAGTTGCAGATAAATCGCACCGAAGTCGTCTTGTGACAGGATACTGTCTTTGATGGCTTTGCGGAGAATGCCGAGTTGTTCGTCCTCGTTACCTTTCAATTCAATTCCGGCACTTGCAAGTTTGTTTCGCCCTTTCTTGAGCACGGGCCAAGTCGCAAAGTCGGTAGTTTTCGGGATACGAATAAGGTCGCTTAAAATCATAAGGTCGATAACTTTTTGAGTGATGGACCGGAGTTCAACGCTTTCGGCAATGTTAGCGTTGATGTTGTCACGCCAGATTTTTGCCATTTCACGTGGGGTTTTGCCGTTCAGGTATTGTTCTTTTGTAAGTGCAGAGGAAAGCGGATAGAGGACGTTGACGCCTGCGTATGTGACGAACTCCATATTGCCGCCTTGTTTGCCAAAGCCGGGAGCAAGGACGTGGGCGTGTTTGAACCCGTTTTCGATTTCCAGTTTGCGTATGCTTTTGACGGCTTCCGGTTTTGTCGAGCCGATGACGAACCCGACACGGTCTTTGTTTTCCCATGAATGAGCGAGGAGTGCCATCTGTTCATAATTGTGAAGTCCGCCGGAGAGTTTGTCCTGGAATTCACGTGCGCCCGGATTACTTGTTGCGGTCAGGATGTACACACAGACTTTCGAATTTTGCGCCAAGTAGGGGGCTACGACGTCCGCTCCGCCCATGTAGGGGTTCAGGGTTACTATGTCGGGGTCAAAGTTTCCAACGTCGGCTTTGGCGTAGTGTTCCTGGGTGTCCATGATATCGCCACGTTTTGGGTCGAAGATTTTGACAAGCCCGTACTTTTCGTCGGCGTATTTGAAAATGCGTTGCAGGATTGCACGGTCTTCGGCGCTTTTTTCGTAAAAAGCGAGGTTGGGCTTTATCGCCACGACGTATTCGTGTGTTTGGTCGATAAGCCACTTGAGGTAATTCTCGAGCCCGCCGTGCTTTTTGATTTGGTCGCTCATTTCATCTGTTGGGTCAAGCCCCAAGCAGATGTGCGATTGTTTTGCCTTGATGTTCCTTTCAAGTTTTTTAAATCCTGTTGGCATTACTGAAGTCCTCCTACTATTTCATTCAGATTTTTTATATTATTAGCGACGCACCAATTTTCAAGGTCGTCGATAATTTTGTGTGTTTCCATCGGGTCGGTCATGTTGAGTGTGCCGACTTGGACGAGGGTTGCCCCGCACAGCATGAACTCGATTACGTCACGGAAGTTTGTGATACCGCCGCAACCTATTACGGGGATTTTGACGGCGTTGTAGACTTCCCAAACCATTTTAAGGGCGACGGGTTTAATGCAAGGACCGCTGAGCCCGCCCACACGGTTGCCGAGGATTGGTTTGCGGGTTTCGATGTCTACTGCCATGCCGGCGATGGTGTTGATAAGCGAGATTGCGTCTGCGCCGCCACGCTCGGCTGCGAGGGCGGTGGTGGTGATGTTTGTAATGTTGGGTGTGAGTTTTACGATTAGGGGAAGTGGGCAAATCTTTTTAACATCACGCACGAGGGTTTCAAGGGCGATCGGGTCAACTCCAAAACTGCAACCAGTTGCGATGTTGGGGCAGGATACGTTGAGTTCGATTGCGTCGACGCCTTTGACGCACAGTTTTTTGACGACGTCGAGGTATTCTTCCGCCGATTTGCCGATTGCTTGGGCGATTACGGGAACGCCGTGGGATTTCATAAACGGAAGATAGTCTTTGATAAACACATCAACGCCGGGGTTTTGCAGTCCGACTGCGTTAAGCATACCGCCGGGGGTTTCGGCGCACCGTGGAGTTGGGTTGCCTTGCCACGGAATGGAAGAAATGCCTTTTGTGACAAGCCCACCGAGGTTTTTAATTGGATAGAAATCGTCGTTGATTTCTTTGCCGAAAGCAAATGTGCCAGAGGCGGGAAGTATCGGGTTTTTGAATGTAAGCCCGAGGAGTTTTCGTTCGAGGATTTTGCTCATAGTGTCACCTCGCTTAGGAGGAACACCGGACCCTCGCAACAAACACGTTCTTTTCCTCGGGTTGTGTTGACTGTGCAACAAATGCAGGCTCCGAAACCGCATGCCATGCGCTCTTCGAGGGATACGTGAACTGGGCAAGGGAAGTTGAGGTTTTTAAGTGCCTTGAACATCGCATGGGGTCCGCAGGCAAAGATTGCGTCGGGTTTTATGCGGTCGAACTCCCGCTTTGCGACGTCGGTTACAAATCCGTCGGTTACGATTGTAACTTCTTTTGCGACCGATTTAAAGTCTTGTTCCAATATAACGGATTCCTTGTTGCGGAAACCGAGGAATGCGTAGGTATCTTTTGCGGCGGGGAGTAACGGGAAAATTCCAATACCGCCGCCGATAAGCATAACTTTTTTATATTTATTCATTGGGAAGCCGTTGCCGAGGGGCATAAGTAAATCCAGTTTTTCGCCGACTTCGATTTTTGCGAGTGCTTTGGTGCCTTCACCACGCACTTGAAAACAGAATTCAATTGTCTTTTCAGACATGTTGAAGGCGCTTATACCAAACGGACGGCGCAAGGTAAAGCCGGGGACTTTCACATTCAAAAACTGCCCGGGGTTAACGCTGGGCATGCGACTGAGAGATAGCGTCATTTTGAAAGTGTCTTGTGACAGCGGAGAGATGCTTTTTACAATTCCAAAATGCTGTTTTGACATGTTACTTTACATCTCCGTCAACAATTGTGTATTTAATCTCGCCGTACACTTCCATGCCGTTGAATGGGGTGTTGCGGGCTTTGGATGCGAATTTGGTTTTGTCGATTTTGTATTTGTGGGTGAGGTCTGCGATTGTGATGTCGGCGGCCGAGCCGGGTTCTAGTGTGCCGGAGTTTTCAAGGTTCAAAATCTTTTTCGAGTTATGGGTGAGAAGTTTACTGAGTTCCACGAGACTGAGTTTTCCCGATTTGACAAGTGCGGTGTAACTTAGGGGGAACAGGGTTTCAAGACCGATAATGCCGAATGCGGCTTTGGAGTATTCGGTTTGCTTGTCGTCGATGTGGTGCGGGGCGTGGTCGGTTGCGATACAGTCAATTGTGCCGTCTTTAAGGCCCTCGATTATTGCATTGATGTCGTCAGCAGTTCGGAGCGGCGGGTTCATTTTTGTGTTTGTGTCGAAGGTAAGGACTGCCTCGTCGGTAAGCGTGAAGTAGTGCGGGCAAGTTTCCGCTGTGATTTTGAGTCCTTGTTTTTTTGCTTGACGGATAATGTCAACAGCACCTCTTGTGCTTACGTGGGCGATGTGAATGCGGTCGCCGTAGTATTTCAAAAGTAAAATGACTTGTGCAATTGCGATTTCTTCGGCGACTCGTGGGATTGGGCGCAGACCGCTTAGGGTTGATGCGTAACCTTCGTTAACGTCGCCACCGCCGGAGAGAAGTTTGTCCTCGGCGTGGAAAATTATAAGGGCTTTACGGCTTTTTGCGTATTCAAGGGCAGAGCGCAGTACAGAGGTGCTGTCTACGATTTCTGGGTGGTTGCCGTCGTCGCTGAACGCTACGGCGCCGGCTTTTTGCATAAGTCCCATTTCCGCAAGTTCGACATCCTTTTGCCCTTTTGTGATTGCGCCGATTGGATAGATTTTGCAAAGGTTGACTTCTTTGCCACGTGCTTTGACGTATGAGATAAGGGAGGGGATATCGAGGGCGGGCACGGTGTTCGGCATACACGCAATCGAGGTGACGCCGCCTTTGATGGCCGCACGGGCACCGGAGAGGATGTCCTCTTTGTATTCCTGGCCCGGGTCACGCAGATGTACGTGCATGTCGATAAAGCCGGGAAAGATGTGGAGGTTCGTGGCGTCGATTACTTTTGCGCCTTTGGTTTCAGTGTCGGTGAGTTCGCCGATTTTTGCAATTTTGCCGTTTTCGATTAAGATAGAGGCTTTGGTGGTTTTGTTTGGCAGTACGAGTGTGCCGTTTTTTATGAAAAGTTTGCTCATGGACGCACCTCTTTACAGCCTGTAAGCAATGTGAGCACTGCCATTCGGACCGCTACGCCCGAGGTGACTTGGTCGTCGATAAGACTTCGTTCGCTGTCCATAACGCTTGTTGCAAGTTCAACCCCACGGTTGACAGGACCCGGGTGCATGACCAAACAATCTTTTTTGGCAAATGAAAGCAATCGGTCGTCTACGCCGTAGAGGGTGTGATATTCGGCGATACTTGGTACAAGACCGCCACTCATACGTTCAAGTTGCAGGCGAAGTGCCATGACAACGTCGGCGTCACGCACGGCGTCCTCGGGGTTGGTGAAAAATTTCACGGAATAGTTTTTTGACATATCGTCGCTTCCCGAAAACAGGAGCGTGTCGGGGCAGGCAATGCGGATTTCTGCGCCCATTTTGGATAGACCGTAGATGTTGCTTCGTGCGACACGGCTGTTTTTGACATCGCCTACGATTGCGACTTTCAAGCCTTTGAGCTTTCCAAAACGCTCTTTCATTGTAAGCATATCGAGAAGTGCTTGGGTTGGGTGTTCGTTCCTGCCGTCGCCGGCGTTGACCACGCTTGCGGTTACGTGTTTTGCGATAAAGTGCGGGGCACCTGCGCTTTGGTGTCGGATAACGATTACGTCGAATTTCATGGCACTCAGGACTTTTGCGGTGTCCATAAGGTTCTCGCCTTTTTTGGCGGCGGCACTGTTGGCGACCGACATACCGCAGGAAACTGCGCCAAGGATTTTGGCGGCCTCGTCGAAGGAGACTGCCGTTCTTGTGCTTGGTTCATAAAATGCGTGGGCGACGTTTTTACCCGCCATTCGGGTGCTTTTTTTGTGACCAGATAAAAGTAACTGTTTCATCTCCGCCGAGAGGTCGAGTATCTCGCCGATTTCGTCGGCGGTTAATTCTTTTAAACCTAGGAGGTCTTTTGTTTTCACAATTAGACTGTAGCAAACCTTGGGGTTGTTGTCAACCGGTAAACTGATTGACAAATTTGCCAAAGTATCATAAAATATAATATCTGAGCAGGCGAACACGAAGTGTCAACGAAAGTTGTGCGTGAGTGTTGGGGCTGGGCTTCCTTAGGGAAAGCAGCAAGTGAAATCAAAACACTTGTGGGACAGTAGAGTTCCGCAAGTGTTTTTTCTTTTAAAACGGCGGAGTAAGGAGTGTCACATGAAACAAGCCGAAAATTCCAAAATCATTCTTCGAATTGCGACGGTTACTATTATCACGAACATTATTTTGATGATTGCGAAAATGGTTCTTGGGTTGGTGTTTGACAGCTTGTCCGTTGTGTCTGACGCTATTCATACGGCGTCGGATTTGTTTACTTCGCTTCTTGTTGTTGTGGCGGTGTTTCTTTCAAGTCCGAAGCGTGACAAAAAGCATAACTATGGTCGTGAGAAAGTCGAGTCGTTGATGATACTTTTCTTTGCGCTTGTACTTGCGGCGGTTGGCGTTGGGTTGGTGTGGCAGGGCATAGAGGGGATTATCAAAAACGAACCAACGAGTGCGAATTATTATTTGATTGCGGTTATTGCGTTGTCGCTTGTTGTGAAAGAGACGATGTTTTGGATTGTGCGGCACTTTGCACGAAAGATTAAATCAGACATTTTAAAGGCGGAGGCATGGCACCACAGGTCGGACAGTTTGTCGTCTGTTGCGGTTTTGATAGGCCTTGTTGCGGGTCGGTTTTTCGAGATAAATATTATCGAGAGTATCGCCGTGATTATCGTTGCCGTTATGATTTTCAAGGTGGCTTTTGATATTGCGAGGCCTGCGATATGGCAATTGACGGACAGGGCGGCTGGCGAGAAAACAAGCGAGAGGATACGGGAAATTGCGCTTGGTGTAGAAGGTGTGCAGGAAATTGATTGTCTAAGGACACGGATGTTTGGCAGCAAAATTTACGTTGACATTGAAATTGCGGTGGACGGGAATTTGACGACTACGCAGTCGCACGAAATCGCACAGAAAGTTCACGACACATTAGAGGGCGCAGTTGAGTTGCAGATTAAGCACTGTGTTGTGCACATCAATCCCGCAGTGGAAAAATTGTAGCAAGTCTTTCTTCGCTTGCTTTTTTGATTTCGTCGAGGGAGATACTTTCATTTTTGAATTTGATTGTTTTTTCTTTGGTGGTTTCGCCGAGGATTTGGATGTTCTTGATTGGGGTTTTCATTTCGAAAAGAATACTTCCATAAGATTTTTCGTTCAGAGTGTTCATGTCGATGTCATCGCTGAATTTAAAGCCGACTTGGTTTCCAAAACTTGCACTGCAGATTTCTGAGATTATGCCGCCGCTGCCGATTGCACGTGCGGTTAGGATGTTGCCGTTGTTACGTTGCTCGGTAAACAAATCCCAGTTGCGCTTGATTTGAGCGAGGTCGTCAGTGGCGGTGAGCAGTCCAACTTGCGAGCCCACTTTTTTGAAAGACTGCGTGCTTGTGTTTTTGATATCGGCCGTGTCAATGGCGAAACTGATGAGGGTTGGTGGTACGTCCAAGTCTTTGTAGGTGCCGGACATACTGTCCTTGCCGCCGATTGCTGCGATGCCGAAGAACGAACTTACGTCGTTGGCACCGAGCAGGGCTTGGAATGGATGTCCGAACTTCTCGGGAGTGGTGGGGCTTGCGTAGTATTCTTGGTCGGTGAGGTATGTGGTTTTGTAATGCCCACCAAGTGCGATGATTTTGGCAAGGCAATCGAGGCGTGCGGCAATTCCGCCGAAGTACGGTGACCATTTGGCAACATATGGGTCGTAGGCGAAGGTTGTAACAGAAACTGTTGATTTGTTGCCCGGGACCGGCACAAGCATGACCGAACCTTGGGTGTATTCGTCTTTCACACCAAAGATTTGGTTCAGGCCTTTTTGCGAGCAGTTTTCAAGAGAAGTCACAGTATCAAGCACGAGGTCACGGAATGATTTATATGTTTTCCCTTTTGGTTTTGGTTCAGGGGCTTTGATAATGATGTTTTGTGTGCGTACTTCGTCTGCGGTATTAATAAAATCACGGCTAAGGTTTACGACTTGTTCACCTCTATAGAACATGCGCATGTAACCGGTGTTTGTAACATCGGCAACTTTGGTGGCTTCGAGGTTGTATTTTGCGCAAAGTTTCAACAAGGCGTCGAGGTCTTTTGGGTTGATTCCGACGGCCATGCGCTCTTGGGATTCCGAGATTGCGATTTCGACGGGGAGCAGGTTTGCACCCTCTCTTTGAGGAACAAGGTCGAGGTTGATGTCAAGTGACTCTGCGATTTCGCCGATTGCAACGCTTACACCGCCCGCACCGAAATCATTACACTTTTTGACGAGTTTAAGGAAGTCGGGGTTGCGATAGAGTTCGACAATGCGACGCCCAATTTCGGGATAAGCTTTTGGAACTTTCGAACCTTCGTCAGCGATAGAACCTTCGTCCTGAACTTTTGATGAAGCGGCGGCGGCACCTACTCCGCAACGGCCTGTCCTGCCGCCGATGAGGACGACGATATCGCCGGGAACAAGTTCCTCTATACGGGCATGCTCTGCGGCGACGACTCCCGCAACGAAACCACATTCAAGGCGTTTTGTGACGTAATCGGGGTGGTAAATCTCACGGAGGTAGCCGGTGGGCATTCCAAACTCTTTGCCGTAATCCGCAAAGCCCTGTGCGGCCTCGGTGGTAATCTTTTTTTGAGGAAGTTTGCCGGGCATGGTTTTATCAATCGTTGGGTCGGCACAACCAGTGGCACGCATACCGACGTAAGGAAAAGAACGAGCAGCCATAATATC
>Ga0123353_10016114_pt1 | contig 10905 bp, 10 predicted proteins | sample TergutLab28metaG_3_FD_92763 | JGI IMG/M metagenome (GOLD analysis project Ga0123353, IMG submission 92763) | Labiotermes labralis P3 segment gut microbial communities from Petit-Saut dam, French Guiana - Lab288 P3 | ecosystem: Host-associated > Arthropoda: Insects > Digestive system > Gut ... | reverse complement strand
GAACCACGCCCCTTTGGCACCATCGGTCACGACGACGGCACTGCGGTCATGCTCCCGGAGCAATCGCATCACCGCGGTTGGAATATCACCGTCGCCGAAACGGTCCCGAACGAACGCCGCCGGAAAAACGGGATGATCGACGAAACTCAATGCGACCCCCGCTTCGAGACTTTGCAACGATTCGAAATCACCGACGATCGGGATTCCTTTCGCACGAGCTTTACGATAAAGCGGTATCATCGTTTCGGCGAAAAACTGGTCGGCAAAGAGACACTTGGCACCAAGAGCGATTTCCATCGCTTCCGCGTTGAGGATCGGCGGCGGTGTCAGGAATTCCGACCAGAGAATCGTTCGTTCCCCGGTCTGCTTTTCGAGGTATACCGTTGCCGCGATCGGCTCCGTTTCCGGCGGGTATGGTGTTACCGCGGGAAGGTTGACTCCGTAACCTTGCAGGATTTGCCGAACCTGCCGGGAGATTTCATTATCCCCGAGCGGGCCGCCGTACCAGCAGGAAACGCCGAGCTTGCTTGCCGCCACCAACGCCGTCGCGGTCAGGCCGCCGCCGTGATTTTCGCGGGAAAGAATTCGAGCCTTGCCGCCTGCAAGCGGAAATTTTTCCACTTCCGTGATAACATCAAGCGTCGCGACACCGAAACCAACTAGATCGAAGGACATGGTTTTAGAGGATAGAGAATAGAGGATAGAGGATAGAGGATAGAGGATAGAGGATAGAGGATAGAGGATAGAGGATAGAGGATAGAAGTGTTTACTTTGGTTGGGTGTGAATTCAGTCAAGTCAACATGATTTTGGCATATTTTTCTGACAAAACAACCTCAGTAGCATAAAATGAGTCCGTCAAAAAACAGTATCGAATTCACGCAGCCATGTCTTTCTATCCTCGATCCTCTATTCGTCTTTGTTTTCATGCTGGAATCATTTTTTATCAGCAACTGTCCTGGAGGGACAGAATGTCTATAACCCCCGGTTTTAACCGGGGGACAACGACCACCCCGATCGGTGAAGCAGATCGATTCTATAAACAAGAACGTATGAGGAAGAGGATTTTTCCGAAAAAAAGAACTTTTTCAGGGCATAAGGCATAGGAAAAGGTGATAAGTGAAAAATCTGCCGTCTGTTTCTATGCCCTATGCCCCATGCCCTATGCCCTCTAAAACGGCAACTGCGGCGTATAAAGCCCGGGCACGGTTTGCGCGGCGTGGTACGTTTTCATGCCGAAATAATTGCCGAACGCTTCCCAGAGCACGTTGCCGCAATGCTGTTGCACGACGCCGACGTGGTGCGGGAAATGTTGTAACAAAATATCGCGATAAAGCGATTGCAGATTCGGAACGCGACACCACCCGTAACACCCGAAGGTTTCGGCGGCGTTGTCCTCGAAGGCCGCTTCGACGACGACGGCGTGCCAGTTGGAGTCAACGTCCTGCGCCACGCGAAAGAGTGTCACAGGCCCGTCTTTGGAAACGAAATGCACCGTTCCATGCGTGTCACCCGGCCTGGCACCATCGACGCCCAGTCCGCCGACGCGAATCGGCGTTTTCGCAAACGCGCCGGGAAAAACGCCGCAATGCCAGATCGTCGCCAGTTCCGGGTCGTCGTTGTGAAGGTTGTTCCAATCGGCAAGACCCGCCGGGATGCCGCTTGCCAGCATCGCCGCGTGCATCGACATGGTGCCAAGAATGTCCGCCTCGCAAGCGCACGGAATCCCTTCATTTCCAAGGCGGCTCATCGACAGGCATGAACTGCAACCGTAATTGAATTGAAGCGAGTTCCAGCATTGAATCGCGAACCCGTCGATCCGGTGCCGCTTTTGAAACCGTCGCAAAAACAGCTCAAGTCCGGCACTCCGCTTGATCGCCTGCGGATCGCTTTCAGAGCAGTCGGCGTACCGCATGGTGTCATCGAGAATTTTCCGGTACTCGTTGTCGTCCTCCGCGATTTTTCCGGCCTCGGCAAACGCTTCGGACAGATCGCAAACGACGGCGGTCGGTCCCAGCTTCTGTAACTTTTTCTCGTCGTAACGGCAGGTCCAAAAGCAATCCGGCCGGGTTCCGATTTGGGCGTAACGGGCGTTTTTGACGCCACCAACGACGCGGCAGACACGCAGGAACCAATCGAGGTCTTTCGTGAAAGACGCATCCTCCGGAAAGCAGATCGGAGTTTGCGCAACGGAATACTTGACGCCGATTTGCCGTAACACGTCGCACAGCGAAAGCAGGCCGCAAAACGAGTCGCGCCGGACCGTTTTCATGGTCAACGTTTCGTCTTCCTGAGCACCGAAAACCAGGATCGGAACGTCCAGTGCCGCTTTTTTGATTGCATGAGCGACGGCACTTTCCTCGCCGAAATTCATGGCACCAAGCAGAATGCCGTCGACGTTTTCACGGCGAAACAACTCCGCGATATATTCCGCTTCTTCAAGTGTGGTGATACACCCTTGTTCGGTGCGTCCTTCTTCCGGGGCGACGAAATCGACGCCGGCTTTTTGGAGAACCGCAATCGTCCGCTTGCACATGGCACCAGCCGAAGCGGCATCAAAACACCCGCGTTTGGCAGGGAGGAAACCGAGTTTGACTTTTTTGTTCATCTTTTGAATAGTGAATAGTGGGGAGTGGGGAGTGGGGAGTCATTGATAGTGATGGGCTGAAAACAAAAAACTCTCCACTCCCCACTTACCACTCTCCACTATTATCTGTACCGACAATCCATTCTCGCAATTTGTCGTTGTCGGTCCTTTCGGAAAAATACCGGACGCCGCCGGCTTTGGTCGCCATGTTGACGCCGCCTGCGTGGAAACTGCCGACGGCAAAAGTTTCGTTGACACCACGCTCCGCCGCGATTTGCGGAATCTCATCGTCCGGCATCATCCAGCAAATCGCGTTTCGCCGTTCAACGATCAAAAGCATGTTTCTCCGGTAGTCGTCCGACAATCGCCCCCTGCCGTCGGTGCCGAACAGGGCTTCGCTACCGACAATGACGCTGTAATGCGTGCCGCCGTCCACCATTCTCGCATTGTTCGCACCCGGGCATTGAAACACCGCAAGCGACGTCTGATGGTACTGTTTATTATGTTCGCTGTCCCACGGTTAGTCAAGCCGGAGACTCTCATATAACTCCTTCGCCTCCTCTCCGCGGTACGGCAGCAGAAGTACCCGCCAACTGTGAAGCGGCTTGCCTTCGGCGCTGGTCGTAAACGTCCGCGATAACGCGCCGTGCTCCTTCTCGTAAATCAGCATTGCCAGGGCAAGCCGTTTCATGTTGAACAAACATTCCGTCCGCCACCACGCCCTTTTTATGGCGTCAAAACCGGTATGGAAAAGCGAGATGATATAATCCGCGACCAATTCCGAACGGGAATTCAGCGTCAACACCCGGTGCGGGCGGCTCCAAAATTTATCGTTGTAATCGTAATCGCTAAAATAATCAAATGTTCCGGCATCAAACTCGTCGTATGCTTGATTAAGACGCTTGAAAACGATATTCCAGTCCACGCCGACGACGGCCAAAAGTCGAGGAGCAAAGCCGCCGGAATCGAATAGGTCGGCGGCGTCAAACTGACCTTCCGAGATGTTGCGCAACACCGACTGGACGGTACTCAGTCCGAAAAGCCGCTCCATTTCAAACAATGTTTCGAACTTCACACGGGGCGGCAAGTTGTCGATTTCGTTCAGCAGTCGCTCGAGTTGTTCGAAAGTCGGCTGCCTGTCGCCGGGGAAGTGAAAATCAATCCCCCCGGCGACATCTTCGATTGTGCTGCCGACGACTGCTTCGAACGTGGTTCCGGCATGTCTGTGGCGGCGTCCCAAACAGTAGATCGTAATGATGTCATCGAACGCGCCGTCGAAATCCCCTTGAGCGATTCGATAATTCGCCCGAAATCGCAAGCCGCGGGCATACGTGCGGGCGGTCATCACGAATAGAACGTCATCGTGCAACCGAACCCGGGGAAACGCGAACACCGGTTTCCGCACCGCTTCGGCAATGGCGTCAAGCGCCGGCGAGCAATCATGCAGCCAATGCTCCATTATCGGGTTCTCTTGAATCCAGGCGACACCCAAAAATTGGAACGCCGAGTGATCAAGGACTGGTTGCCACGTCGTGTAATCTTTGGGTTCAGGCCATTCCTTAACGTACTTGTCGTACATTTTTCTCTTCTGTTCCTCGTAGAGATGCGGCAAGTGCGTTCTTACTCGCTGGAGGTATGCGTCCGGCTCCAAAAAGAGATGTGTCGGCGCCACGGTTGGGTCAAGACCGAGTTTTTCGTAATAGGCTTTCGCGATCTCCAGTTGCACTTTTACCATGATTCCGAGCGCACGGATGAGAATGCGCACGCCGTTGTCGTCGGTTTGCATTTCCGGCGAATCATTCTTCAGCTCCATCGCCCGGAAGTAATCGACCCATTTCCCGGTGGCGTCAAGCGGCTCGGTGATGTACGTCGTGTCCGGGGAAATCCGTAGCGGAACCGACTGGAACAGGAAAAACCACGCGACGTACAGAAACATCGCGAAGCAGAGCAACGCAACGGCGGAATAATGGGCACAACCCCAGGGTTTCGGCTTCATTGCAAATGACAAATGATAAATGATAAATGACAAACAGAAACAGCAGGTGTGATTCTATCTTGAAGAGAAAGGAAAAACAATATCCGGCACAGATGAGCTGCCATTTTTCATTTTTCATTTTTCATTTGTCATTTGCATTCATGCTCCCGCTCCGAAATCCTTGCAGATCGACGGAGATCGTGTGAAAGCCGAGCGATTGAAATTTTTCGATCAGTTTTTCCCGAATGGGCGGCTCCAGAAGTGTTGCGATTTGGTCGACCGGCACCTCGATTCGGGCCGCAGTTTCTCCTTGCACACGAACGCGAAGCGGTGAAAGCCCGAAGGTTTTCAAAAACGATTCCGCCGCCTCGATCCGCCTCAGGAGCTGTGGTGTCAGCGGTTGGTCGTAAGGAACCCGGGTGCTCAAGCACGGCTCGGCGGGTTTGTTCCAAACGGAAAGGTTCCAGCTTTTCGCCAGTTCTCTCGCGGCGTCTTTGGTGATTCCCAGTTCGGCAAGCGGACTGCGCACGCCGAGTTCTTCCGCTGCCCGTTTCCCGGGACGATAATCAAACTGGTCGTCCGCGTTGGAGCCGTCGAGCACCACTTGAAAGTCTTGCTCTGCGGCGATTCGGACCATTTCGGCAAACCGGATTTTCTTGCAATAATAACAACGGTCTTTATCGTTGCACAAGTACAGCGGGTCGTCGAATTCACGGCTTTCGTACAAAAAATGCCGGATGCCGATTTCTCGTGCGATTTTCACCGCGTCCTCTTTTTCGCCGTCGCAACTGCTCGGACTCCAGGCCGTAACCGCCAACGCCTTCGGGCCAAGTGCAAGCTGCGCCGCCTTCGCGATGACGCTGCTGTCCAAACCGCCGGAAAAAGCGACCAACGCGGAATTAAATGAACGGAACCAGTTGAGCATCAATGAGAAATGAGATATTTTGTGGCGGCGGTATTTTCAAATTTTCAAGCGGTGTTTGCGAAGAAACGCAACCGTCTTCGGTAATTTGTGTCGTTGAAGCGATTCGGCAAATTCATCAACCGTCCTGGATGGGTTGCGAAGATTGGCCCGATGTAAAGCCAATGCCTCCAAAACGACCTCCGGGGCGGAATGGATCAAATAAGCGACAAAGTCGTCCGGTGTCATCGCTTCGATTCCATACGGAGCCAAAGCCGGTTTTGGAAAATCGTCAAGGTTGAACGTTACGATAATCCTTGCTCCGGCGTGAATGGCGGCGGCAAGAACATGACGATCATTCGAATCCGGTAGATGTAACGTATCCACGAGATGTTCATATCCTTCAATCAGGCAATCATCGACATGCTCGTCCATCATCCGTCGCGTACGTTCCAAACGCTCACGTTGTAATGCCGGTTGATTTCGTAAGAGGCTTCGCATCCATTCTTCGTGAATTTCGTTTGACCAACACGCCCGAAAAGAACGCGACACGGCAAGAAACATCAACAAATCGCGATGAACCGCCGAGTACAAAACACAAGCGTCATAAACGACAGTGAGCATCAGTAGCTCTCCGATTCTTGAGATTCCTTGACTAATTCGGCCAAAACGCCGAGACGGAGATTCTTTTTTTGTTCTTTATATTCCAAGACGTCCTTCGAGGCGATCAGGCGAATCTCGTCGGTCTGCCGGAAAACAATTTTACCGGACTCAAGGAGTTTGACCATAGACGGTTCCGAAATGCAAAGTATCTCGGCGGCCTGCCGTACCGTTAATTCCGCTGGAAGACGATCCGCTGGAAAAAAAAACGTCGCAGGGGAAATATTGACGGGGGTAAACTCTAATACAGACATTTTTCACTTTATTTGTAGTCAACCACAGAAACGAAAACCGGATTCTCAAATCCGCAGTGCAATTATAAACATTAAACCGAAAAACGCAATGTCGTATTTCACTTGGTTTCTTTCACTGCAATATGAATCGTTTTGACGTTGGGAACACTTCCGATGGCGGTTTCGATTCGATTGACTTCCGCCTGGAACAAATCGCCGCAGGCACGGATGACGACGACCGTTTTTCCTTCCCGAAATCCCGATTCGACGGCTTGAATGATCTCTCGTTCCTGCGTTTCCTGGTTCGCCGAAAGGGGTGTTCCGGTCGTCGTTCCACCGAGGTAAACGATGCTGTCCATGCCGCTTCCGTCGATCGTGATGACCGTGGAGTCCCGCTCGTTGACCGCCGTACCGAAATACGCCGGAGGGAGCGGAACCGTGCCCGACTGGTCCATCGTCGAACAGACGATAAAGAAGATCAAAAGCAAAAACGTAACATCAATCATTGGCGTGATGTCCGTTTCCGACGAAACACGATCCCGGCGTCGCAATTGGATCAAGCTTCCGCCGCGAACGACATATTGTTTGGGATCACGTTTCACGAGTGGTACATCCGGTTTGGTATTGTGCAAACTTTTTCGCAATCATACGATTGCGGCTCTGTTAATCTCTCACAACCTTGAGCGGGCCGATGAGGAGTTCTTCCCTGTTCGGAAATTTCGGGAATGCGGCGTGCGGTTCCGATTGATACCAGAACGCGACGCTCGAAATGTCATCCTCAAGCGGCAGGTATCTGCCTCCATCCTGCCAGCCGAGTGCCTGCATCGTGACCTTCAGGTCCGTGTCGAAACGGACCGGATCGGTGATATGCCAACGGTATAACCCGAAACGCTGGCCCACCTTGTAACAAACATCGTTCGGAATGACCTGCACCAAACCCGCATAAGGCGTACTGAATTCGCGGTACAAACCGTTCCGGTCGAAATTGTACGAGCCGCAGAAATAATCTTCGGTTCCGGTCCCGGCAATTGTTGGGAATTCCTTGTCACCGTCCATGTAAAACTTGATTTCCCCTTCTCCCCACCAACCGGGCGAAAAGACTTCCCAAGCCATGTACGTTCCGACGTAATGCCCTTTTCCTTTGACGCCATCGAGAATCGTTACGACGTCCTTCGCTTTGAGACGATTGACGCGGCGGAATTGAGCGTGCAGGTATGCGGCATTGTCCGGGACGTCGCCGAGGACGTAATTGATCTGGTAGTAAACGACGATCTGCTCTTCATCGAGATTTTCAATCGTGAATTTCGCTTTTTTCTTGAACGGCATCGTCCAGTAGCAGTTGAACGCGCTGCCGGGATTGACGTTGACCATGAGCGAGTTGTTTTGGCAATACTCCTGCCAGCCGCAGGTGAAGAAATCGGCGAGCGGACACTCGATCGACGGCGTTTCCTCGCCGTCCCAGTAGACTCGCAGGATCATGGTCCGCGACTTGTTCAGCGGGGCCGGGGTAAGCCATATCTGCTGAATGGCGCCACTCCCTTCGATTTCGGCAAGCGTGAATGTTTCCTTTTTCGGAATGACGACGAAGGGAGAAACCTTCCAGCCTTGACCGAGGTCTCTCGCGGCACCTTTGGCGGGGCCGTCGGTGGACATGCCGGCTTTGCCTTTTTCGCCGGTGAAGTTTTCGGGCGAAATCGACCGGGTTTTCGCGTCGGAAAGAAGGTGCAGGTTCGTTTGATCGACCGCGATCCCGTTAAAGGGGAACGACGCCCGACGTTGTTGCGGCGGTTGCGCAAAAACGAACGAGGTCAAAACACAGTGTGCCAACAAAAGGGCCGTCAACAAAAGGGGCAAAACAAATCGTTTCATCAATTTTCTCCTTGAAACAAAGTGAATGGGGTGAAGTTGTATCCTGCCCTCACTATACAGATTTCACAAGAGAAAATCAATAAGGCGGAACTGCTTTACTCTCCACTCCTCACTCTTGAACCCTCGCTGATTCTCACAATGGCATCCCGGAGCATTTTGAGGTTCGGGTTAATATCCAACGCGAGTTGGTAACAGTCGATAGCCGTTACCCAATCTTTGAGCTGAAGGTAAGCGTGTCCCATTCCGGTTGCGGCACCGAAATGGAACGGGTTCAAATTCAATGTGGCGTAAGCGTCTTCGATCATGTCCTCGAATTTTTTCAGGCCGAAATGAGCAATTCCCCGTTGGTTCCACGCTTCGGCGTATTCCGGGAACTCGTCGAGCAGAGCATCCGTGAGAAAAATCGCGTCCTGAAATTGTTCGGTCGCGTTCAAACGCATGATTGTTCGCAATCGGTTGCGATGCCGGTCGTCGCCGTCGCGCGGCCAAAGATTTTTAATACCGATCTCCGCAAGCAATCGCACCGTTTGATCGTCGTCATGCAAAAGCCGTCCGAACACGTCGTTCGCGCTGAAATCGCCGAGATAGGTCAGCGCGAGCACGGCGGCTCGGCGCGAATCCGGATGGGAAGACGTTGCAAGTCGAAGCAGGGTCGGTTGAGTATAGCATTCGCCGACCAAGCGAACGAACTGGGAAGAGTCCTGCTTGACGAGGTAGTCTTGGTAAAACGTGCACAAACGATTTTGCTGAACGACTTTCGTATCCATTATTTCGTATTCCTCCTGACCCGCGTATTTCTCGCATTTGTTTTAGTCGATGCAATGTGCCTAATTTGCACAACCCGCTTAAATATAACATAAACCGTTATCTTGGGAACCTTGATGTTCCAAGTTTCTTTACGCGAAAGAAGGAAAACTGTTCTTTTCTTTCTCGTACATAGCGAAAAATCGTTAAAAATGTAAGAATAGGCAAAATGACGAGTATGGGTAGAGATTATTTAAAAATAGAAATTCTTCGAAAGTGTTCACAGACCGCAAAAGTTTGTTTTTCGCCTCTTGAAACGGCTTGTGAAATTTCCTATAATCCCTTGCTCATTGAGACACCAAATTTTTTCCCTTTTCACAACTCGTTCCATGCCTTGGTTTCACGAAGAAGGAACACTCACCAAAGATAGCGTTTTAGCCCTCGTTCACAGAGCGGTTGGGGAAGCTCTTGACCGTATTTGCGACACCCCAAAAAAAGTCCTGCTCCTTCCCCCTGACATGACCCGGGCACATAGCGGTGCAGGTTGGATCACCGAGGAGTTTTACAAAATCTTTGCGGAAACGTCCGACGTTCACCTCATTCCGACGCTTGGCCAGCACGTACCGCATACGCCGGAGCAAAACAACTGGATGTTCGGCTCGGTTCCGGAAGCGAATATTCATGTTCACGACTGGCGGGACGGCTCAAAACGGATCGGTGAAGTCTCCGCCGCGTTCGTTAAGGAAATTTCCAAAGGAAAAGCCGACTGGGAAATCCCCATCTCGCTGAACAAGATGCTTCTCGACGTGAAATGGGACATCATTATCAACATCGGGCATATTGTGCCGCACGAGGTTCTTGGTTTCGCAAACCATAACAAGAACTACTTCATTGGTCTGGGCGGCAAGGATACAATCTGTGCGTCGCATATCATGGCGGCCTGTTGCGGAATCGAAAACAATCTCGGGCAACTCATCACACCGCTCAGGGCTTGTTACAACGAGGCGGAAGACCAATATTTGGCGGACCTGCCCGACTTTTACTTCCAGGTCGTCATGGCTTACGATGACGCCGGAAAGCTCGCCCATACCGGCGTTTACGTTGGCGACGACTTGGAAACATACCTCATGGGCGCAAGAACGTCCAGGGAGCAAAACATCACGATTGTGCCGCCGCTCAAAAAAGTCGTTGCCGTGATGCAAGAGGACGAGTTTCACAGCACCTGGGTCGCCAACAAAGCGGTGTACCGTACCCGCAAAGCGATGGCCGACGGCGGTGAACTGCTCATCATCGCGCCCGGTTTGAGACGATTCGGCGAACAGGAAGACGTCGATCAGCTTATCCGTAAATACGGCTATTGCGGCACTGAAAAAGTGATGCGACTCTGGAAAACCGAGTCGGTTCTCCAGGATTTGACGCATGGCACCGCCCATTTGATTCACGGCTCATCGGAAGGGCGCTTCAATATCACGTACGCTCCGGGTTATCTCGCGAAGCAGGAGATGGAGTCCGTCGGGTTCGGGTACGCCGACCTTGCGGAAACCTTGAAGCGGTACGACCCGGCGAAAATGAAAAACGGCTTCAACACCATGCCGGACGGCGAAGAGGTTTACTTCATCAGCACCCCTTCCGCCGGACTCTGGACGACGCGAGAAAAATTGTGAGGGGCTACAAAGTTTAAGGTAGAGCGAGTGTATGGATTTTGTCGTTTCTCTTAGTGTACCCCCCAAAACCTTTTTCCCAAGTCTTGATTTTCTTGTAAAAATATGGAAAGATGACGCGGTTCATGTTTCCCTCTTCGTTTTTCGTCACCAATCGTTCAAAGCCATGCTCCAACCATTATTTGCCTTTGCCCAAGCTGAGGAAGTCGCCGGGGAAGCCGGTGATGCCGTCGCCCAAAACTCTTCGTCGATACTTTACCTTGATGTCGGCGTTTTT
>Ga0123353_10016113_pt1 | contig 10905 bp, 7 predicted proteins | sample TergutLab28metaG_3_FD_92763 | JGI IMG/M metagenome (GOLD analysis project Ga0123353, IMG submission 92763) | Labiotermes labralis P3 segment gut microbial communities from Petit-Saut dam, French Guiana - Lab288 P3 | ecosystem: Host-associated > Arthropoda: Insects > Digestive system > Gut ... | reverse complement strand
ATGCCTCTTCCTACACATACACCTGTCTCTTCCTACACATACATCTGCCTCTTCCTACACATATATCTGCCTCTTCCTACACATACATCTGTCTCTTCCTACACACACACACCTGTCTCTTCCTACACATACACCTGTCTCTTCCTACACATACATCTGCCTCTTCCTACACATGCATCTGCCTCTTCCTACACATACATCTGTCTCTCCCTACACATATATCTGTCTCTTCCTACACATACATCTGCCTCTTCCTACACATACATCGGTCTCTTCCTACACATACATCTGTCTCTTCCTACACATACATCCCATGGCTCTTTCAGACTTTTACTATCCATCGGTAACAATACTATAGACTTTATTATTCTCCATTCCGTTACTTAATCCATATATAATTTTTCCCCTCGTTAGTTTTAAAGACAAAATTCGGTATTGAATCCGTCACAAAATTCTATGCACGAAATTTCATTTTACACCACATTCACGTAGCTGCAACATTACTTATATTTTGGAGACGAAAACTGAACCACAATAATGTTTACAGCTTCAGTTTGTCCCAAGCGAATAACACCGCGTGTGTGTACTAAAAACCAATCGGTTAATATTTTGTGAAGATAAAATCGCTGGTTGTTCTGAGATCCACAAAAAATTCTCAAGTGCACTCAGTAAGCAGAAGGCAAAATTTGTAAGAGTTAAATTTGGTGGTTCATTTAGTAACCATTACCCTACAAAGGAGTTCATGCATGAATGTAGTCTACAATTTATTTGCATGGCAATAAAGAAGTCCATTTTCTTTACACATGACGTTTGCAATCCAGATGATCGCAATGAGTTAAAATTCGAGGGCACAAATTCAGAGCCAAGACAGGGAATTGGTCTTTGATGCCAATGTCGCCCCGCTACTATGTGTGGCATATTATTGTTACGTGAGTAATTGTGTCAGATGTAAACGTGTGTTTGCAGATTCCTATAATGTTCATTCAGGCCATTATTTTTCGTTTGTGAAAAGCGACTTTTTGTTGATGCGGGTCTCAACACGAAATGAAAAAATGGAAGGTACAAATTATAATACTCTTAGCCTAATTAAACCTGTTAAAGGTGCAGAGAAGTATGTTTACATTTATTTCAGGTACGTGAATCAGAAACGTAACACTTCAGTCAACCGCATTACATAAACAGGAAAACATCTTGAGATTTTATAGTATTTTATAGTATATTATAGTATATTTTATAGTATATTATAGTATATTATAGTATATTATGACCGCGCGTGAAAGCACAGCATTAAAATATATATCGAAAGTCTGTATACTTCACAAATAAAGAGTTTGATTAATTTTGGTCGGTATGTTTGTGTGCTGTTATTTGCAATCTGATTTACATGAGGAAACCAGTATGTAAAACGCGCAAAGCTAAAAGGTAACACTCTGGTTTGCTATTCTGAAATCTAATAATACCTTAGGGCGTCTGATTTTTACTTTGATCTATACATAAATATAATTGAGATTAAAATTTTCTCAAAACATCTGATGCAAAAAAATGTTCACATCATGTTGGCTTACAGCGGGAAATCCACCATTTAAAGACAAAGAATAACCTGTATTGTACTTAAAAATTCAGTTGTTCTGGCTCAGTACATATACTGCACAGGATTATAACATCCTTTCAGTGTGTACAACAGAGAAAGATAATTTTTTTCTTCTTTCTCTTCTAATAACCATGTAACACGAACAAATGCACTGTGTGGGCAGAGAGTAGAAACAAATTTTTAGTGTTGCTAAAACCAGGTGATATATAAAGTAAAAACTGAGCTTCAGAGGGTCACTTTCTTTTAAATTACTCTTTTGCGGCCATGTACTTATTTTGGTTAAGCTACTAGTTTGAAAGCATCAGTTTTGATTTTGCATCGCTCTTTGGCGAAACAGGATATAGGGAAAGACTGATGACGTGCTAATAAGTTTTTTTTTATTTTTTAATTAATGAATCCATCAAGACCTTCCTAAAGAATTCAACATTTAAATCTCGAAAAGGCACAATATTAAAAATATAGAATAGCTCATAAATCATACAAAAAAATCCCCGCTACCAGAATTCGAAATAAGTCTATTAGAGGTAAAGCAATCTTTGTGTAAATGTGTTATTGTGCAGTGACAGTGACTCGTTGGTCGTAGATTTAAAACAAAATTTCTCTCCTGTAACACTACCAGCTATGCTCAACCACATCTTATAAGAAATCACATATTACCTTCTATGTTCAGTGGGTCGGGTAGCTCAGTCGGTATAGCGACTGGCTACGGGCTGGACAGTCCTGGGATCGAATCTCGGTGGGGGCGAGATTTTCCTCACCTGTCCAGACCGACCCTGGTGCCCACCCAGCCTCCTGTACAATGGGTACAGGGTCTTTCCCTGGGGTAAAGAGCGGCCGGGGCGTGAGGCTGACCCACCACTTCTTCTAGTGCCGTGGTCAAGAAAGAGTAGAGCTATACCTCTACTCCCACTGTGGGCCGTACGGCCTGTACAGAGCCTCAGTGCCTGTACAAGGGTGTACTTTACCTTTACCTTTTCTATGTTCAGCATACGAACATGCAGTGTTGCTTAGATCCGCGTTGCAATAACGTCTTCTTCTTCTTCGACAGTCCCTTGACCTTGAAAGTAGTCATATCCACAAAAGAGTAAGTGTGCAGATGTTGTACTATTCGACGTGATACACGGACTTTACCAAGACGTCCTTCATTTGCAAATAGTTGAAATGTTTTTACGGTAAAGATGAAAATGTAATTTTATTGGGCTCATAATAAAATCCCGACCTTTCTTGCACCAGTTTTCTTAAAATTCACACATGCTCAGTAGAATTATGTGTAGATTTATATAACACATTTCAACCAACCGGAGAACAATTGTGGACTGCGGATAGCATTTCACTTACACTACAGACTAAAGTGTACCACTCTCTGCATTGATTTCGAAACCACTGCATAAATTCTTGCGGGTACTTCAATTTAAATTCTTTGTCAAAGTCTGATTAAAGTGTACAAAATACTGGGTAAATGTTTAGTTAGTTCCTTACGCAGATTATTCCTGTCACTGAGCTGATTTTCCACGAAACTCACTTGGGGACAGATTTTTGTAAAAATATGAACCTTGTCCTGAATTTCCTACAAAAGTCGCTGATTAAGTCAGAGAAACATGCAGGAAGATAGGCAGACAGACAGACAGACAGATAGACTGATTGATTGGCTGATTAACTGATTGACTGACTAAATGACTAACTGGCTGATTGACTAACTGGCTGGCTGACTGACTGACTGACTGACTAACTGGCTGACTGACTCATTGACTGAGTAAATGACTAACTGGCTGACAGACTAATTAACTGGCTGACTTACTGACTGACTAACTGGCTGACTGACTGATTGACTGAATAAATGACTGGCTGACTGACTAAATGACTAACTGACTAAATGACTAACTGACTGACTGACTAAATGACTAACTGACTGACTGACTGACTAACTAACTATCTGACTGTCTGACTAACTGACTGGCTGACTGGCTGACTGGCTGATTGACTGACTAAATGACTAACTGACTGGCTGACTGACTGACTGACTGACTGACTGATTGTTTGACTGACTAAATGACTAACTGACTGACTGACTGATTGACTGACTAAATGACTGACTGACTGACTGACTGACTTGGCCCCGCACAAGGCCCAGCAAGTCTCAGACAAAGAGGACACAAAAGCACACGGAGGAGTGGAGTTAGAGTCCCAGTAATACTTAAATTCCGTATTAGACAGAGGTGAGCTGTCAACGTCACGCCCCGACCGTTTAACACTGGAAAGTGCCCCCGGTACCCAGTGAATAGAAGAACCAATTAGGTCTATATTCTGTCTGGAAGGATGGAAGAAGGGAACTCTGTTGGTCACTTCGAGAGTCTAGTCGTCCAGCCTGCAGCCTAGTCACTATGCTGACTGCAAGTCATGAAATATATTTCATGACAAGTGCCGAACTCCTACACGTTTCGGCACCGGGGTGCCATCTTCAGGGAATTTTTTTATAACAACGGAATACATGCCTAACATGCTAATGTAGGTACTGCGTCGGTCTTTTTGTAATTTTATGCTAATAAACTTTATGTATTTTGGAATTTTTTTAGTTTAATAACTCCAATAAGGACGATGCAGTACCTACATTATGGTGTTAGACTTACATTCCTTTCTTCAAAAAATATTCCCTTATGATGATATGCAGGTTCTAAAACATGAACGAGTTTAGTACTTGTCATTAATTATATTTAATTAGGTGTATTTTTTGTTGTTGTATTAATTGTAAGCATATTTACGTAATGAGTGACACAAATTATTAATAAATTTTGCACAAGTGGAGAAATTGTTATTGTCCGTGTTTCGTTATAAGCTGAAGCTTCGTGCGGGCTGTCAACAGACAAAACTTTTAGCTGTCAACAGACAAAATGTTTAGCTGTCAACAGACAAAACTTTTAGCTCTCAACAGACAAAACGTTTAGGTGTCAACAGACAAATCTTTTAGCTGACAACAGACAAAACGTTTAGCTGTCAACGGACAAAACGTTAGCTGTCAACAGACAAAGCGTTTAGCTGTCAACAGACAAAATATTTAGCTGTCAACAGACAAAAATTTTAGCTTTCAACAGACAAAATTTTAGCTTTCAACAGACAAAACTTGTAGCTGTCAACAGGCAAAATTTTAGCTATCAACATTCAAAACCTTTAGCTGTCAATTGGTATTTTACGTGCAATATCAACTATTCTATTTCAAGTACGGAATCCCAACTTTAAAACTGATCTGTACAATTTTAAAAAGTGTCATAAAAATTTTCAAGTACAAGTACTGCTCTGAAACGTGGAGGAGAGGGCTTCTTGTAAAACCTAGGCGTAGATGGGAACATAATAATAAAAGCGTCTTCGAGAACTGGGATATGAGGGTATGGAATGGATTCAGCTCAGGATAGAACAAAGGACAATTTATTTTAAGATGATAACGGAGTTTCGGATTCCATGAAATGTTGGTAAATTTTTGACTAGGTGAAAAAACATTAATTTCTCGAGAAGGATTTTGTTCCACGAACTTAAATGCTACTTTGTAATATACTTTAAAGAAGGGCATCGGAAATCTCAGAAATGAAGCTTAATTTTTCGGAATTGTTTAATGTAAATATACTGAGTACTTTCTGATGCTTTTTTGGGATACAATGATGGAGTTTATCAAATATTACACATGCGTGTCCTTGCTTAGGTTCTGAAGGAGAATTTTTTTTTCTTGCGATTTAATTTGTTCCTGTAGCCGAAGAGAACACCACGGAGCTGCCTCTCAATGTCAGGCAATTTACTGTTGCAACAATCACGCGCGGGGAAGTGAAAGGCTGGAAATGCTGGCAGAAGGGTGGCATCTCTTCCATTAATAAACATCCGAACAAATCCCGTCGACAACTTCTGCATGAATGAACAACACAGTTGCTTTTGCTATGTATGGTGAAGATCTCATTCTGCGGGGTTTATCTCAGACAGGAAGTGACAGGGGAAGGAATAAAGAAAACAACGCCGGCCAGAAAATTCGAGTCTGGATAACTAAAACAGTTTACCAGAGAAACATGCCTTCCTTCTTGCTACATCCATATTCATCACATGAAAATATTAGTTGGCAGGGTGATTAATACAAATGCTCAGAATGTTTGCTGGTTGTGTGGGCTAAGTCCCTAGCAAAAATATATTAATTTTATATGCATATATTCTTCATCTTCACCATTACCACGAAATTAGAACTTCATGCAGGATAATATAAATAGAGTCACGCAATTTACGAAACCCGTTCAAACATGTAAACATGTAAACATGTAAACATGTAAACATGCAAACATGCAAACATGCAAACATGTAAACATGTAAACATGTAAACATGCAAACATGTAAACATGTAAACATGTAAACATGTAAACATGTAAACATGTAAACATGCAAACATGTAAACATGTAAACATGTAAACATGTAAACATGCAAACATGCAAACATGTAAACATGTAAACATGCAAACATGTAAACATGCAAACATGCAAACATGTAAACATGTAAACATGTAAACATGTAAACATGCAAACATGTAAACATGCTGTTTCTCTGACCGCCGAACCAAATTACATTCTTGGCACGGAAATCTGTCATGCTTTATCTTGTCATGGTAGAGGCTTTGAAATAGGCTTTCGGTTCTGATCTATATAAGTCATTAACTCGTATTCAATTCTAAGCTAGAATAAACTAAAGTAATTATATTTGATCTAAGTAACTATCTCCATATAGTCCTTGAGACAGTGAGAATGAAGCGCTGTTCCAGAAATTCCCTGTCCTTTGTAACCCAAAGTTGCACTAGTGTTCACAGAACAGTGCTTATTCCAGGGCTGACAACGTACATACAATAACTTTTGTGAGTGAGTCACACTTGCATTTCCATGGTTACCAGGTTGCCATGTTCTATGTTAAGGCACCTGTTGAAGCCGAAAAAACCGTTGATCATTGTCTGTGTTCACTGTGAAGTATTAGCTGAGGCTCTGAGGAAATATCGTGAACATCGAGAATATCACACAGATCAGCCAGACGGTGGCACTGCCATGAAAGAAATTAACAATGAGTTTGTTCTGAGAGTAAATGTACAGTCGATGAAAGGGGCCGTGGAGTAGATCGTGAACGATACGGCACCCCGTCCGATAACGAGCAAGTGGTTAGTAAGAAAACGGAAAAGGATTTCACCAGGTATTGGACGTTACAGCTGCCATGTGTCTTGACAGTTGGTGCAGACGAGAGGGAAATATTAAACTGGTGCCAGTGAGCGGAATGTCTTCAGCTGGATCAGTACAGAGGCTGTCGACGGGATTATAGGAAAACAACACCGGCTGTGCGGGTTCGATAGAGGAAGACACATTTCTGTTCGTTTTCAGCTAATGTCTTATCCTCAAGGCAGTTTCCAATGCATAAAGTTGTTTACTTGTGTGAAGAAACATTGTCGAGTATATATCAATAAAAATCCAATGAGATGCAACAGTATGCAGTCTGATTTATTTTACTGCAAAATCGCTTTACATGTTTCGGGTGTCACTGCACCCATCATCAGGAATACTAAAAACTGTAACCGCAGCCTCCGGTACAGGTCATAATATTGGTACAGCTACAGCGTGGCCAGGTCGACCTAGCCACGCTGGAGGGAAGTAGCTGTACCGATATTGTGACCTACACCGGAGGCTGCGGTTACAGTTTTTAGTACTCCTGATGATGGGTGCGGAAGACACTCGAAACATGTAGAGCGATTTTGTAGTAAAATAAATCAGACTGCATACTGTTGCATCTGGTTGGATTTTTATTGATATATACTTATGATGCACGGAACCATTAACTTAAAATTGTCAAGGATGATAACAGACCCAAATTATGTAGCAATAATATTTTCTGCATGTAAAGTCCCGAAAAAAATTTCGCTTCAAATTCATATATATATATATATATATATATATCCTTCCTTCATTTCGGGTCACATCATGAATTGCATTGATCTATAAGACACTTAATCGATCGGCAGTTATCACTATAGGATTCGCCGTTCCTGACCCTTAGAGGTGATTCTTGTCTTCTCGACTTATACCAAAGAAGAACACGAAAAGATTAATTCCTTTCAGCATGAAAGTTTCCATATGGCAGAGCTGAACCCTCCACCGGAAAGTCTCCCACAATTCACAAAGGAAAGAGGAAAGGAAGAAGATGGAAAAAAGACGCTCTACAGAAACGTTTCGCGCGAGTCAGTTATACAAGTGCAGAACAGACAGAAATTTCAAAACGGCCTGTTCACACGGTTCGAAAATATAGTTTAATGATTTTTATTTCAGATCAAATGGAATATAATACACATTACGCCTCAGTTACAAAGATGGAAAGTTTAGGAAGATATAAATTACGTATACCAAGCACATTTTAAAAATATGTTTTCTTTCATTTTCAAAATAAAAAATACAAATACTTGAATCTTGGCGTGTGACTCTACAACGGCAGCCTATGACTAACTCTACGCAGTAAGGTCCTTCTTGACAAGCTGGTTGTGGTGTAGCTATCAAGGAATTATCCTGTATTTGTTTATCCTTGTTATCTACAGCATATTAATGACAGCCCCCTGCTGGTCCGTGACTAAATCACTTACACACTTCACGTCCTAAGGCACTGCAACTTGTAGATTCATTTCAAAACCTCGTTTCCACTGAAGTCTAGATCCCGAAATTCCTTTCTTACATTCAGTTTTCAGACTAGAATTCTTTATCTAATTTCTCAACCCGTGCACATTAATTATCCTCTCATAATTATCCTTGATTTAATCACTCCAATAATAGATCTAATTTGAAGAAAATTCAAATAATGCAGCGCCCCAATATGTGCTTTTTCCGTTCTTGTCTTATCTATCTCTTGCAAGAAAATATTCTTCTCAGCAAGTTGCTTCAAGACATCCTTGATATATGTCCTTCTCTTATGTTTGGTATTAAGTTTCTCGTGCACAAAAAACATTTACTTTTCTTCTGAAAATGAAACGTTTCTATGAAGATGTTTGGTAGCAAAGTAGTGAGAATAATATTTAGAACTAGAAAACAGAAAGTAACGGGAATATATGTGAGGCGATTCGTAATTTATATTCAAGGAAACCCAGAGTGTACAGAAAAAGAAAAGATTTATTTTTACTGCTTTCCGCCTTCACTCAAAATGTGTTTCTTCGAAGGTTTTATAAAGCCAGGACCAAGAGAATTAAAATTTCTGCAGCTTTTTATTTTCTACTTTTCATATTTCTTGTCAGGATAGAAGAGAACAAAATTTTAACCGCACAGTCTAAGGAACTATAAGATCAAAATTAAGCTACCGCAGCAGTCCAGTGTGTTTCCTTTTACCACCACGTTCACGCTCAGTCTGATCCATTGAGTTTAACCTTATGATTAATCATATAAAATCTCTCTCTCTCTCCCCTATTTCGGCTTAGAAGAGTCAGACATTTCCTTCATTCCCCCTACAACTTCATGGGGCAACGCGTAAGCAGAGACAGATATTTGTAATTTAGAGGTAATCTAAGATTTCTACAAACGAATAATCTTACCCGTGTGAAATAAAGGACTTCATCAATGGCATCACTAAGTTATCGGTAGCTTAATCACTTAAACCTTTCGACCTGTTCCCATTTACCAGTCTCAAGTTGGTTCTTCTGTTGTTTCTCGGGTCGTCCTCTCTCTTTATTGTATGTCGGAAATTTATATGAAATCCGGTTTGCGTTCATCCTCAAAGTGCCTTCTAAAAGACTTGTTATATTTTAATTGCTGGTCACAGATACATTTGTTATATTACACAATTATCGTATTTTAGTCTATTAAGGTCTTATAGATGTAGCTTATACCGTACCAGTGGTCTCAATATTGCTAACTAAATCACTCCGCCGATTGAACGCAGCCCTTCCTGAGTAGCTAACAGTTGTGCAATCAAGAGTGTCACCGCGTATTATACACGTGTAACACTATACACGTGTAACACTATAACACGAAATATCATTGCCTTTTTGATAAGGACACGCCACTGGTCACTATCCGGAACCAAACATATCCAGTGCTCAGTCTTACATTCCTTTCCTTTAAAAACGATTTTAATATTATCCCATCCTTCTATGCCTGTGTTTCACAAGCAGTTTCTTTCCTGTTGATTTCCTCACCAAAATCCTGCAGGCATTTCTCTCATCCCACCTTGAATAATTCATGCCTCAACCATCTAACAAAAGACATGATGAATTTTCCTGCTGCCTTTGAAATTATGCTCACGCTGGACACAAAAGCCTCTGATGCAGCTAATTATACAAACATTTGGAAAGCCAAGCCAGTGAATTCAGTTACGCACAGTTCGGTCTGTGGGCTAAAATAAGTCGGTAAGATATGTAACAAAGGACGAATTATGCAGGAGGTTACGCAAGTGGGAGAGCGACGAGGCTGCATGGGCAGCTAACCTTGCTGTAACGAACTTTAGAATCTTTTCTGTGACTTCAAAATACAAAACTCTGGTCGCTCTTATAAATCAGTGCAGACAATATTAAGTACCAACTGCTGTAACATTAAAGCATGCAACTGGACATGATCCGTAGCTCGTTTAATTAAGAACATAACTTCACTATGTAAAAAACAGTTTAATGCTGTTCTTTCTTCTGCTTTTTTGTCTTCCAAGTGGCCGTTTCAAGAGATTTACGCCCGCGAATATACCGTATATTGTTCATAACGTTTTGCGAAGTACCAATAATGGCAGCATTGTTCAGTATGGCACACCTGTATTATTTACTAACACTACTGATGGAGCAACGCATTTCGGTTAATTATACCCTAACCTCAGGCTAAACATAATGAGTTCAACTGTCCTATTTAGAATACTACTCTCGTCATGTAATCAGTTTAGCTCAACTGATTTCACCTGACAATGCAATGTTATCACACGTGTTTTACACTACTTTTTAACCGTATATAGTCTGAGGATATCATACAATTAGCGGAAACATGTGACTTTCTGAAATGTGTAAATAAAATAGTATCTGTGCTAGCTTGAACACTGTTCTAAAAACTAAAAAGAAGAGCGTGATTATTGTCTTCGTTCTTCACCCGAACTTCAAGATATGATCACCAAACTTCTCATCCTGTCCATTGTCCTAAGATACAAGCTGCGAAAGAAAATGAATGAAAATACTTTCGTATGAGTTTTCTGGCCGCAAACACGAAATAAAGTATGTGCCGTCTCTCCCCCCCCCCCCCCTTCAAAAATGTTTCCCCCTGTTTACAAAGAACAGAAATTTCCGGTGGAATGTGGGGGTTTTGTT
>Ga0123353_10016112_pt1 | contig 10906 bp, 7 predicted proteins | sample TergutLab28metaG_3_FD_92763 | JGI IMG/M metagenome (GOLD analysis project Ga0123353, IMG submission 92763) | Labiotermes labralis P3 segment gut microbial communities from Petit-Saut dam, French Guiana - Lab288 P3 | ecosystem: Host-associated > Arthropoda: Insects > Digestive system > Gut ... | reverse complement strand
TGATGGTGACGGACATCAGGCGATAGGCCGCCGAGGGTTTGCGTTCCCAGGCCGAGGCGGCGGCGCGGGCGTATTCCAGCTCCTGGGGCAGAAGCGAGGAGCGCGCGTCTTCCGGTTGCTCCTCGTCGGCAGCGCCGTATTTCTCGGCAACGCGCTCGGCAGTCTGGGCGACCTGCCGGGCCGCGCCGCGCCGGGCGTTCTGCAGATGTGCTGCTAGTATGTCAATTATGCTCTTGCCGCTCATGCTTTTTTCTCCGGCGCAGGTTTGGCGGCGTTCTGCAAAGCCTTGAGCACCGCATCCCTGGGGCCGTCATGGGTGATGCGGCCGCCGTCCACCACGATCAGCCGATCCACCATGTTCAGCATGCTCAGGCGGTGGGTGATCAGGATCAGGGTCTTGTTCGGCAAAAAGGCGCGCAGGCGCTGCTGCACCATCTGCTCGGAGACGATATCCATGTTGCTGGTCGGCTCGTCCAGCAGCAGTATCTCCCGATCATGGGCCAGGGCGCGGGCCAGAGCCACGGCCTGGCGCTGCCCGCCGGAAAGGTTGCGGCCCTGCTCGCCCACCTGGGCTCCGAAACCGGCCGGGTGCTGGCGGACAAAATCCATGGTCCCGGATAACGTGGCCGCGCGCATGATCAAATGATCGGTCAGGGTGGGATCGCCAAGCGAGATGTTATCGCGGATGCTGCCGTAAAACAGCACCACTTCCTGGGAGAGCACACCCACGCGGCCGCGCAAGTCAGCCGTGGACATCTGGCGGATATCCACCCCGTCCAGCTTCACCGCGCCTTCAGCAGGCTGGTACAGACCGATCATCAGCTTGCCCAGCGTGCTTTTGCCCGAGCCCATCGGGCCGATGACGCCCACTTTTTCCCCGGCGGCGATGTTCAGGTTGATCCGATCCAGGCTCAAGCGCTCTGCGCCGGGGTAGGTAAAGCTGAGGTTTTCCAGGGCCAGGGCCGGGCGCAGAGGGCCGAAATCCATGCCGATCTGCTCGTCGGTATTTTCCGAGGGCAAGCCCATGATCGTGTCCAGCGCGGCCAGGGAAACCCTGGAATTTTGCAGCCGGGTGAGCAGCGAGGCCAGTTGCATCAGCGGGGCCATGGCCCGGCCGAGCAGGATGTTGCAGCCGATCAGCCCGCCCATGGTCAGGATCTTGGCGTCGTTGATCAGGTAAACGCCCCAGACCACCATAGCCACGGTAACGAGCTGGGTGATCGTGGTTGAAATGGCCACGGCCCGGCTGTGCTGTTTGTGTGACTCCAGGGAGGCTTTGGCGGAAATGCTGGTGACTTCTTCCCAAAGATGCTGCATGCGGGCTTCGGCCATGCTGCTTTTCACGGTTTCCAGGCCGCCCACGATTTCCGTGAGCAGGGCGTTTTTCTGCATGTTGTGCTTGTAGCTGTCCTCGGCCGCATTCTTGGCCCGCATTTGTAAAAACAGGCCGATCGCGAATATGAGCGGCATGGCCGCTATGGGCAGGATCACCAGGGGGCCGCCGATGAAATAAATGAGAACGAGGAAGATCACAAGGAAGGGCAAATCCACCAGAGCCAGCAAGGAAGTGGAACTGAAGAACTCGCGCAGGGACTCGAACTCGCGCAGGTTGTTGACCAGGGCGCCGGTGGATTCCGGCTTGGCATCCATACGCATGGTCAGCACTTTGTCCAGCAACATGCCGGACAGGATGACGTCGGAATTGTATCCGGCCACGTCCACAAAATGCGTGCGCAGGGTCTTGAGCAGGAAGTCAAAGAGATAGGCCACGCTGATGCCGAGGGCCAGCACCCACAGGGTGGCGGTGGCGTTGTTCGGCACCACGCGGTCATATACGTTCATGACAAAGAGGGGAGAGGCCACGGCGATGAGGTTGATGACCAGGCTGGCCGCCACCACATGCCCGTAAATGGGCCAGAAATGCCGGATCACCCCCCAGAACCAGCTTTTTTTCTTGGTCAGGGCCAATTTTTCGACGCGGGCATCCACGCGGTTTTCCAGCATTCCGAACACGGCAAAGCCGGAATAGTGCTTTTTCAAGTCCTTCAGGCTGATGCGCGAAACTTCTTCCCCATGCTCCGGCAAAATGATGTCCGCTCCTTCCTCATCCAGCTTAAGCAGGGTGCAGGTATGATCATTTTTGAGAAGCAGAATGCAGGGCAGGGTAAGAGGGGAGATATTCTCAAGTTCGGGTCGGAAGAGCACATTGCCGATGAAGCCGCAACGGGCGGCCGAACTCAGGCAGGCGTTGGCGTTGGTGTTTGTTGATCCGGCGAGGCCGGCCATGAGATATTGCGCGGAAACCGTCTTGCCCTTGAGGCGGATCAGGGTGGCCAGGCTGCGCAAAAGCAGCGGCATGTAATTGACTTCGGAAGGGGTCAGGGGGGCGGGGCTGCGTCTGTCCAGGCGAGTTTTGCGCCCTGCACCACCAGGGGCCGGCTGGGTTGGTTCGGCCATTGTAAAATTCCTTGTGATCTTATTTGAAACTTTTGATATAATTAACAGTTTCCGCGAAAAAAGGCAAGATAATGCAAGGCGTCACCAAGGCTACCCATCTTCTGCGGGCCAATTTTGAAAAAGATGATGTTTGCCCTGCCGACAACATTTTTTATTTTAAAATCTGCATGTTGGTTCCAGGTGCCGGAACATTCAATGTGCGCTTGAATCCTGAAATCCACCAGCGCCTTGCCATGCAAGCCGCTCATGACGGCGTAAGCCTCAACAAATGGGTGGCTAATGCTCTTGAAAAGGCAACCTCGGAACAGCACGCCTGATCTTTTGTTGCCAGGACATTGCAACGGCGAATAGCTTTTGGCATTGTCCCAGGCCGCCCCAAAATATCCTGATGCATCGTTAAAAACAGGGGGTACTTGCGGGGGTGAGGAAAAATGAGTTTCTACGCAAGCATAAGCACATACTATGACGATATTTTTCCGGTTGCCCGCAACGAATGATAAGGGCATAACAGGTTGGCTTCCTGCGGAAGTAGTCGTGAGTGCAAACAAATGGGTGAGGGTGGTTCGATCTTGCGCGGCTGGGCAAATGATGAAAAAATAATGATTGCCAGCTACAATTAAAAAATTGAAGGAGAAATGTAAAAATGTCTTGTGAGCACAACAAATCAATGCCGTGTCCATGTACTTATAATTGCAACAAGCGTGGAAAATGTTGCGACTGTGTTGCAAATCATTCTCGCAAAGGTGAGTTTCCAGCTTGTTTCTTTTCTAAAGAAGCGGAAAAAACTTATGACCGTAGTTTCGCCGCATTAGCAAAGGATAGAGGACGTTAGCTGAGTTTTTAATTCTTGATGCTGTCCGTGCCAGACCATTTTTTTATCATTTAGCCTGAACAGTAAAGCGGCTATTTGAAGCGTTAATTGCTCTGATAGCAGTTGAAAGACAACGGAGGCGCCATGATTACTCGCAAACAATTGCGGAAACAAATGGAACGGAGAGAGATGCTGAAGCTTTCGGCGGCGGGAGCGCTGGCTGGCCTGGCCGCTACGCTGTCCCCCGGACAAGCTTTTGCCTCAACGGGCAGCCTGCGCGTTGCCCTGATAAACGGCAGCCCTCGCGAAAAGGGCTGTACCTTCACGGCCCTTGAGGTCATTGCGGAAACCTTGAACGGGCTTGGCGTTGAGAGCGAATTCTTTTGGTTGGGGACCAAGCCGCTGGCCGGGTGCATCGCCTGTGATGTATGCAGGAGAACAGGCGAATGTGCACTTAAGGACAGGGTCAACGAGTTCACCCCCGTAGCCGAACGTGCGGACGGGTTCATTTTCGGTTCGCCCGTGCATTTCGCGGGTTCGTCCGGAACCATCAAATCCTTCATGGACAGGGTGTTTTTCTCCGCCCTGTGCGGCAAACGAGACACATTCTACCTCAAGCCCGCGGCTGCTGTGACCGCCGCTCGTCGTTCGGGTAACGTATCCGCATTTGACGCGCTGAATAAGCACTTCACGTTGATGGAAATGCCGGTCATCTCTTCCCGCTACTGGAACATGGTTTTCGGCATGACCCCTGAAGACGTGCGCCGGGATGTGGAAGGTTTGCAGATTATGCGCGTTCTGGCCCGAAACATGGCCTGGTTCCTGCGGTGCAAACAGGCTGCACAAGCCGCCGGAGTACCCATGCCTGAGCGCGAGCCGCGCATCTCACTCAACTTCATGCGTTGAAGCAAGACAGGTCGTAAACGAGCCCTCGTGCAGCTTCCCCCAAGTATTCTCGCCAGTGCCGCGGCAATACATCGAACAGCGGAACGGGCGCCGGTTACAGATTGGAGCAACGAAGCCGTGACGCGACATATTGTCTCTGCTTGCTCGCCGACGAAAAGGAACTTGAAATGAAAGGACTTCATGTAATTTGCAAGATTGCGGTTGCGCTATGTTTGTTGCTTGTGACAGTGGGCGGATACGCTCTGGGAGCGAATTACACGCCGGATGTCGGACAGGCGGGCAAGGATGTTGTGTGGGTTCCGACACCCCAGGAACTTGTTGATACAATGCTCGATATGGCGAAGGTCACTTCCTCTGACTACGTCATTGATCTTGGTTCCGGTGACGGACGCATGGTGATTACAGCGGCCAAGCGCGGCGCGACGGCGCTCGGCATTGAATATAACCCGGATCTGGTGGAGCTTTCCAGACGCGCCGCCATCGCGGAAGGGGTGACCGCGAAAGCCACGTTCGAAAAAGCCGATATTTTCGAACGTGATTTTTCAAAAGCGACCGTGATCACCATGTTTCTGCTGTCGGATCTTAATATGAAGTTGCGGCCGATAATTCTGGATATGAAGCCTGGTACGCGTATTGTCTCCAACGAGTTTGGCATGGGGGACTGGCATCCTGATCAGACCACGGTTCTCACGGAAGGCAACATAGGCTGGAGTACCGCCCATCTCTGGATTGTTCCGGCGAAAGTAGACGGAACGTGGCAGCTTGATAAGGGCCAAATCAGCTTCATCCAAGACTTTCAGGATATTACTGGAGCAATAACGATTGAGGAAAAAAGTCTGGAGCTTACCGGCAAACTGAATGGAGACAAAATCAGCTTCAATGCCGGGGGGAGGGAATATACCGGCACAGTGAGCGGTGATATGATTTCCGGAACCCATGATGGAGGCGGTTCCTGGAAGGCCGTCCGTTAAAGTTAGGCTCAGGACTCATTAAAATTATATTTTTTGGAGGGGCTCTGCCCCTCCACCCCGCCAGGGCCTAGCCGGCCCTGGACCCGGCATTTGGGTGCTGTCCTTTGACCCGGCATTCCTGAAAACAGCTTCGCTGTTTTCAGGTCATGAGGGGTGCAGGGGGCAAGCAGTTACTATAAAGGCTGGCGTGACTCGCATCGATGAGCATGGCAGAGGTGCAACCGGCGTGTTACTGCGGCCCCTGCCGGGGGAGCCTGAGGGGGCAGAGCCCCCTCAGCCGGAGCGGGTCACGTTTTTCGCCGAAGACAGCAAGCTCTAATACCCTGCACAAACACACTTTTTATTTTCATTTGAAAGAATGCGAGTTTCGGTTTAACTGTTCAGGAAAGAGAACATCTATAAACTCGTGCTCAAAATACTCGGAGATTTTCCGCTCAGCTATGGCATTTTACGCTTGAGATTGTCGCTTGACGGCGGGCAGAGCACAGGGCCTGTGTCCGCGCCACAGAGTCTGTGCCCGCGGCCCGCCTACGCCAATCTCGCGGCAAGGATTTGCAGACAAATCCTTGCAGAGCAGTTTAACATTTTCAAAGTTAGACTGCTCTAGGGACTGTTTCCAAATAAGGAGTTTTGCTCCAAGAGCAAGGAATCCGGCCCTTTTTGCGAAGGGAGTGTACTCTTATGGTACTCGACCAGAGCAAAAAGGGCCGGATGACGAAGCTATTTGGACAAAAGAACTATTTGGAAACAGCCCCTAGGCATAACCTTAAAAAAATTAGGTAGTGTCGTCATGGAACTGAATATCGGCAACTGGTTGTTGGCTTTTCTGCCTGTTCTGCTGCTACTGGGAAGTATTCTGTTTTTGCGCTGGGAGGCGGCGAGAGCCGGGGCTATTGCCTGGTTTGTTTCCCTTGCCGTTGCCTGGGGTGTTTTCGGGGCGGACCTGCGTCTTCTGGCCCTTGCCAACAGCAAGGGGATCAGTTTGTCCGTCTTTGTGCTGCTTATCATATGGGGCGCTGTCTTTCTCTACAACGTCGCGGACAAAGCCGGGGCCATCAAGGTCATCGGCGATACGCTGATGCGGGTGACGGACGACCGGCTCCTGCGCTGTCTGCTGTTCGCCTGGTGCTTCACTTCTGTGCTGCAGGGACTGGCCGGGTTCGGTGTGCCTGTGGCCGTTGTTGCGCCGATTATGGTCATCATGGGCTATACGCCGCTAACGGCGGTAGCCGCATGTCTTGTGGGGCATTCATGGGCCATTACCTTCGGGTCTATGGGTTCTTCCTACATCGCCATTCAACTGGTGACGGGTATCCCCGGCGAGTTGATCGGGCCGACGATGGCGCTGCTGTTCTCCATTGCGGTGTTCACCACCGGTTTCGGCGTGGCGCACATCTATGGCGGCATGCAGGCCGTCAGACAGGCCGTACCCTATATCATTCTGACGGGAATCGTCATGTCGGCCACGTTGTGGTTTGCCACCATCATCGGCACGGCGCAGCTCGCTTCGCTCCTCGCGGCCATGTCGGGCTGCATCGTGCTTGGCGTATTCGGCTATCTGAAAGCCGGAAAACGGGAGGAGGAGGATTCCGAATCATTGCCGACGTCAGCCGCTAGCTCTGATGACAGGGGCGCTGCCGTCATGTCTTTCAATACGGTGAGTTTCCCCTATTACCTGGTGATCGGCCTGTCCATAATGACTCAGATTCCTCCGATCAAGGCGGCCCTTAGTCATTTTTATCTCGGCCTGGATTATCCGGCTATGCAGACGGCCCTCGGGCACATGGTGAAGGCTGAGCAGGGCTACGCAAAAATTATGTTGTTTTCGCACCCCGCGCCCGTATTGTTCGTGTCCGCTCTGGCGGGGTATTTCGTGTACCTGAAGTTCGGCTCTGTCGATAGAGCCATACTGACAAAGGCCGCGCAGGAGACGATGAAAAGGTGCATCCCCACCAGTGTGGCCATTCTGCTCATGGTGATGATGGCGCTGGTGATGATCGACTCCGGAATGACCGGCCACATTGCCAAGGGCATCGCCGGGGCATTGCAGGAATACTACGGCCTGCTTGCGCCGGCTGTCGGCGTGCTGGGCAGCTTTATTACCGGCAGCAACACCAACTCCAACATCATGTTTGGGGCCTTGCAATATGAAACGGCGTTGCTGCTCGGCAAAAGCGGTGTCTTGTTCGCGGCGGCGCAGTCTTTGGGAGGCTCCATCGGCGTTGCCATCGCGCCCGCAACCGTCATGATGGGCGCGTCCAACGTGGGCCTTAATGGACAGGAAGCCGCCATTATGCGCATTACCGCCAAATATTGCCTGTTCGGCACCATCATGGCGGGCCTGGTGGTCTGGATGCTGAGTTGAAAAATAGTTGTGCAATAGCCTGGAGAACGCCATCATGACAGACGACTCTACCTTCCTTGCTTGGCGCAAGAAAAAACCTTTGCTTTTGAAAATAGCCTTTACGCTGCTCCTGGCTGGTTTTGTGCTGGGGTACACCGGCGGCGCCAGCGACAGTATGCCTTTGATTGCCGGAGCCTTTGCCTTGTGGGGAGCGGCGGGAATAACGGCGCTTTTGATGAAAAGCTAGGCTTGTGTTGGGGCTGTGCCCCAAACCCCCTGAGGGGGCTCAAACCAGTGGCTCACCGGTCTGTCTACAGCGATACCCGGCAATGGGATGAACGTGAGCCTTAACACTACTGGCCACACCCTCAGACTCCCCCGGCAGGGGAATGATTCCCCTGCACCCCTCATGACCTGAAAACAGCTTTGCTGTTTTCAGGTGGCGAACTTGAATGACCGTATGATCCCGGCCCAATGGGGGAGGAAATGATGTCGATACGTGCCCGCATGATCACCTTGGTCGTTGTTTGCGTATTGCTGCTCGTAAGCCTGATTTCCTTCAGAGTGCAGACTCTCGTGAGCGAGGGCGCGCTGGCGACCTTTCAGGTTAATGCCTTCGAGCAAGCACTGCGGATAAATGACCTCATCATCACCTATCTCAGCAGCGGCGAGACCACTGTCAAAACCCTGGCTCAACGGCCGGAGTTGCTCGCTGCGCGGGGCAAACTAAAATCATTCATGCACACCACGGAACCCACTCCCTTGATTCGGGACGATTTTTCCCCCGAGGTGCGGGATGTATACGATCTGCTTTTCATGGCCAAAAATCTTTCCCCCAACGTGGACCTTGTGCTTTTCGGCCAGGAGGACGGCGGATACATCCGATCCGCCGCCAACGTAGCGGCCGGATATGACCCTCGAACCCGGGTCTGGTACAAGCTGAGCGTGGACGGCACCAAAGCATTCGCCATCACCGACCCCTATGTTTCGACCACGAACGAGATCGTGGTCACGGTATCGGCCCCGGTGAAAGAACAAGGAGAGGTGTTCGGCGTGACCGGCGTGGACTTTGTCGTGCAGCCTTTGGTCGAAACGCTGGAAAATACTGTTATCGGCAAGCGGGGCTATTTTATTTTGCTGGATAAAAACGGCATGGTCGTTGCGGACCCCAAAACGCCTTTCGCCATGATCGCGGAACAGTACAGAACGCTCAAAAAACCTCTGGATGAGCCCGCGTTCGCGGCTATCAACGCCAGCCACGGCGGCCTGCTGGAGCTGACGCGGGGCGGCGTGAACTATGTGGCTTATGTGGTCAATTTCGACTACGTGGGCTGGAAAGGCGCCGTGCTGCTGCCGCAGAACGAAGTGCAGGAAGCGGCGCGGCACACTATCACGAACATCCTGCTTATCAGCGCCATAGGCGCTTTTGTCATGATCTGCCTGGCAGCCGCGCAAACAACCGTCATCACCCGGCCCATCTATCGGCTTATGGACAGGCTGCACCGCGTGGCGGACAAGGATTTTACCGCTTTTGACAAGACCCCGGTCGAAAAGCTGCCCGAAATTCAAAGTCTGAACGCAAGCGCGCTCGCCATGATCGAGCAAATACGCGAGCTTGTAAAATCCAGTGAGCAAAAAGCTCAAGAAGCGCAGGAGCAAAGGGATAAAGCCAAAGAGGCTCTCGCTTTGGCCGAAGAGTCGCAAGAAACGGCGGTGCGCGCCCAGGAAAATGCGGAACTTGCCCGCGAGGCGGCTGAACACGCCAGTACGGCCAAGAGCGAGTTTCTTTTCAATATGAGCCATGAGATTCGTACCCCGCTCAATGCCATTATCGGGATGACCAGCATAGGACTCCACGCGGCCAGTCTGGAAAAAAAGAATGATTGCCTGCACAAAGTCGATGAAGCATCCACGCATTTGCTTGGCATTATCAACGATATCCTGGATATGTCGAAAATAGAGGCTAACAAGCTGGAGCTTGCGCCGGTCACGTTTGATTTTGAAAAAATGCTCCATAGGGTCGTCAATGTCATCCTCTTCCGGGTGGAAGAAAAAAAGCTGGATTTCCATGTCCGCATTGACCAGAACATCCCGGGCGCTCTGATCGGCGATGATCAGCGCCTGGCGCAAGTTATCGCGAATCTGTTGTCGAACGCCGTCAAGTTTACACCGGAGTCTGGTTCTGTGCGCCTTGGCGTCTACCTGGAGGAAGAAAAAGACGGCATCTGTCGCATCCGGGTAGAGGTGGCCGATTCCGGCATCGGCATATCCGAAGAACAACAAGCCAGGTTATTTATGTCTTTCCAGCAGGCGGACAACAGCACATCGCGCAAGTATGGCGGCACCGGTCTCGGGCTTGCGATATCCAAACGCCTTGTCGAAATGATGGGCGGGCGCATCTGGATACAGTCCGAACTGGGCAAGGGAGCCACCTTCGCTTTTACCGCGCAGCTTACCCGTTGTGCGGAACAACAGGAACAGTCGTCCATCCCGGTGGAGCATCTGGCCGGTTTGCGCGTGTGCGCTCTGAGCGCTTCGCAGGAGTTGCGCGAATGCCTGCATGACAGTCTCCACAAATTCGGCATCGTCTGCGATATATTTGCCGACAGCGAAGAACTGATAGCGCAGATCCGAAAAAACAGCCCATATGCGTTGTGTTTTCTTGACTGGCAAACCATTGCCCCGGCAGGAATGGACTTGGTGCGCCAAGTACAGGACGCAAACGGCGCCGGGACTGTCGTCATGATGGCGAGCGCGTTGGAGTGGAACGCAATTGCTGATGAGGCGGAAGCATGCGGCATACAAAAAATGTTGCCCAAACCCCTTTTCCCTTCGGATATCCTCTCCTGTCTGAACGAACGCTTCCCCGCACAGGGCGCGGCAGCGACAGACGATACGCTCTCCGTTATGGAGGACTCATTCCAAGGCTACCGGGTGCTGCTTGCTGAAGATAATGAAATCAACCGGGAAATTGTGCTGGCGCTCCTGGAGCCGACCGGGCTGACAATCGAATGCGCGGTGAACGGCAAGGATGCGGTACAAATGTTCAGCGCCGCGCCTGAGTCCTACTATGACATGATTTTCATGGACCTGCAGATGCCGGAAATGGACGGGTTTACAGCCACACGCTCCATTCGCGCCCTGGATATCCCGACCGCGAAGACAATCCCCATAGTCGCCATGACGGCCAATGTGTTCAGCGAGGATGTCGCACACTGTCTTGAAGCCGGCATGACCGACCATGTGGGCAAACCCCTGGAGATTCGGATCGTACTTGAAAAGCTGCACCAATATTTGCCCAAGCGCTAGGATTTGGAGGGGCTCTGCCCCAACCCCCCTGGAACAGGGTTTGGGGGGGCGCCCCCCCCCCCCCCCCCCCCCCCCCCCCCCCCCCCCCCCCCCCCCCCCCCCCCCACC
>Ga0123353_10016110_pt1 | contig 10907 bp, 8 predicted proteins | sample TergutLab28metaG_3_FD_92763 | JGI IMG/M metagenome (GOLD analysis project Ga0123353, IMG submission 92763) | Labiotermes labralis P3 segment gut microbial communities from Petit-Saut dam, French Guiana - Lab288 P3 | ecosystem: Host-associated > Arthropoda: Insects > Digestive system > Gut ... | reverse complement strand
TCCATGAACTCCGGTTGTCCGGTACACGGGGTATTACCCCATTTGCGGTATGTGCGAAGATTAGGCAGCCGCTCATAGATGCGCTCGTCGAACAACTTGAAATAACCTGTGCGCAGTTCAATATAAACGTCCAGACCATATGCCGCTGCTTTTTCTGTTATTCTTTTAAGCCGCGTTAGCGCAATATCAGCGCCGGGCTCATTCATTTCCGGAAATATCAAGCTGTCTGAAACGATCTCCTCAATGTTTACAAGAAGCCATATACCGTTATACCCCGCCCGTGCGATACGCCACAGGTAACCATCATCAAAAACATCCGGATATTGCAATGGGAAATAGTTCGACGGCGCAGGCATCAACCCGTTGGTAATACGGAGCGGATACTGCTCTTTTCTTCTGTAAACACCGTGTTTTAACGACCCGGAGCCGTTTTTCATATCCTGCACGAAGTGCAGAGCTCTCAGAAGTCCGCGCTGGGTGCCTGCTTTAAAGGTTATACTATCTTCGGTGACAGTGACCTCATGGTCCTCGCCTTGAAAGTCGGTGTCATCTAGGACAAAAACGAGCTTCAGGTTTTCTTTAAAGAAAGCGATACTTTCGTTTTTAATTGTTTCTCTCAAAGGCGTTAGCTCACCTGCACGGCTCATATCGGGCTTGCATAAGAAAGCGGAATCGTTCCATTCGGAAAAAGGCGGCGCAAACAAAGATTTTGTAAAAGAAAATCGTTCTCCCGTAAAAGAAAATTCTTCTCCCTCCTCAAGAAGGATGAATGAAGGGCTCCATCCCGTTCCATTTTCCGCATCCAGCAGCCGCGCATTCAAAGACCCCTCATGGCTGATTGGTATATAGTGCGAAGGAACATTCATACCCCAGGAGTGCTCGGGGCGCCACCAGTAGGGTAGCGGCTCGGCATCGTCAAACCGGTTGTTATCTTGACAAGGTCCAAACAGCCTGTATCCGTCGAGAGGCATGCTGCCTCTGCAGCTCAAAGTGATTGTCAGCTTAGAAAACCTGCCGTTAACAGGGAAGAATACGAACTGTTCAAAAAGCCTTGTAATCTCATCTTCCGGCAACTCGCCGGAAAAAGGAGCATCCCGGTCAGGTTGGATCATATAATGAAGCGGACCCGGATTTCCATGACGGCACAGCTTGAGTCCCACTGCACTCAAATATCCGCAGTCATCCGGCACGTTGATTTCAAGCAGGATCGGATTCTTTGCATCGATTGCAGATGAAAAAAACACTTGATGTAAAAGATCGTATGTGTAATCGTAGCGAATCATAGGAGTTCTGACCTCACTATCCGGGTTAATTGGACAAGGAACATTTTTCTGTAACTGACAAGAGTTGCGTCATTTACCAGTTGCGTCATTTTTTAACCAATGTATTGCTTTAGCTCATTCTCACTTTGTGTTATTTCATCATTACTTTCTTTTTCTTCAACCGACATAAAGAGAATAGAATCCGTAATATGCAGCCGCATGATTTCAGAGGCAAGGGTAGACTCGCCGTTTTCTATTGCATCGAGAAGCATACGGTGACGTTTGATAGAGCGGTTTTTTGATAAGGAACCACCTGTACGTCTTATCTGCTTCGTAAGTAAATCCTGAAGTACATCTAATATTTCATACAAAATCGGGTTGCCCGACGCCTCGGCAATACACATGTGGTATTCCAGATCGAGCCTGTTATAAGTCTCTTGATCATCGTTATAAAGAGCAGTTTCCATTTGGCGCATAAGCTCGCGAAGAAGCGTAATATGCTGAGGCTTGGCTTTTTGAGCCGCAAGACTTACTGTTTGCATTTCTATCGGCAGACGTGTATATAAAACCATTTCAATCTCATGATCACTCACCATGAGCAGCGGTAACAAAGGCTTCATATAAGAAATAGGCGTGATGGTATTAATAAAACTGCCTTTCCCTTGCTGAACGATCACCAAACCCATTGAATTTAGTTTTTTTAATGCCTCGCGCACGGAAAACCGGCTGACACCGTGAATCTCGGCAAGATCATTCTCACTGGGAAGACGATCTCCCGGCTTGTATTCACCTGAAAGGATTTTATTTTGAATAACATCAACAAGCCGATCGCAAATACTTGTTTTTTCTTCCATTTTAATGAACATTCCTTTCGCTATACTCAGACACAAAACAATCATGAAAAGGATTGATCATTTCGTGCATCAATTGCGGTTTCCGACGAAGTCGGGGAGCGATTGGCACATTCCCCGGTAGTTTGAATTCTTTCAAACTACTCTCCTTGCATAACGTTCTAAAGCTTTAACACCAATCACTGTTAACCATAAATACGATTATTAAGCTATAGATGCCTGATTCTCCCGTAATATTTATCTTCCAGCTCTTTGTTGTTTACATCGCCGTCCGGCATATTCGCACTCATGAATACGGGAGGTTTGATATTGCGCCCGACAAGCTCTTTTACCGTCTCTATAACAAGACAGTTCATTACAAAGCAATTGCAAAATGTAGATGTTGAGCCGACGGTTTGTGAAAAACCTTCTATACTCACAACCGCGTCACCGATCGGAAGATGGTTATTGATGAATAAATCCACTTCCTGATAAAGATTCTTATTGGAAGGATGCCGCGCTTTTGCGCCCGGCGGGACAAGATCGCAAAACGATGTTGACGTCACGCCTATAGTAAATACGCCGCGTTTCTTACACTCAAGAACAGTATCGATAGTCATGGAGTTCAGTCCGTATGCGTTTACGATAATCATAACCTCATCCGGTGAAAAGCCGACTCGATAGCTGTCAAGCACACTTGCCGCGTATCCCGGGGTTCTTTCGATATGGTTGGAGCGCTTTGCGCCGTGTATAAGATTTGTTCCGGCATCCAAAATCGGGTTTAAATGAGCAAGCCCGCCTGCACGCCACAGAACCTCTTCCACCGCCATATTTGAGTGCCCGCCCGGACCGATAACATGAATCATTGAGTCTCTTTCAATAGCGTCTGCCATTATCGAAGCCGCTTTGGCTATAGACGGGTATTCCTGCTCGATTTTTTCAAAAATCTTCTCAAGCTTTTCTTTATACGTGCTGATTTCCCCGGACATATAATAATCACTCCTATTATATAATTTTTGTTGATATCGCTGAGATGCTGCACCGGTTATGTATTAAAGATGCTTTATCTTTTTTATATATTTTATTATCAGATCTTCATTTTGTGAGTTTCCATCCTCATCCGGCGCTGCCCAGATGTCGGGAGATATCCCTTCAGCTTCGAGCATTTCTACGGTTGCCAGATTAAGTGCCCATAACAATCCCAGCATATAAACACCACGCAGTTGAATTGGGAGGTTGATGTGAAGGCTCAAATCCGCACAGGGAATTGCTTTGACTCCAATATATATAGTTTTTGCGCCTTTATCTTTTATTGCATCAATCATTTCTTTTGCTGAAGGTCCGTTTGCGGATAAATCAAACAATATCACAGTATCATCGGCATCTACATTTCGGTAATACTCTATAAGAAACCTGCCTACCATCGGAGCATCCTTCAAGTAATAAGCTCTGCTTGCGCTATGAGCTGTAGTAAAGGTCGGATCTGTTATCAGATTTATACAAGCAAGTGTACCTTCGTGAAAAAAGAAGCTTGCACAAAGCGGACCGGTATGCATGTCACATCCGGCAATGTGAATCAATCTGCTTTTTTTCACGGTCTTCGCCAAAAGAGAAACAGCTGAATCAATCTGCTTTTGCTGTCCTTCAAATGAAAGCTGCGAGAACAATGTGCTAAATTCATTACTTTTCATAACTCACCACCTTAAGACAAAATTCTACATTGCCTTTACACAGTGCCACATACGATCCATATATTTTTCATTAAACTCTTTACCGTCTTTTTCAAGCGCATTACGCCACACAGGGGCTTCACCGCTTTTTTCTATCAGCTTTTCGATCACTGTCGTAGTAAGTGCCTTTGATGTAAGCAACTGCATTATTGTTCCTATGGAACCGAATTTCTGGTTAAAACCGTCTTTTTTAAGAACAAGATCATCCGATGGTGAAAAGCTGTTGATGTAAACATCGGCAATCTCATACAAGCCGAGCTTCTTTTCGTGTCTGGTATCATCATTGTCAAGAGCGTCGGAAAATGCGTGCGATGTTACGGCAATTACTTTTGCGCCAAGCTCCTTACAATAAAGCGCACCCGCAATACACACCGGATTAACACCGTATGCGCTGCCGATTACAATAACATCATCTTTGGAAACCTGATTTGCCTTCATAATTGCTTTTGCGATTTCCGGTATACGCTCAAAATAATTGATCTCCTTTAACGCGCCATGCGAAAGAGCTATGTTCGAGTCAATAATAGGGATGATGCAAGCAAGCTCGCCTTCCCTGTATAAAACATCCTCCGCGAAAATGGAGGAATGACCTCCGGGCCCCCAAAAGAAAACATTTTGATCGTTTAAAATAGCATTGACGATGATATCGGCAGATTCCTCAATCCTTTCGGATTGACTGTCCCTAACGTTCGTCGTCAATGATATAAGCATATTTAAGTATTCTACATACGCTTTCAATATATGGTCACCTCACAGTTTTTATTTGCCCGGGTAACTGATATGGTTGTTGTACAAGTGTATGATGTGTTGTATATAATCTGGAGTGTTGTACAACCTGCACTTATAAATCTTATAATACTCGTGTTTTTATCCGTTGTCAATCAAAAATAACACTAAATCGTCCTTGTTTCTTGTATTTTTCATAACGTCAAACAATGTTTACAGGCACGATTAATTCAACACAACAATACTTGAGGTGTGTGACAACATTCTGAAGCAGCAACTCATATCATACAAGCAAGATGTAATCTCTACTGCCAATACCTACTGCTCAGCCGATATTCCCTTCAATCTCTTCAGAGACAAAATCCATTATGCAACCTAACAGGCATTTCAAGAGCGAAACATAACGAAGCACCAGTGTACCGTCTCACTAAGAATCGTAATATAATCTCACTATTCCATAAATGATCAATTCAGGTATGGTTACATTAAGATAATCATCTTTATCTGCAACCCGGAGCTTTAACTCGGGATTATCCGGACTTAACCATTCTATTCTTGACGCAGGCTTTTCCGGCCGGATCACCAGTGTCAAATCCTTTCGTGGTGTTGCGTGTATGTGCGGAAATATATTTACATACCGGTTTACAATATGAAATGCTTCTCCATCCTGCAAAATTGTGTGGTTGAGCGTAATAACCGCATGCGCCTCAGTTGTTGTCAATGTTGGCTTAACCAGCGCTTCATCAACAGCGTGCGATAACGAAGTTGCCGGTCTCTCAAAACCTGTGTGCATGTTAATCATTTTTCTTCCGTTAAAGTATTCCTTCTCAGGCATACCCTTAAAATGTACATATCGCAAGCCGTTCCAATCAACCTTACGTGATCGCAGATGCTCATCATAAAAACCTGAGTCTCCTGTACTGATTACATGACCGCCGCCATTAAGATATGCCTTGATTGCGTTGTACCAGTATCCTGACAAAATCTCGGAATTTGGTACTATGATAAGCTTAAACTCAGTCAGGCGATCGGCATGGGCATCTCTCTCGGCAATCAGAACATCATATGGAAGATTCATGTCTTCGAGAAGAGCTCCGAACATTTTTGCGGGGCTTATCGCTTGTGAGGTCCACAAATCGGACCGCCAGGAATATACTACAGCAATATCATTTTTATCCTTCTCGACCGCAAAAAGCTTTTCGGCATGCTCTATATAGAACCCCCTAATCTCCTGCTGCGCTTTGCTGAGCTTCTCATCACACCGTATGTGATAATCCCAGAACTCGCCCTGTCCGCCGAGCGCCCGACCTTCAGCGCTCAGTACCTTTAGCATATCCGCGACAGGTGCGGACTCTGTCGTACGCGTCAGTATATAAGGGGTCAACTCCCAATCTCTCATTGCAGCTCCAAGGCGCACGTTGAATGCATTGGACACGGGGGGCGCACTGTATCCGTCCTCGGAAAAAACCATATCGAACGCTTCCGAAATATAAACAGCGCTTTGTTCCGCAATTCCGACATGCCCGTTGGCTGTATAAAGTATCCTTCGACCTGCTCTTTTTTCCAGCCTTGAGCGAAGCTCTTTGTGGAAATCAATTATACAATCGATTCGCCACTCCAAATACCGCATAAGTACCGGATTATCCACCCGCACCAGATCCTTAGGGACCTGATTTGTGCCTACATAATCAAAGACACGCATATCAGCTACTACCGTCTCCGGATGTCCCATATCCGCTTCAAGGTCACCTCCGGTTATATCCGTATATTTATCACGGCATATCTGACATCGGCAGTGCATAAAAGGTGTGTTGTTATCCATAAATACACCGTCACCTCCGGTATCGCCGACCCTCAGTATTAAACGCTCCACAAGAAAATCACGCCATGCCGGCTTGTTGTAGCATGCAAAGCGCCTGTTTACACTTGAAAAGGCCCAGGAGAACGGATCCAGCTCTGCTTCCATGCTTTTTGTTTCTTCGGTGCTAAATGCCCTCATATCAAAGTTATTTTCATTTTGATAAACTATTACTGCGATTCCATATTTATGCAGCTTGTTTATATACTCCTTTTGTCCTTGCGTATGTTCGACTAAGGATTCGTTTCTTACAGCTCCTTTATAGCCGTTCTCCCAAGAATCGCTGTATCCCGGATAACTGGTTATATAAAGCAGGTTGGTTGGTCTTTTATCTGCCTCACACGGATCAATCGGACTAAGAGGCAACCCGAGCGGCAGCTTATCCGTGTCCAGACTGTAAAGCATACAGCCTCTTTTAAGAAGCTGCATATACTCGTCATGTGACGGATGTTTCCCGTCCTCCCATAATAACGGAGAAAGCCTCAAATTGTTCTGAATTATACTCATATTCCGGTTTTCCTTTCTGCGAACTAAAATTCTTCACGGTAAATCCCGAATTTGATGCTGTAAATAAACTATCCTTATAAGTAATCAATGAAATGTAATCGTTGTAGTACCGTGTTCTAAATCCATACAAATCTCCAATCTGCCCTCATTGACCCGCCATGCCTTTATCTCACCCTTATCATTACTGACAGACCGCAATGCAGGGAGTTCACAATCGATATGTATCCAGACATTATGTATCAAACCGCCAAGACCGCTTTCTACTGTCCAAGTACCTTTTTGTTCTTTACCAAGAGTGATCGGAAGATTCCCGAGAAATATTTCCGCATTAGCTTCAACATCTTTGAGCAGGATAACAGTCTTGACAGGCTTTCTGCCTGTATAAGCACACCCGGGATAAATATCACCAACGCCATTTTTAAACTCCATATCACCAAATACCCACGGTAGGCTTACAATTTGCCATGTTCTATCAATACCGTCCAACTCACGTATAGAAACAGTAGGTAACACTCCTGTCTGCAGCGGGCTTATGCGGATTGCCGGTGGGAGATTAAATGAACGTTCAAGATTGTAGAGAGATTCTTCAGAGTTTATCGGGCATTCGGGCTTGAGTGAAAAGAAGATGATCTCATTTTCGCAGGAATTTCCGGGAACACTCATATCTCCTTGCAAATACACTGACGAAGCCATTGATACGTATTCATCACCATATGATGTGAATGTACCGTAATGAATGTCTTTTGAAAAAATATTACCAATCGGCGGGTTTGCCTCCCAGTCATTTTTCCCGTCCTTTTGCATAACCGCAAGACCGCGGCCAAGCGAGTTTGTATCGCCGGTAAACCATACGCCGTAGAATCCAATATTATTTCTGTTCCACTTAACAAATACCCCGTTATCGGTATCTATCTCATCAGCTTTTGCATATACCGATTTTTCACTAAGGCTATAGTGAAAGCTTACCTGCTCCTCTGCTTTCGGCCATAGGCGGAACCCGTCATAAGCCGGTGTATGAGGGTTTCCGTGAATATCCCGCTCACCTTGCGTAAACATCATATAAGTAATAGGTGTTGTTGCTGTTGAAAGCCTCGTTTCATTAGAAATATTTTCAACATAACTGTTGCAAAAAACGACACCGGGCAGTTCTGTAAAAAGATAATATGTTGATGTACCTTGTAGCGGACTGAATGATGTAGTGGATGTTGTTGAGAAGGCTGTCACTTTGCCGCCTGCACGATGGACCTCGATATCATAATCCCGGTGACAGTGCAGCTCGATACGGTTTGAATCCGGACTGACACCGGCAGGACCGTGCCAGCGTACGCCGAAGCATGCCAGTTCGTCCATATCGGTAAGAGGTTGGTTATAAAGTGTGGAACCTCTTTGGAAGCCCGGATACTGCCAATCCCCTTGTGTATATAAATCATCACCCCGTACGCATCGTCCGTCAAAAAGCATGTTCATATCGGGGTTGCGAAATAAGACCGATTGGAAAAAACCGTGTTTAATAAGCGCATAATCACATAGCCTTAAATCTTGATTATCAAGAGTCTCGAAAAGCAACTTATCCCACATAAAACGCGCTTGCGATTTTTCACAACCCATAGAGAGCTTCAAGAGCTTGTCCGGTGACATATCCGACGGTTTCCTCCCTCCCATATAACGACCGTTAACAAGCAATACGGAAGAACCGTCCGCCAGAATTAAAAGCTCGAAACCATTCCAGTTATCCGTTATAAGTGAATAATCGGGCGAGAATTTTCGCTCTCCGGCAAACTCGATCCAAAAAGCGCCGCACGCTGTAAAGTCATCCTGAGTAACCTTGACTATATCTCGTATCTCAAAAATGATTGCCGGGGTGTTTTTTGCGGTTTCGACCGGATAAAACAAAAAACTGTACCGATAATCACAGCCCGCAGAAAAATCGAGTTCCATCGACAATATGCTTTCTCCGCTTGCTGATGAAACTTCAGACAATAGGACCTCACGCCCCATATACGTGTAAGGTCCGGCGAAACCGCCATCTGAAAACGAAGTATTAAATTCTTTCGGACTTAGCATATTGGTATGGCTCACTCCCCTTATCCTTTCCCGGCTGACAACATGGAATACACAAGCTTTTAGGGCTTGTGCATTCTTAAATACCGATTAAATTTCTTAAGTTGCTCCAGACTACTTTTTCAAGATTACTTTCATTAAATCGGCTCCAATTTGCCAATTTTACAAGCTGTACATCCGGAACATGCAAGGGGAAGCCGGTACCAAGAATCACTCGGTCCTCGCCCGCATATTCAAATAATTGAGTCATGGTTGGTTGAGCAATAAAATCAACCCTCTGGAAGTCAAAAAATACATTATGCAAAAAGTCAAGCTTTGCCTCTGCCAGTGCTTTTGCATATAGCGAAGTGGAAGCATGATGAAAAAGAATGGTTGCCTCGGGTACGGCGCGTACCGCTTCTACAAGCTCTGCCTCCATTATAAACCTGTCAGCATCCAGCCGGTGCCGTTGCAGCGGATTTTCGATACTGGCAGGCAATGAAACGGGGATTTGCACATCCGCAGCCTTGCGCATTATTCTTATGCTGCACTCGTCACTTAAGTTATATCCGTGGTACGCAGGGTACAGACGAATAGCTTTAAAACCAAGCTCAATGGAGCGGGCAAAGTCCTCGTCGGAGCCCGGATAGTTCGGATTTAACACGGCTGCAGGAATAAAAAACTCTCTGTTCACTTCAATTTCAGAAAGCAGTTCAAGATTACCCTCCATGACATCGCGATAAAAAACAGCAGGAAGTGAGGAAACCAATGCATGTTCAACTCCGCAGTCATGCAAACAGTTATAAACCGACTGTGCATCGTATCCTTTTACCATTCTAAACGGAAAATGACCTATCATTACATGCGAATCAAATAGCTTCATACTTCACCTCATATTAAAAGACTTGCAAGTCTGGTACCCTTGAGAACTGTTTCCTTATCATCCCGAGTCAGCTTCGCATAGCACATTTTTCCGACACAAGAAGCATGAGAACCATCGGTGCCGAAAAGAACGCGCTCCGCACCCAGCATCCGCACGGCGTACTCAACCATGCCTGTGTCGTGTATGCTCCCTGACATGTCGGTCAGTATATTATCAAATGGAGCTATTGATTTAACTTGCCAGTTCCAGTCGCCGCCGCCGCCGATATGCGCAAGAATAAATGTTGCGTCAGGGTGCTTACGTGCTGCATTTGCAAAGTGTGTCCCATGTGATGCAAAAGGCTGTCCGTCAGCAAACATGTTCAGCTTGCCCGCGTGCATGAGAATCGGTTTACTTCTTTTGGTACATTGTTTGATGAGTTCATCCTGCACAGGGTTATCAAGTGTATATTGATTATATAGCTTAATACCCACAAAACCCAAATCATCAAGGCAACGCTTAAGCTCCTTTGGCGCATCGACCGTAAGTCCGGGATCAAGATAACACAAGCCATAAAGACGCCCCGGGTATTTTTGGATGGCGTTATATACGTTATCATTATGCTTTCGCATTTGCGCTGTATCGCAATGACCTTTTATAACCGGCATGGACAGCACAATCTTTGAATAACCGAGAATATCTGCATAAAGCATTAAATCATTTAACAGATATTCATCAAGATCTCCCTCAGGAGTTGCCCACACATGCTCATGCCAGTTGATGATGGGTCCGCAAGCCATATAATCGTCAAAACGCTGTTTAAACGCTTTAGTCATAATAGAGACCATTCCTTTCGTTTTACATAGGGCACAAAAAGCCGTTACACCCACAAGTCGCTAACCAGATATCCGGTTTCAGCTTCCGGATTACCGGATATAAACAACTTGTCCACGTCAAATGAACCTTCCCGGAACATTGAAAAATCCTGAACCGAAAAGAACTGACTGTTAGCGTAGTAATGCAAACGTTTTACTGCTTTTTCACAGACTATGTCAAAACGGACAAATCCTGATGGATCAAAGCCGTCAAAAT
>Ga0123353_10016109_pt1 | contig 10907 bp, 9 predicted proteins | sample TergutLab28metaG_3_FD_92763 | JGI IMG/M metagenome (GOLD analysis project Ga0123353, IMG submission 92763) | Labiotermes labralis P3 segment gut microbial communities from Petit-Saut dam, French Guiana - Lab288 P3 | ecosystem: Host-associated > Arthropoda: Insects > Digestive system > Gut ... | reverse complement strand
CGGAAGATGACTCAGTAAGAGTCGAAACATGTAGGAGATTAAGATAATAACAATTTTAATGTTTTAATTATTGGATTTTAACATTAATTGATATTGGTGCATTAAGTTGGAATAATAAAAATAATACAAGCTTATGTTTATCGGACCGTGCATCACTGTAATAGCGGAAGAATAAAAGATCAACTTGATGTCACTTGCTATTTTATTTCACTTCTTATATATTCAACATGTTTCGGACATTAATATATTCATCATCAGGAGCTTGCGACTGTGCTGTTTAATTACCACATCGGTCGTTTTGTTCTCGGTTCGTTGTGTGTTGGAGGTTTGGTGCGGGTGGGTTTGAGTGGTGTCCGTGTTGCAGGCTGAATCAGCCCACAACACAACGAACCGAGAACAAAACGACAGATGTGGTAATTAAACAGCACAGTCGCAAGCTCCTGATGATGGATACATTAATGTCCGAAACATGTTGAGTACATAAGACGTGAAATAAAATAGCAAGTGACATCAAGTTGGTTTTTTATTCTTCAAACATACAAGCGTTAATGAAATGTTATGACCAACCAAACTGCGTAACAAATCATAAATAACAAAACCGTACTTTACACCACTCAGTACCGAAACTTGACACCTGTCTGCCACGCATTTCGAATTTCCAAAAGTGATCAACGGTCTGAAAACGATGCACACTCGCGAAGTGAAAGAGCTATTGGGCAGGCAAGGCTCGTGTGTAGGAGGAAAGGTTTATTTTGCTCACAGCCTGCACATTATGTTCCAACTTCGCTCCTGGCAACTCTGTTCTTTACAATGTTCACATTAAACCTGGTTTTAATGTCGCAAACACATTTCATTATCAAAGCAGTCGGTAATCAATGGGTAGGGGGACAAAATCTACTCAAGCATGAAAATCGCCATACTGTGACTCGTCTTAAGGCCGTCCGGTCTGACGCCACTCGAACACGGAATCAAGGGATCGAATATATCGACGTTTACCTGTGATAACTTATAACCCCCTGAAAAAAGAGTTCTAATGTATATCTTACTAATAATGGTTCTGAAAACCTTTATGGTGGATGCCAGGAATGGAACCAGGACCGTATCGCAAATGAAACGCGACTGAATTGATGGCCGAGAAATTGCAGCGGGCTACCCAGTTCAAGGAGTCATACAGCTTGTCGAAATCGGTAACATACAATTACACCAGGAAACCAAAGCTCACGTTGGGCTGTAACGCCAGGAAAAAGCTGATGAAATTATGGTAGACGCCTTGCGGTGGTCTGATAAAGGAATGCCTTGATACAATTATGTTAGACGATACTAATCGTCACTTTCAGTATTCTTACAACAAGTAATCCGTTTGCAGATGAAAATACATGACGAAAAAAAAGCAGAGCTTCTTACATGTGCCTCTAAAATATATATTAGGGCAATGTTTAAGGACTCCCAACCACTAAGGATGTATGAAATGTCCACAGCAAAGGACACAAAGTGCAAACTGGTCCAGAACAGTTAAACAAATGGCGAAGACCTTTCGATGGTCTGATCTATCGTTGGTCTTAAAAGGACTTGAACTCTTTGCGCCGAGGAGAAACCGCTGAAAGTGGGCTATAACATTGGAAACAACTGCTGAATCGACAGTACAAGCACTGCGATGAGCTGAGCCTCAATTCAACGGGGTCGCAGCACTATTCATCACTCTAGCAACAAGCCATAAGAAAACTGAAAGGGGTCCGGGACCCGGCCATGACGCTTCATAAAGCGGTGGGCCTAGTTACACAAACTGCCCATCCACTTCTGAAAAATACTTCAAATGAAATGGTATTCAAATGAGATGGCATTTCGTGTGTGGTTCCTGCCAAGACGTTCCGATATGGGGTGTCGGTCCGTACACGGCCGTTGAACTACACTAACAGAGACACCAGAAGACAACACACCGGGTTCTAACAGTGAAGGACCGAATTCGATCCCAATTTGTTCCATCTAGGCCCCGTTGTAGTGGCACAGGGGCAGGTTTACCCCCGTTTTCCTGAAAATCACTCCATCAATCTTCCATATTCATCTATCACCGTCCCTGAGGTACGCGACAGTCCGGCTATCCAGCACATCATTCAGAGCCTTCGTCTTTTTGATCCCACGTGTCGGCGCTTGGCGCCGTTAGCCACGAAATGTCGGCGAAGTGCGTTACCAGATAATGTCTTACTTGCGAATTATATTCTACTGTCACGAAGTACTCTGGTGTATACTGTGACCACAAGCATCGTCGTCTGATTCTCAAAGGTTTTATAACAACGCTACCGTGTTCCTCCCGCTTTGGAGCAGGGCCGGGGATCTTAATACTGACGGGACTGTAACAATGAAATGAACTACGCTCTTGATATTCGTACTTCTCTCTTCATCAATTCAGACATGCTGTTGTTAGAAAACTTTTCATACTCCCGGGCCCTGTCACCTGCTGGTGACCCGTCCCAAAATACAATCTTGTGTGGTTTTAAAAAGCGAATTTCTTGAATTAAACGACACTGGGCATTAAGTAAGAATAATCGTGGCCGACCACAAGGTACTGTCGCACCATTCGCGCAGACGTCTTCAAGGAACCCATCGAAAACCCTCACACAGGAAAATTTCCTGGTCGTGATTCCAAGCGCGAATTCCTCATAGGCCGTTGGAGACGCTACCCACAATTAGATTGACGTCCATTTGCACCATGCATTTTTGGCCTTTGTATGAAATTTCGCCGATATTATCAGCCGTCAAAACCTACACAACCGACAGACATTAACGCAGTCATTACGTTTGCAGTTGAACGCGGCTTCTTTACGCAGGCAGCCAAAACAAAACAAAAAAACCGTCAAGATAAGATACGATCCAGCTTGTACCTTCGTGAATTACAAGATGCTGGCAACACGCCACTACAAACGCTCCAAAATTAGGGATATAAAGTTTAACAGGGCGCATATATTAACTGCAGCAGTCACGGGAAATTGTATTAACAGTATTTGGTGAAACAGGACATACGCCACAGCGCTTCTAGATACCCTGGGAAAAGCAAGCGTAAACAGAGGGACAATTAAAAAAATAATTTAATTGTGTACTAAGTACACCGTGTATCTATAATAATGCCACTGCACAAGGTAGCTGTCATAGAAGCGATATCACAGAGGAAGCTGGCATACGCAAAGAATTCCGAGTCCGTTTTCACCTGCATTTCATTTCAATTTACCTCATTTAATAGAAGAGCCCCAAAGTGCCGACCTCAAGCCCCTCGGCATCACCCGCACCTTATAAAAATATTTCTCGACTCACGACGGAGTTCGTCTTGAAATACTACGTAGAATGCTCGTGATTCCCTAATTGCTAACAGCACGCATTACAAATGAAAATCTAGCAGGCCATATTCCGCGAATTACCAAGTATCGCAGAATACCCCTTCCACGGCAGTCACGGGCTGCGTTGGCCATGGTAATTTCTTACATTTAGCAACTGTGCACTTTCATTCATCTCTTCATTCTCTCAAGCACTGTGTCAACGACCAAAGGCGGCGGAAAACATTCAATGTACACCAGACTCCGTCTTTAAGGTAACGCACAGGAACTTCATGAAGTGCACGGGGATTTTCGGAACACCAGTATGTTATTCTGTCTATTTACATTCCTATTTAAAACCTGTACGAGCTCTTGCCCATGAACTGCCGATACTGCGCGCCAGGTGATGTCTGTAAGGTCGCCCTCTGTGTGCTGTTGTTGTTAATGCTGCTGCTGCTGTTGTTATACAAGCTGTCTTGGAAACATCCCTACAGATAATAGTCACATGGCGTTGGATAGGATAAACAAGCAGGCCACAATGAACGACTAATCAGTTATTCGTTCTGCAACAATTTCTCTACTGGCTACATACGGTGGAGGGGTTCTTGCTGGAAGAACCCGTACTCATTCTCATACTTCACCTTAAACAATAAAAACTGTGCAATGATTTGCCCACTGTAGCCTTCTGAATTCTGTGTATTCGAAACAAAGACGGGTCCGATTATTCTCCTTGCACTGACAGCAAACAATACCCGACTCTGAGGTAATGCTACCGCACCTCGTGTCGCGTGCTGTCATCTGGAATCATCCGCCAACCATGATGTATTTTGAATACACAATCTCACCTGACAGACACGCGAGCAATGGGTCGACGCCATGACTACATACTGTTCCACACAGTCAGATTCAAAACCGTCCTATCGCAACAAATATTTCCGTTGATATTCATTCTTAACTGAATTTAAACATCGTGAAACCGACTTTCGAATTTGCTGCGATGCTCTGCATAGATTTCTTTCCTAATATAGATCTCCACAATTACCCCACCCCCCTCCCGTTTTACGCGGTATTGCATATTCGCGAACAACACTTTATGTCACAGTAGAAAATGTGTTACACTGTACTTCCGGCACACGAAGAGCAAGAACAGTTTGCAACTGAAGCTAGGAGATTCTGAACCTGGACTCTTTTGAAGACTCTTTGGTATGTTTGACTAAGCCTACAGAAATACTCCGTAATCGACAGCGTGGGGATTAAACTAGCAGGAATCAGTAGTAACGAAGAGTACCAGATATGGCAGCCCTTGGCGCGAGTTCCACATTCAAACGGACGTCCTTTATAATAAAGCATAAAACAGAACTGTATATTTTGAATACTGATTTTTCTAATTAATGACAAATACACGACCGAAACACGTAGCATGTGTTGATGGTACACGTTTATCAACTTTTAACAAATACGTAAGGATACATCAAAATAGCAAATTAAAATGTGTAACTAAGTACGATGGCACTGCTTGGCCAACCATTTAATAAAAGTCGTGAATTCACTGCATGTGAAGAGTTTAATGTTTACTAATCAATGAAAAGTATCAACACTTCAGAATCAGTGGAAAATCCTGGTAGTTAAGTTGTGTCATGCAACTTGGCAATACCAACAACATCCCCCCCCCTCACACACTCTCTCTCTCTTTCCTGGCCTTTGCATGGCGAAGCGTGCACAAAGACGCAGATTTGGGCTCATACACCCCCTTCCTTTGCCTGGTGCATAAAAAGCATAGATATTGAATGGCATATAGGCCACAGAATGCATAATCATTCATTTAATTAAAAATACATGCGTTGTATTCCTCCAATATTTGTGGTCTGCCGGCATAGTAGTGGCCAGACCACAACATACACAAGTGGTTAAAATAAATTCTGCTAGTAAAATCTTCAACCTTAAAGCGCATTATCCAAACAGAAGCCAGGAAACTTTGACACACAAACTGATATATTGAATGGGAATGCGAAGGCAGGATTCTTGATCTATGTTGCTTAAACAGTAACTAATCAATAAAATTGCTGATAGTAATTTGCTTATATTTAATCAAAGAGTAATAAGGAGATGCTCAAAGAATTTAAATGCATCCACCAGTAATAGGTAAGTCTAAGTCTTGTTCACATACATAATGCTTTCCATTTCTATATTCTGTTTAAGCATTTAAAATAAGTTTTCCAGGAAGGTATAAAAAATCAATACAATCACAAATAAAAGTGTAACTGATGGAATCACACCATCATGTACACAAACAGAAGGCAGGTCCATACTGGCAGCAGGGGAGGCAATAAACTTCAACTAACAAAAAATACTTAAGATCCTTGCCAACATTATTAAAGGGTAAGAGTCGAAACTCCAGTAAGCATATAATGAATTCATACAAGAGCAACAATAATAGCAGCACAACAGCAAGCGTTTGTAGTTTTGTCTTATATTCTGGCTACAATAACTTGACTTCCTGTGAGTTGTGTCAGCAACCCTGACCCAATATTGCCTGCAACATGTAAGCTGCGAGTAGTATTGAAAACAGCAGTGAATATACATATTAAAATTACATTACCATTTTCATGAATATGTATTGCTTTATATAAAAACAGCATTCTAAAGTGTTATTGGAATGTTTGTCAGAATTTACACATTACAAAAACTGTCAGTGCCTCCTAATGGCTAAAACAATGGTAATCAAACTGTGTCCTGCAGAAACCTGAGATTCGACAGGCAATTATCAGTGGCTCTGCAAGCACATTACCTTCACAATAAAAGTGGTAAATATAATTTTTATAACTTCAACTAAATTTCTTATTTTCTTCCCCATGATGTTAGAACCTAATTGACAATGGTTTTATTTTCAGTGTAAATCATCAATAATAAAACTTTTTCATAAATGTGCATAAGTACTTTATGTTTTAAAATAAACTTCTATGTTTTAGAATACTTCATGTCATGTTTCAACCTGAAGACACACCCTTACTTTATATGGGTTCTGCAAAAATACAAATTTAATCATACGGGTTTTGCAGATATTAAGTGTTTAAAGACCATTTCATTAAAACATTTAACGTTCATGTATCTTCACCGTTTCTTAATATCTGTCACAATGAAATACTGCTCATTACATTTAAAGGTGACAATCAAAAACTTCTTTATGCCAATTTCAATTGTTATAGTGTATCTCCTACACCTCATGAAACACTCTACTAGGGCAAAGCAAATACAACATGAAAAGACAACATACCTGGATTTACATCAATATGAGACATTCCACGATTACACCATTCTCTGTTCTTACTAAAAAAGAACCTATCCAAGTACTCAACATTGTCATGGAGGTGTATAAAAGACATTTAGGTAAAGATTACAGATTATTTACTTTGGCGTAAGTATGAGCTCGGATTCAAACTCCATCCACCTTTAACCCTTGGAGTTACCCAGAAGGCTGGGTGGACCTCAGGGCAGTGCCAGATGCGGCAGTCCGAAAAATCTAACACCTCAACCGGGTATCGAACGGCAACAATTCGATTCATGGCTTATCACTTCACCGACCTAACACGATTGTTCTTTATTTCGACACTTTTCAGTATTTATGTAGGTTTTGTAAACGAAACAAATAAACATCCCCAACATCTGGAGAAGTACGAAGTGTGGAGCAGAATGAATATGACTTGGGTAGAAAACCTATAGATGGGGAATCATCCCCCTATTACCAATCATGCCGTCGTAGTTAATGTTGGCGTCCATTAACACATGAACTACAAAGGCGACCTAACCTACGATTATATTTGGTGAAGTGATATAAATCCAAACTACAACCAAAGGGAAAGGCAAAAAAACGCATTCAACTTGCGGCAGTACAGTATTATAACAACGTGCATTCATGGCTGGTACGGTGCAATCTTTTAAATAGTATTTTATAAATACTTACGCTTTAGTAGAAATCTGGTATACCAACAAGTGATTTTTCTCTTCTAAAATTCGCGAGTTCTTTAATCACTACAGATTAAACACACCCTAACTGCTGAACCCAACTATGAAATACAACCAACAACATCATGAACACTATAAACACCTCTAACCATTACAACTTATCCTCACACTCCCATACGTACAACAGTACTATACGTCATTTCCTCCTGCTAGTGTCACCGCCTTTTCGATAACATCGAAAAATGTATCTCTCTGAAAAGCATGGCGATTTTCAGTTGCAACTCCAAGCGGTGGCAGCACATGCCACACTTGCCTCAGCTCTGTGCCTCAGTCTCAGGTAAAGATCAGGTAAACAGATCTAGCGTGGTTGTGCGTTAGGAAGTGTGTTGAGGTTACGTCCTGCATTTGGGACGTTTCGGTTAAAGTCTTCGAGGCAAAAGCGTTAGAGAGGGCAATAAAGAAATGGGTCTTTGATGTGTAGGATGTGAAGTGGATTAAAGTGAAATGTGAGGCTTTCATAGCAGTAAGGATGTAGGTATGATCGGGTAGGTGGTTAACAAAGTTTGAGAGGCACATGGTGCCCCCATCGTTACGGCACTTGCACGTTGAAGGTGGCATAATCATGCAAATAATATTCTAGCACACGGTATTATAACCCAGATGAACAATTTAAAGCAATTTTATAGTTGGTTTCAGTATACTCTCATAGTTAATGATAACCATTTGTAAGGAATACAAGAGATATTCTTCAGGATAATCCTTGTCATGACTACTGTTGTATGTCAGATTAGTTCGGTAAAATGACTGGCAATAGGTCAGACAACTAGGTTAATATGTCATGTGTGAGAGGTTGGGTACAAGCATCTTGTTGAGTTGAGCCATGCAAATAAAGTTATCAGGTCATAATGCTGTCCACTGATATTGATCTAGTGGAAAAGTAAACTTCTCTACCCTTGATCTCTCTCAGTGGCACCATGCTTAGACACATGGTCAGTTTTACCTGACCTCTTGATTTTAAAAGTGATATTTTCTGTCATTCTCCTCAGCTTCATCATATGGTACATCTAAGGCAGAGGATCACAATTTTTGTGTGAAGCACATACAATTAATTCTCTCCTTGCTCTTTCCCCTTTGATATCTACTTTTTGTACAGTTGTGTTCTTACAGTAGTCATATAGAATTTTACATTACAATTTTTCGAAAAGGCTTTTCATTTAATCAAAGGAAAATGCAAAAAGTATTTAATTTTTCGATTCGAAACCTACTCTGTGTTTCAGCATTTTGTGACAAATATAAAAGGACATAGCAGACTTCCATTAAATGCCTGTTAAGAAGTTCAAACTAGTGATAAAACATAAATCTTTTTCATTTTACAATTAGGCAGAGTAATAGACAGCCTATTAAATAGTAATAATCTGTAGCTTATTTTTCCATTACATGTCTTATGTCACTTCGGTGTACAGTGTTTAATTTTTTTTATTGTATATTGCAAATTACAATCTACACAATTAGATAGAGTAATTAGTAAGGTTGAGGTAAGAAAAGGTCGTGAGGCAGGCACCATCCATTGGTGGTTCACTGGAGTTGTGCTATTGAGCTAAATCTTCTGGCCATAATCGTTTGAGTTGTCTGTCGACTGAGGGGTTGAAGAGAGCTCTGATCAGTTGATTACTGTGCTCAGTGCTGCGATTTTTATATTTGTTGGCGTTGATTCAAACCACTTCCATTACGTACGGGATATCGAAGCCACTGTGCAAGGTTTGGTTGGAGACGTACCAGGGGGCACTGCTGATCATTCTGAGCATTTCTAACTGGAATGTTTGGAGGATCTTGGTGTTGGATGGCTTGCTTTATCCCCAGAGCTCTATCCTGTATGTCCAGATGGGTCGCAGTATTACCTTATATACGGTTAGTTTGCTGTCTAGGGATAGCTGTGAACGTGCTTTTATTAGCCAGCCCATGTTTTTGAGTTTAAGTTCCAGTTGGCATCATTTGGCTTTTATGTGCATCTTCCACATTAGTTTTTTGTCTAGGTGAAGTCCTAGATATTTTACTAATTTTTTGACAGGTATGGGAGTATTGTGGAAATTTACTGGCGGACAGGTGTCTCATCATTTAGTGAATGTTACCTGTGCAGCCTTAGTTGGATTTACTTTGATTCTCCATTGTTCCAGCCAGTGTTGGAGTAGGTTGAGATGATGCTGGAGTTTTTCAGTTGTGCATACGGGGTCAGGATCTGATGACAGTATGGCAGTGTCATCTGCGAATGTCGCCATGAGCGTGTCCTGTGTTGTTGGGACATTGGCAGTATATAGCAAGTAGAGTAGCAGTCCCAGGACGCTGCCTTGCAGTACTCCTGCCCTAATGGGGTGATAGACATTTCGTCCTTGATTTTGACTTGAAAGTAGCGTTCGCTTAGGTAGGATTTTAGGAGGAGGTAGAGGTGGTCAGGGAGATGAAGTTTTAGTTTATATAGTAGTCCTCTGTGCCATACTTTGTCAAAGGCTTGTTGTATATTGAGGAATACTGAGATGCACATTTTCTTTCCTTTGATGCTTTCTTTGATTTTGTTGACAACCCTGTGGCACTGTTGTATTGTAGAGTGTTTATTTTGAAATCCAAATTGGTGTATAGGAAGTAGGCCGTCTATGTGCATCGTTTCGTCCAGTGTGCAGAGCAAGAGTCATTCAAATACTTTGGACATTATGGGCAAAAGACTTATCGGTCTGTATGAGCTAGCTTCTGTGGGCGGTTTCCTGGGCTTGGCGATCATTATAATCCACTGGAAGGTGCATGGTAACATAGACAAAGGTTGTGTTGAGGTTTAGTGTTTTCTTCCATTTTTGTGTTCATAGGTTGGCATTTGGCAAAGTAATAGGTTAGAAGAGTCTGTTCAGGTTTAGCTTCTTACTGCAGTGGTTTAAAACAATTTTTTAGTTCCTTCTTCCTTCATTTTGTGCTGTGTTGATAGAGTGATAAATTACATGTCTAAACTCATATGTCTTAAGTATGTACTTACTCCATGGAGCAGAGCCCTGCTTGAGAAGCTAAGAGGTTCTCAGCTAGTCAAGGAATTCCCCACATTTTAAGAAACCCAAAGGTTCATTACTGCATTTACAAGAACCTGCCCACCTGTCTCTATCCTGAGTCAGATCAATCCAGTCCATACCCCCCCCCCACCCAAACCCACTTCCTGAAGATCCATCTTGATATTATCCACCTGGGTCTTCCAAGTAGTCTCTGTCCCTCAGGTTTCCCCATCAAAACCCTATGTACACCTCTCCTCTATCCACCATACATGCAAGATGCCCCGCCCATCTCATTCTTCTTGATTTGATCACCCGAACAATATTGGGTGAGGAGTACAGATCATTAAGCTCCTCATTTTGTAGTTTTCTCCACTCTCCTTTTACCTCATTCCTCTTAGGCCCAAATATTCTCCTCAGCACCCTATTCTTAAAAACCCTTAGCGTATGTTCCTCCCTCAATTTGAGCTACCAAATTTCACACCCATACAAAACAACAGACAATATTACAGTTCTTTATATCTTAATCTTTACTATTTTTTTATAGCAAACTGGAAGACAAAAGATTCTGCACCGAATGATAGCAAGCATTTACTGACTTAAATCTCCTCTT
>Ga0123353_10016108_pt1 | contig 10908 bp, 5 predicted proteins | sample TergutLab28metaG_3_FD_92763 | JGI IMG/M metagenome (GOLD analysis project Ga0123353, IMG submission 92763) | Labiotermes labralis P3 segment gut microbial communities from Petit-Saut dam, French Guiana - Lab288 P3 | ecosystem: Host-associated > Arthropoda: Insects > Digestive system > Gut ... | reverse complement strand
GCACAGGACTCATCAAGTATCCTTAAAATATGAACACTAGCAGAAAACGCAAGAGCACGTCCTGAATATTCTAACCTACGAGTACAACACGATGGCCGAACCTAGGTGTACCAGAATGTTTCACCAGATGCACTACAGCAAAGCTGCAAGCTGAAAGCTAATCGGTAACATCAAATACCGTCTTTCATGCACATAACAAGGTTTCCAACGCATGTTCGGAATTTTGAGTAACGCAGAGGCTGGTATCTGTGTTTGAACTCAAACTAGCAACTCTATACTTTCGCGTCGGAAGTGTAACTTGTACCTATTCATACAGCCAGCACTGTGATTGGGTTCCGCAAACCGCGTCTACCCTTACAAGATGTCAATACTGGAATGATATGCCGCACGTCTACACTAGACTACAGCTGTTTCCTTGTCCACTACAGCTGACAATGAAAATTCCTCTACTCTTCAAACCCATGTGGACCAATAGCAAACACACAACACCTACTACACTGGTGAAAGCTTTATTCTTATCAGAATGGCATTCCCCGTTAAGTATCGAGCCGTTTGATAAGACAGCCAATATCACTTGTTACACCCTATTACTTCACGCAAAATAAGTTACGCCTCCTTGGAACGAACATTTCAACTTGAATACGTAGACTGCTGCCTCATGGGTTTTGATATTGTGCTGTAAGGTAGGCGATTAGTAGCGTTTTGGAAAACCCCGAAAGAAGCAGGCAGCAGGTTCTCCCAAACTTGTACTTACATGAAGATCTGCCTATAACGACAGAAAGAATATCTACAAGAACAGGTGAACCGCTGCTGTAGGCAAAGGACTGCAATAAACTGCCTCAAGAGAAGGTTCAGTATTTGTATTTTTTACCTTATTAGGCTTATCACACCAGCATATGTAGCACACATGAGACGGAACAGAAGTGCATCTGTCGGAAACGACAGACCATTTGGTAGACCTAGGCGTAGATGGGTAGTTGATATAAAAAGGGGCCCCGATGAAATGGCATATGAGTATGTAGAGTGGATTCATCTCGTATAATGCAATGACCAGTGGCAAGATCTTGTCTAATAACTAACCGCATGAAGCACGGTCCCGCTTTCAAAGCCTAGAAATGCCCCGCAATCTGCGGAACACAACGGTTCGTCACCGTATCCACCACAACACGCCACTTGCCTTATCCTGACCCCACGTACTGCAGTCCACACCCCCCAATCCGACTTCAAAATACATTTGAATATTACCTTCTCACCAAGTCTTACAAATTGACCCTTTCCTTCGAGGTTTACCGTCAAACACTACACGTTTCTCTTTTCTTCCTTGGAGTCACATGCTCCGCCAATTTCACCCTCCTTTATTTGAGAATCCTACGAACAATGTGGGGAAGCACAAATCGTGAACATCCTCGTTATGCCATTTCCTCCAGCTTCCTCTTATTTCATTCCACTTCCAAATAGTCCTCTCGGCACCCTGTTTCAGATCACCCTCAGGCTATGTTCGTCCTCCACACTCACACAAAACTAGTAAATGATGGTTCTGTATGTTTTGATCTTTATGTTTTTATACAGTAGAAGTGAAGACAAGATTCTAAACAAATGATCGGTTACCTTGATGATGGTCGCGGCAGCCAATGAAACACGTTGGTCTGAAGAGTATGTGACAAACGTGTTTTACATAAGTGCATTTGTTGTCTTACTACGTTAATTGAAATATCCCTTCAATGCATGGTATTGAACATATGAAGTTTTAAAAAAATGAGACGAAGCTAGGCTCTTGTGAAATCGGCAACTTTCGGATTCCATAAAGCAGGAGATATTTTGCCGAGTTGATTGAATATTAGCTATGCAAAACGAGTACTGGCCTGTTGAGGACGCTGCTCCATGGTAACTGTTTAGAGTACGGAGCTTCGCAAATGTGTTGTCACACAATCATAACAAATACTGCAGCAAACTGGTAACTTGGGTAAAATGTAAAGGTAAGGTAAAGGTACAGGTAAAGGCACAGGTAAAGTACCTGTGCTTAATTAGGCATTACACCATGAAGGAATATAGGGAAAGGAGGTACAGGTCCATCAATTCTTAACCTCTGCACTACATAAGTAGTGAGTTTCACGGGGAAATAGCCCATGGAACTCAGTTAACAGCAGACTGAGGAGGCCCGAGAGAGGTAAGGGTGCTTTTGAAAAGATAAAAATCTCTTGCCTCTGCCAGCAATCGATCCACACAACATCTGTCTAAATTTTTACCACGCCGAGAAGAAACTTCACGGGCTGCGCATCTCACCCTCCATACAAAATTCCATGCGGCAAATCTGCAGCTTTCGTAAAGAAATTACTGTACCAAGACAACACAATGGTAACACAAGAATGACGACATACGTACACACGTGCAGCGTCAAGTTTTGAGTTACCCAGAGTGGTCAATTGATTTCTGGAATTAGATTATAATTTACGCCTTTACGTATAAGGCTATGAACTGCACGCTAAAGGACAGGAACTGAACTTTTAAACTACCGGTTGAAGGTACAACATTACAAACATCTTCCGGATCTTTTTCTGCATCATCTGGCACAATTTCTTTCAAATACGCGACCCTTCTTATTTTCCGATACCCTGAAAGAGTTCACAGTTGCACAAATAATTTTAAACTTTTGTGCAACTGAAAAACTTGACACGCTCAACATTTCCTATTAATATTGAAGAGGAATGTAACACCATGCTGGTAAGTTTAAATGAACACTGCAGAGTTAAATTTTAGTAAACACAGTACTTACACAACCATGCTCAACATGCATCTGATAGAAATACACACCTGACAATGGATGTGAACTAATTTCACTACACAACAGGACTCCACAGCCTAATACGGGCAAATCTCTGGTTGCAATTATGCACATTTATTACCACAGAATTATGAAGAACGTCACTGAACCATGTTTCTTCTTGCTTCGAATTCTGCTGGACACTGTTCGCGTCACTTAAATTATCGTACAGCGAAAAGTTGCGCGAAAAATTCATACAACTGGAAACTGCGTCCGCTCTTCAACGAAATAAGCCAAGGCTAGACAACTCGCTGTAGTACAGTCCGCTGTCAAACAAAAGCAAACACTAATTACTCTTAGAAATGGTCAAGTCTACGTCACACCGACAAAAACACACCGAGCTGGTTACGCCTGCATACAACAACCAACTATCTAACTCCACCAGTCCTAACGTTTATCTACACGGAGATAAAAGCTGAAAGGAAACTGCGATAGTGGGGCAGAAATTCCATTTAGATCATATATATCTGAACAAATAATGATGCAATAATAGCACCGGAAAGTACTCTAAGAACCATATAAATCTTTCTTGATACAATCCACTCTACCCCGGCAGAAAAGGCCTACTGCCACCGCGACACAGAACACACTGGTATGACCAGGGAAGAAATAGTGAAGACCTCGCCTAACACGAATCTGACTGGTGTGTAACTCTCCTCATAATTATGTAACTTCAAAACCATGCATAAAAATCCTTACCCACTACGGATCGCAGACGGCGGGATGAGGAAGGGAGGAGGAATACAAACGAATGCACTTTCTCCAGCATATTGTTCATCCTTATACAATACCTATAAAGCCACCGCTTATATCCACAGCGAATCTGTGGGGAAAAGTACACAGTCAGTTCCGCAATAACGCGATAGTTGCGCTGTTGTGAGGCCTCGCGTTACGAACACTGCGTAATAAAAATAAGGTTAGATCAGAAAAAATTTGGACCGTTATCCAACCTTGCATATTCACAAAGGTCGCTGCAATCGCATAACAGCCAACACGCGTATGAGAAATTTCGCGATACACAAACTGCGTTCACCTATTACTCAACCGTGTTCTAGCCAATTCGCTTTAACGAAACGCGTGATACCAGAACTCACTGTACTGTTAAGCAAGAGTTCACAAATCCCAGGCGACCTGAATTTTGTACGGCAGTGCCTAATATTTACGTACCGTCAGAAAGGAATATGCCTCACGTCACCCCTCTTTTGCTAGAATTCTGATGTGGCTCCAACAATTTGAAAAATTTACGGGCCCCTGCTGTTCAGTACTGTGCAATACATAAAATCTCACACAGCCCTCAACACTATACGTTTAATAATCACCTTCGTCCTGAAACGGCAACCAAAATGAACATATATTATGGGAGTCAAGTACATGAGGAACCGGGACAGCGTACTGAGCGTTGTGATTAGGCTACGAACTGGACGATCCGGAGTTCATAACCGGGCAGGGGAATGTTTTACCTTTTCTACAAAAATTTCCAGAGACCGGCGCTGGAGCCCAAGCAGCCTCCTATTCAAGTGGGAAATGGGGGCTCCTTCGTCGAGGGTAAAGTGGCCAGGGCGTGAATCTGACTACCCACCTCCATCTAATGCTGCGGTTAGGAATGAGTAGAGCTTACCTCCACACCTACACGCCTCCATGGCGTGTACGGGGATGACTTTACATTTGCCTTTTCCTTGTGCAAATACTGAATGTGAAATATAAAATTCGCGAATAACATACTTTAAAACTTAAGTCCGTAGGATGAAATTTGTTTTGAAGAAAAATGGCACATATAGGTACTTACACAATAACGCAAACAGCTGAAAGTGTACTGAAATATGCATCATATTAACCACGCATAACGCGCTGATAAATCGCACATACGAGTAGCTCGCAGACGAAACACTGAAACAAATGCAGGCGCGCACACACTCCATCTCAGCAGCAGTAGCCAGCTCGGTCGGGTACTTCTTCAGACAACTGTTGACCTTGAAACTTGAACCGAGCTGTTTTATTGAGAGGAATGTTATTATGCCCCTCTCAACGAATAAGTAAACTCTTTTATCAAAACACTGAGACTACAGCTGAAAAGAAGCATCAGTCGAAATGAGTAAGCGCAGGCACGAACGTCTTACACAAACCAACTTTCAGATTTTTCATACAGCACCGATCTGCAAAGTTTAATCCCACATACAACTCCTGTTACATACACCGAACACCAAACTTCACTGCAATAAACTGTACAAAGTTCCCAGACAAAACACAGGGACGGAAAAACGGATTGCAATAATAAAATAATTTCCAACTTGTGACGTTTGGATAAACGGGTCCTCTTGAGCAGCATGTTTGTGATGTCCAAATACCTTTCGACACCACTAGTAACCTAGAATCAATTATGACGTGAAATTAATGATTTTCACTGGAAAATCATACTGGTAAAAGGTGAGCAAACTGCATTGGAAAAATGGGACATCAAGACATATTTTAATAACAGTAAAGATAAAGTGGTGCGTAACTAAACACCAAGGAATGGAGGTATATAGCCACTCATTTTTAACTTCAGTACTACAAGGGAGAGGTCAGCTTACACTACCTACCCACCTCCCTCCACTCGCTTTAACCCCGTTTCTATTAAACAGGAGGCTGTTTGAACTCCAGGCTCACATCGCAGGTTTTGGAGAAAAGAACAAATCCTTGGCCCTGACGACAGTCAAACCCCGAACCCTCGGTCGTCCAGACTGTAGCCCAGTCCCTATACCGACTGAGATAATAGAAAATAAAATAGCGTGTTTAAAATACAATAAAATATCTCATTACGAAATACACTTGTGGACAGTCACGTTCATACCAAGCTCCTGTATCCCAATTTCTTGAAGAAACATTAAGTGCAAAAAAGGGGGCTGCTCCACCTTCACCGATTTCTACCACAAAATGGCCGTCGTCTGTAAAGAATTTCCATTGCATCTGGCCTAAAATCGACAGTCATTTTCGATAATTAGTCTTTCTGCCATATGCAATTCACACGAGATAACCTTTAGTAACCAACATAAAATAAGTCACTAATGCAGTACAGCCTACCATAATACTCTGGTTATATTCACAAATGTCACATACTGAATATAGAAGGAGTACGGAATTTTAAAAACTTTTACTTTTTAATTGAAGGCCACTAAGTCTGACGCAGTGCAAAGATAAATGATTATGCCAGCGCCTGCATAATCATCACAGAGTATTCCGTCCTTCGCGTCACTGCAAACACAGAGCTTAATATAGCCGTGTTTTCAAAATACTTAGCTAATAATCTACAAATATCTAACACTTAACACTTAATAGCATATACAAGCTCAGTTCCTACCTCGAAGTATGTCCCCATTATACATACTAGTCGGCTAATGCTGCCAAGGGAAGTAACTGCCGTTATTGTAAGAAAACATTTTTAAATGTTAGTGCAGATGGTACAACACAGTAACCAATACACTTTACAGGGTTAAGCCACGCTTTTAAAAAATGTTTTAAACCCCGAGCGCATTGCGTTAATTGCATTTGTAATGAAGTAACTAATGGTTCATTACATCTTTCGCTGATTTTGGAGTTTTCTTGCAGTGACAATCCGTCAAATAAGACGGTGTGATTGGTCTACAAGATTACTGTGGCTGAGTTGATACTGAAACACGACCATATGTTTCGTTCGCGAAGGACTAAAATAATACAAAAGTCACCACGGAGACATTACCAACATGAAATGTACTACAGCAGAAATTTATTCAATGTATCAATTACTGACAAGAAGAACACGTGCATACGTAATCACAGATGCACAAAGACAGAGCACTTGGTACTTACGACCACACAACCACGTTACTGGTGTCCTTTAGAATTGTACATAAAAGTTCTGCTTCTTAAAGCACAGCTGTCCACAGACTGGAAGATGCACTTTAAACCACTATTCTGATGTCGATGATGAGAAGGCAACTAAATTTTCCAACTCTACAGATAACTGCGTTGAATATACTTTTCACACTATTTGCTGTAAAGAGCACATTACATTAAAGCTTACAGCAGCGACGGACGCGTTAGTTATATTATTGTAACTGAAATGTGGAACGGCGCGTCCTTCGGCCTTCGCCAGACTTGCCTTGCCCCTGCGGTGCCGCAACCCACACTGCGCTATGTGCGCCTCGCTGTAGCTGCCACTGGTTTCTCCTCTATCCGCCCAGCAGCAGCCAGCCAGCAGTCTGCCAATACGCTTTCTCGATGGCTGCTACAGCATCCGATCCGATCCGACCTTCGTCCCAAGGTGTTGCTACAGTGCGGTATAATGAGAGCCCTGCTATAGGCTGTTCAGTATGGAATGTTACAAATCCATTTCAGCGTGACTCTGCTATAGGCTGTTCAATATGGAATGTTACAAATCGATTTCAGCGTCATTCTGCTACAAGCTATTCAACATGGAATAATAAAAATGCATTTCAGCATGACTCTCCTATATGCTGTTCAATTAGGCTCGCTACTCATCCAATTACGCGTGACTCTGATGTAGGGTATTCAATATGGCAAGCTGGAACTTCACTTCAGGTCGACTTTGTTATATACTGTTCAATACGGCAAACTATAACACAATTTCAACGTGACTCTGCTATAGGCTGTTCAACATGACATGCTATCAATCCATTTCAACGTGACTCTGCTACAGGCTATTCAATATAGCAAGCTCTAAATCCACTTCAGCGTGACTCAGCTAGGGCCTGTTCAATTTGGTGCTCTATATATGCATTTCAGCCTCACACTGCTACAGGGTATTGAATACGGAATGCTACATACAAGCCATTTCGTTGTGAACACACTGAACAAGACCGTCTGTAGTTGCAAACTCGTGCCAACGCCCCCTTTCTCCACTCGCCCTAATAATATGGATTAAACACATCCGAACGTCCACTGGAAAAATTTCTATATGATCAGTTAAATCTTACGATGGTTTCCAGATGCACAATACCTTACGTCATTTAACTACATTATGAACTATTCTCATAAAATTCTGTAAGAAAAATCATGCAAAAGGAAGTTACAGCTCAACCATGTTCGTTAAATTACGTTCACCAAATGGGGCAGCGCAAACTGTGAAGTAATGGATAGTTCTGAAAATATGTAGAACAAAATACTTTTACTGAAATATTAAACTTTACTTAAAGACAAGAACAAAATTCTGAATGCATTGATTTTATGGCCTTTTTTTCCCCAACGTATGTATTACAGTTTAAGACATTACTACGCTTCGGAGAATCAGTGTTCACATCTTACCAACATAAGGTATAACACATGTGTTATATTTCCTTTGTCTCTGCTTCCTGATGAAGGCTCTTTTATAGGTCAGCCGCAACAAGTAGTTTATAAATGTGAACTTACTACACGAAGATGTTGTAACTGACAATACTCTCCTTATCTCTGTGTAATTTTATATCACAGCGGAATGTAACACTTACAATATTTCCGTAAGTTAGGTTAGCCTATGGAAAGGGACTAGCGACAGTTGTCAGATAAAATGACGGCCATACATATATACATTTATGCATTACAGCGCACAAACACGACGACATGCGAAGTTAGGTTTCACAGAATACGCCGTGTAGTGCGGAAGGTGGGTACCGACATTTCAGAAAAATCTGTCCCTACCATCTTCACGGTACAAGAATTACGCCACAACGCACAAGACATTTTGACAAGGTTGTACAACCCTCAAGTCGCACAACGTTTTTCAGAACTGCACCTAGGTTTCGCCCATCTAAAGCTCTTGTAAGGAAGATTTCCCATTGGATAACCACACTTGAAGGTGGCGGCAAAATCACAGGAAAGGGTTTTAAGAGCCGCAGGACGAGCCAATTTGTTCCCGATAGAAACTAATACTGCAATATTAAAAATTATTTCATATTAAATTAAATGTGTTGTGTTCTCGGTCACCGGTAAAATTAACAAAAAACATTACGCAAGACCCCATAATAATAATAATAATAATAATAATAACAGGCCAGGTTGTCTCCGTCACGCGATGAAGGCACATAAAGTAGTGGAAACCATAGCTCCACTCATTCTTAACCTCGGCTCTAAGTATGGGCGAGTGGTCAGCTTTATTCCCACGCCACTTTACCCGCGGGTAAACAGCTCCCGGTATCCATGTCACCGGACACTAGACGGGCCTTAGTCGACCGAAGTAATCCTTTCACCGCTATATCGAAATTTAAATGGTCGTTCCATGCTTTGTGTCAGAACATGAACCTCTAGAACCTCTAGAAGTGGGCACGTTCATGTGGAGTATACGACGGAAATCATTGCAACAAGAATCAAAATTGCCAACGTAACTATATTTTAACAATTACAAAAACATACACACACATACACACATACATCACTGCAGAAGAAACAAATAATGAAAACAATGAACTAAACTACAGAAAAATGGGCAAAACCGTACGGAAGCCAGGCGATTTTAACAGTACAATAAATTAAGCACAGGTGTTCACAGAAAACACGTGATAAGTTCATACAAACGATCCACAATATCCCCTTGTGTGAGCAAGTGTCGTAATTATTACAACGAAAACAACGTAGTACCTATAAAAGAATACCCATATTTCATTATCCTCTTGTACAACGCGTTTCCTTCGTTTACTGGCATCATAAGGACAATTTATGTTCAAGTTCCACAATTATGAAAAGATTATTTCGTAGTTCTTTAATGTAGTACACATGTTCTGTCTTTCATTTTGCTCCATACTACCACGGAGTTGGCAAGTTAAATATGGAAACTTTTATTGATAAAAACCAAAGACCTAGTATTACACAATCATGTTTTGATTAGAAATCTGCATTTGCTTCCGAATGGCAGTAAAGATAAACACAATGGACTGAGATGAGATGTCCCTACCAGTAATGCGGTACGGACAGCAATGACATAATGAATTATCGGTAAAATGCTTTTCTACGCTGGTATTAACAAAAGCAATTAGTAAGTTGTGAATTTTACTCTGCTTCCATACAAATTTGATTTGCAACAGTTGCCCACATATCTTTCATTTTGGCGAACCAATTACTATCAATATTTGATCCAAACTTGTTCAAATATCTGCCCATTTAACAAACATTCTTTGCTGGTTTTGTAGCGCTAAACAAGCGAGGTGAACACGTGAACACTTACAAGATCGGTGGTACCATGTTGATAACAGCTAGCCACGGTAACAAATTCACTTCAGATGTTCACATCACTTCTCTGGCAACCATTTTAGTATTATCTATAAATCTACCGCTAGATTTTCCATGTGGTTCGTCAATTTTCCTCATCAAAATCTTGTAGTATTTCTCATTTCTCCCGCTCAATCAGCATAGTGACCAGTTATGGTTCGGGCGACTGATGTTCCATTTCCAGCAAGGACATAATATTCTTCCGTCCTTTTCATCAATGTGTGCAGACCGGCCCTGGGGCGCAATCAGTTCGCTTTGCCTCAGGGTACAAGCAGACGGAGTGAATTTGATCATTCATCTCCATCTACTGCCATAGTCAAGAATGTATACTTTCACTCCCACATGCTTGTTCATGGGATGGCTTTTATTTAATCACACCTTCATCACTTCACCCTAACTTCGGCACGTTATTCAGGTTATTTAAATGCGCATACGCTACATTAAAATATATAATATTCTCACATGGAAGCTAAATCAGCAGTCGCAAGCTATCGTGACATTCCTGCAATGGGCGAAATATGTACCATCTGCGTAACAAACAAAGGGTTTACAGCAGTGTGATGATATCACGAGCTAACGCACTTTACTTAACTTACTTCGGCCGTCTACGAAGACTACGTTTACTCAACCAAAAGGTTCTGTTCTCTAAAAGAAAAAAGAAGTTGATGGAACAATAACTTGGAGAGATCAGAGGCTAGGTCTCGTCAGTTAACGTACAAAACACTACGATCTTTGTCTATGCACTCCTACTCAATTTACATGGTCTACGGAACACCACTGTTTTTGTATATTACATATATATACACATACATATGCACATATATATATATACATATACACACAAATATATATATATATATATATATATATAT
>Ga0123353_10016107_pt1 | contig 10909 bp, 13 predicted proteins | sample TergutLab28metaG_3_FD_92763 | JGI IMG/M metagenome (GOLD analysis project Ga0123353, IMG submission 92763) | Labiotermes labralis P3 segment gut microbial communities from Petit-Saut dam, French Guiana - Lab288 P3 | ecosystem: Host-associated > Arthropoda: Insects > Digestive system > Gut ... | reverse complement strand
CCGCCTCAGCAAGCGGCGGGCAGAGGGTCTGGCCACACCCAAGCAGATCCGGTGCCTGGAAGGGTATGGTTTTGCCCATGTGGGGACATGGCAGTTTGACGAAGCCAGCAAGCTGATCAGCCGACTTGCGGCCAACCACTGGCGGCTGCCCTACGACATTGACCCAACTTTTTACATGCCGCAACATAATGAGGTTTCATCATGGTAGAACATAACAGCAACCTGTTGGAGATACTGGATCATGTGGATCCTGTGCAACTGGATTATCAGGAGTGGCTATCTGTCGGCATGGCGCTGCGCGAAGAGGGGTATACCGCATCCGCGTGGGAAGAGTGGAGCAAACGGGACGTCGGTCGGTTTCGCGCCGGTGAATGTTTTCGCAAATGGGATGGGTTCCGGGGCGCACAGAATCCGGTCAAAGGCGGTACCATCGTGCAGCTTGCCATGAGCCAGGGCTGGACCCCGCCGCGAAGGGTAGACCATGAGCTTGCTTGGGACGCCGTGATCGGCGGCAGAGAGGATCTGGTAGTTGTGCGCGAGGGCTGGGTAGAGGCCCGCGAGGTGGAAGAACCTGACGGCTGGAACCCCGTAGAACACCTTGTACGGTACTTGGAGACGCTTTTTGAGGCCGGGGAGAACGTCGGGTATGTGACGGACTCCTGGGAGAAAGATGGTCGGTATCTGCCACAAAAGGGCTGCTGGGACCGCACGGCCGGGGAGTTGATCGAACGGCTGAACAAGTGCAAAGGCGACATCGGGAGCGTCTTAGGTGACTGCAAACCGGAAGCGGGCGCGTGGATCCGGTTCAACCCGCTCGACGGCAAGGGGTGCAAGAACGAAAACGTCACCGAGTACCGGTATGCCTTGGTGGAGTCCGATGACATGCCCATTGACCAACAGAACGCCATCATACGCGAGCTTGAACTCCCGGTGGCGTGTCTGGTTCACAGCGGCGCCAAGAGCCTGCACGCCATTGTGCGCATTGACGCGGCGGATTATGACGAGTACCGTAAGCGCGTTGAGTACCTTTACAGTGTGTGCCAGAAAAACGGCTTTAAGTTGGACAAACAGAACAAGAACCCGTCTAGGCTGTCCCGGATGCCGGGGATCATGCGGAACGGACAGAAGCAGTTCCTGGTAGATATGAACATCGGCAAGGAATCCTGGAAGGAATGGCAAGAGTGGATCGAGGGCATCAATGACGACCTGCCGGAGCCGGAGAACATGGCGGCGGCATGGGACAACCTCCCGGAGTTGTCGCCGCCTTTGATCCACGGAGTGCTGCGGCAGGGGCATAAGATGCTGCTGGCAGGCCCTTCAAAGAGTGGTAAGTCCTATATGCTCATTACGTTAAGCTGCGCTGTCGCTGAGGGTAAAATGTGGCTGGGCTGGCAGTGTGCGCAGGGGCGGGTGCTGTATGTTAACCTGGAGTTGGACCGGGCCAGTTGCTTGCACAGGTTCCGGGACGTGTACGAGGCCCTGGGGTGGCGGCCCCTCAATCTGCGGAACATCGACATCTGGAACCTGCGGGGTAAGGCTATCCCCATGGACAAGCTGGCGCCCAAGCTGATCCGGCGCTCGGCGAAGAAAAACTATATCGCTATCATCATCGACCCGATCTATAAGGTGATCACCGGCGATGAGAACAGCGCGGACCAAATGGCCCATTTTTGCAACCAGTTTGACCGCGTATGCACGGACCTGGGGGCGGCCGTAATCTACTGCCACCACCATAGCAAGGGGGCGCAGGGGCAAAAAAAGAGCGCTGACAGGGCTTCGGGGTCGGGGGTGTTCGCCAGGGACCCGGACGCGCTGCTGGACCTGATCGAGCTGAAAACGGAGGAAGATGGCCAGCGGACCGCCTGGCGGATCGAGGGAACCATGCGGGAGTTCCCGAATTTTGAGCCTGTGAATTTGTGGTTTGAGTACCCTGTGCACCAGCTTGACGTAGGCGGGAAGCTGAAAGAGGCACAAACACATGATGCCGTGGCATTGCAGGAGAGGCGGAAAGAGGGCGCGCAAATGCAGTCGGACAAACACGCGTTTGCCCGTCAGTTGAAATTAACCGCGGTCAGGTGGGCCATAGACGAGCTTACCGGGGAGGGAACACCCTGCACGCCAATCAATATTGCCGCGAAAATCGGTGAGTTTGAGGGTGAAAAAGTGAACACGGGCATCCTGTCCAAATGGCGCGAAAAATGGAAGGAATATGATGAAGCCTATTTCAAAGTGAAAAAAATCGATGGGGAGTACATCATGTATGAAGATGACTAACCGTACCCACCCCTACCTATACCACCCAGTCATGGGTGGGGTGAAGGAAAATCAACAGCTATCCTTACCCCACCTTACCCCACTATGTTTGGGTGGGGTAAGGGAGTCTTCTTCAGAATTCCCACCCCACCATGCCCCACTAAGTTTTGGTGAGGTGGGGATTACCACCTTGCATTCCCCACCCCACCTTTTTTGCTAGGCGTACGGGGGGTGTCTCCCCCTCTCCCCTTCCCCCCCACACCCCCTATGTATATACATACATATACATAGGGGGGTGGGGGGAAAAGGGGAGGAGGAGAGACCACCCCGGCGAGGGGGGAGAGAAGGAACGATGGAGGGAGGGCGCTTTAGTATGGTAAACCGTATTGAGTTTTTCGTCCCGATGGCAAAGGTGCCCACCGTCACTCACCAGGAGAAGGCCGTCCGGGTGGTGAGCGGCAAGCCGGTGTTCTACGAGCCGCCTGCGCTGAAGGCCGCCCGGTCGAAGCTTGCCGCGCACCTGGCTCGGTACGCGCCCGAGGAACCGTACACGGGCCCCGTGCGGCTGGTGGTTCGGTGGTGCTTCCCCCGCACGACGGGCAAGCGCGACGGCCAGTACAAGACCACGCGGCCGGACGCCGACAACCTGCAAAAACTGCTCAAGGATGTCATGACCACCCTGGGCTTCTGGAAGGACGACGCGTTGGTGGCGTCGGAGTTCGTTGAGAAGTTCTGGGCGGACCTGCCGGGGATTTATGTGTCGGTAACGGAGATCGAGGGAGGCGGCACATGACACTTCCAGATGGGTTTCGGTTGTCGGATCACTGGATACCTTGCCGGGACCTGTGGCCGCTGCGGAAGGTGCGCTATGCCGCCATGCTGGCCTACAAGCGGCTGGAGGATGAAGGTTCGATACGGATCCGGTACCCTGTTACGATCAAGAGGGGATGGGTGATCATCGTGTATGACGCGCAAATGCCGCATGGGTGGGCGTTGGACGAATTGCGCAAGGCGGAATGGTCAATCGCTACGGAACAGACCAGTTTGCTAGAACATGACGTAAAGGGGGCATAGCGGATGGAAAAAGTATGCGGGACCTGCCGGTGGCACAAGTGGGAGGGCATGGACTGGGTATGCGTCAATGGGGACAGCGAATACCGCGCAGATTTTACGGGGTATGAGGATTCGTGCGGGGAGTGGGAGGGGCGGAGGTAGATGGTTATGGCGGTTGAAAGTATAAGCGAGAGAAACAAAACGTTTTCTGTACGCTTGACGCGCCGGATGCAGGAAGCCAGGATGTCAGAGCAAGAGGTCGCGCGCCGGATGAACGTGGAACCGGCGCTGGTCCGGCGCTGGAAATTCGGCAACGCATACCCAAACGACATGATGCTGCGCAGGCTGGCGAATGTGCTCAAGCTGGAAGTGGCTTTTCTATCCGGCGAGGAGCGGGCGAATCGTGAACTTTCACAAGCGGAACAGCGAGTAGCCGATGCGGAAAAAATGCTATATAGCGGCGCGGGAGTTATGGATACCGTAAGCAAGCTTGGATACAAAGACGCACGCGATATGATGACGCAAATGAAAAACCATTCAAAGGCGCAAAAGTATACAGACGATGAGCAAGGATGGTTCTATAAAAACGTTCGCGAAAAAATGCGGGAGAAAAAAATTACAAGCACGCAGATGAGTTGGTCTGTCGGGGTGGATGTTACATCGGTCAGTAATTGGCGCTGCGGCAAACGAATGCCGCCCAGATGCTTGATCCCCAGAATTTCATCGCTTCTCGGGATGTCCGGGCGTGAGTTGCTGGGAGGGCCTCCGCTTCCGGGAGACCGGGAAAAGACAAGCCCCCCGCAGTTGGTGAAACCACAATTGGAAAAGGCGCCGGTGGTTCCAGAGAGTTCAATCGTATCGGCAGCACCGGAAAGCGCGCCGGAAGTGGAAGTCAGGAAAGAAGACGGGACCTTAAAAATAGCGGTGCGTTACGCTGCGGACGCCAAGGGAAAATACGCTGACTATGTATTTGACGGGAAGTATTTTACAGTTAAAATCACAGCGCCGTTGACAGGATTGCTGCCGGAAACGCTGGCGGATGTCGGGGAGGAAATGCAGAAAGCGGCTATTGCTATGATTCGGTAATAGAACAGCGCCCCTCTCGGAGCGCCGCCCAACCCATGATCACGATAGCAACGCGATTATAGCATGGCGGGCTGGCGGTTGGCAAGGGAGGGGCGTGAGCGTGATCAAAATCGACCTGGAGATGTACCGCAAGCGTAAACAGTTGATCGAGATATACAGAGCCGAGCTTGACGGGGATTTAACGACGGCGGATACGGTGTCCGGATCCATGGCTGAGCGACCGTATGCGAAGCGCAGGATAACGATGCGTGGACAGGATGTTGTCCGGGCGCGGTGGCTTCGGCAGCGGGTGCGGGTACTTGGCGCGGAGTGTGCGCGGACAGAAGCGTTCGTCGCCGGGGTTGCGGATGAGTATATGGGGGCGCTGCTGCGTTGGAAGTATCTTGAAGGGTTGAGCTGGCCGAGCGTGCGGAGGGCGCTGGGGGAACGTAGGTTGTCGGTGGACGCTTTAAAGAAAAGGGTAAACAAATTTCTGAAGAACGCTTGACTTTCCCGATTTTCCCGATTAACCTGAATATGGATCGGCAGGCTGTCAGGGACGGCCTGTTTTCTTTTTGCGGAAAGGCGGTGCGGTGTGATATGGTAGACCGGACAATCCAGGGAAAGCGTCAGAACACTATCAACCTGGCGGCGAACGAGAGTGTGCTGATTACGTTTGAGAGCGCCCATAGCCTGAGCCTGCTTAACTACGGGCCGGGGACTGTCTGGATGAAACTGGACGACGAGGCCGAAATCGGGGGCGAGGATTCAACGCCGATCCGTGCCAATATCGCATACGAATTCAATCCGCTAGCCGGCCGATTATCCAAGCCAACGGTGTATATTGTCGCGGAAAAAGGCGCTACCGTCGTGGTAAACCAATAGAGCGAGGGCCGTAAAATGGGATTTAAGATTCTTGGCAATCCTGGCGGCGGATCCGGCGGGATCACAAAATGGTTTTCCACCGTTGCCGACAGAAACGCGTATTACGTGGCCAATCCCGACGAATTGGTTAGCGGGACATCCTGCGGTGTGGGGAATCCCGTGGTGGCGTACACGTACGGCGGCGGCGCGTGGGCCCTTGGCGCGGCGGCGTTCAGGGGTGACGAAGGTGAGTCAGGCCCGCAGGGCGTACAGGGCGAAAGGGGCGAGAAGGGCGATCCGGGTCCTAAAGGCGATCCGGGGGCGGACGGCCAGCAAGGCGCGCAAGGTCCTGCCGGGCCGCAAGGCCCTGCCGGGAATACGGGTCCTGCCGGCGAGCAGGGACAGCCAGGCCCGCAAGGCCCGGCGGGCGCGAAAGGCGACGCGGGCGCTACCGGTGCGACGGGGCCGCAGGGCGTTCAAGGCGAGCAGGGAGCGCAAGGCCCGCAGGGACCGCAAGGGCTGAAGGGCGACACCGGCGACCAAGGCGTCCAGGGGCCCATGGGCGAATCGGGCCCGCAGGGTCAGCAGGGACCGCAGGGGCTGCCCGGCGAGGCCGCCATAGCCAATATAAACTACCGGGGGAATTGGGTACTGGGTACAGTGTACGAGCAGAACGATTGCGCGATTGCGCCCGATGACGGCCACAGCTATGTCTGCACCGTCGCCACGACAACGGAACAGCCGGGGCCTGACGCTGAGGACTGGGGTTTATGGGTGCAGCAGGGGCCGCAAGGCCCGCAGGGGGCGCAGGGGCCGACAGGTCCGGCAGGCGGCGAAGGCCCACAGGGACAAAAGGGCGATACTGGCCCACAAGGGTCTCAGGGCATTCAGGGCGTACAGGGCGAGCAGGGACCCGCTGGTGTGGCCGGCGCGGACGGTCCTGCCGGTGCGCAGGGGCCGGTAGGGCCGCAGGGATTGCAGGGCGTTTTCGGACCTGCCGGTCCGCAAGGCGCGGATGGGCCGCAGGGAATCCAGGGCGAACCCGGCATGCAAGGGCCCGCCGGCCAGCAAGGGCCGAAAGGCGATAAGGGCGACAAGGGCGATAAAGGCGATGCGGGCGCGGCGGGCGCGGCGACGACCGTCGTTCAGGGAACCGGGACGAGTACGACGTCGGTCATGTCACAGGACGCCGCGACAAAGGCGATCGCTGCGAGAATGCCGCAAGCCATGGTTATCCAGGCTGCGGGGACAAACATCAACAACATGACAACCGTCGGGTTCCATACCTGGAACAACCCGACCGGAACTTTGCCTGCCGGCGTAGGGGCATGGGTCTGTGTAATCGTCATGCGGTACAACAACGACGTGAACTATTGCCACCAGCTATTGGACAGCGATTCCGGGTTGTTTTTCAGGCGGCAGGCCGGCGGCGTATGGGGTGCATGGCAAAAGTTTACCCTGGTATAAGTTGCTATTTGTAGAGTAATCGCGTATACTGTCACATAAGCAGAGGGAACCTTCGGCTGGGTATACTTCCCCCGTGACAATGGACTTACGGGGGTGATGTCGTGAAAGATTATGAGTTGCTCATGATTGTGTTCACGGTTATCGGCCTTTTGATTGCGGCCTTTCGAGCCAACACCAAGAGATAAGTAAACCGCCGTAGTCGTAACCTACGGCGGTTTTTGGGAGACCGCACGGGGTGGGTGTTTCCAGCTGGAAGCATCATTCCCTCTGTGACTCCCATTATACCATACCGGGCAAAAAAATCAAGAGGATTTTCATGTGACGCTGGTTCGCGAGAACCCGTGTCATTTTTACGGATTTTCCAACATTTTCTTTCTAAAACTATTGACATAGCATGCACGCTATGATATAATAGTCTCGAAAGGAGGTGAAGGAAATGGGCAGGATGGAGAAACGCCGGGAAGAGCGGAGATCGCAACTCCTACTCCTCACGGCGCTCATCAATCTCCTGACCGCGATGATTAGTCTAGCAGCTACCATCGTGGAAAGGCTAGGGAGATGAGGGAGGGGCTTCGGCCCCTCTTCTCCACCTGATCATAACACACAACGCCCGTTTCCGCAAGACGCATGCTTGAGTTAGTTCAGATCGGGTTGTCAGCGCTGCAGGTTGTTCTTTCAACGGCCATTGTGTGGCTGGCATGGAAATTGTACAAGGATGTGAAGCGTAAATGAAGCTGCATCCACGAAAAGGCGGACATGGACATGTAACGGCGTACATGGCACTGATTGGGAGTGCGGAAGCAAGAAGAGCCGGATTTGTAACGGAAGACGGGAAGTGCCTGGAGCTCGAAAAGACGGTTGACGAAAAAGCGAAAACGCTAACAATTCGGCTTGCAGTAAAGAAACAGGACGAGGACTAAGCGGTAGGCTAGCACAGTTGAAGGTATCTCAGAAAAGCAGGCGATCCGAGAAGGAGGGCCTGCTTTCTACATGCCCAGGAGTGAGATCATGAGCGAAGCGGCAGCCAGGACAAAGCTCAACGACTGCCTCACAACGGGCGACATGCTGCCGTTCTACCGGACAACTGCGTGGCGGAATGTGCGGCGCGAAGTGCTGCGCCTGGATCATCACGAGTGCCAGGGCTGCGCGAAGCGAGGGCGGCACACCAGAGCGACATATGTGCACCATGTCAACCAGCTCAAGGCGAGGCCGGACCTGGCCCTTGAGGTCTGGTACGAGGACAAGCACGGCAGGAAGCAGCGCAACCTTATATCGCTCTGCTACGCCTGCCACGAACGGGAGCACGGGTACAGGCAGGGCGGCCTGCAGAAGGAGCCGGTCACGCCGGAGAGATGGTGAAGGACTAGATTCTTTCAGATAGTCCGGGCCGTCCCACGCGGCACCCCCCCCGTCCAAAAAACGCGGGCGCGCGCGGGCCGATGGAACGGCGAAGGGGGTCGACAAAACAGCTTCGCGCGCGCGCCCGAGAAAAAAGGCCCAAAGGTGGTGATAGTTGTGCTGGGACAAGAGAGCGAAGAGGCTCGCGAGGTACGGAAGGATAGGATCCGCGAGGCGCTGCTGGAGCAGCTGCGAAACCGTGAGGCGGACAAACCGCACTATATCGACCTGGTGGACGACTATATGCACCTGTGGGCTGTGAAAGAGTTCCTGATAGCCGATATAAAAAGACGTGGCACAACATACCAGGACAGGTCGTCGTCTGGGGTACCGATGTGGAAGAACAATCCGTCCACGAAGGAGATGCTGGGGGTGCACCGGCAGATGCTGCAAATCCTGAAAGATTTGGATTTGACTGTAAACAAGGTTGTTGTTGGAGATGGCGATATCTGACCCGCGCGTCACGGAGTACCTGGGCCTGGTGGAGAGCGGCGGGATCGTGGCCTGCAAGGAGCAGCACCTGTTGTGCGCCCATGTGCGGAAATGTTTCGACCGGGAGCGTCTTACGCTGGACGCGGAGAAGCTGGACAAATACCTGTCGTACCAGAAATATTTCCCGTTCCGGCTGTTCCCGTGGGAGGTGTTCGTGTTCGCGCTGCACTGCTGCGTGTTCCGTGCGGACGGGCTGCCGCGATGGCCGCACCTGCTGTTGCTGGTAGGGCGCGGGGCGGGGAAGAACGGGTACATGGCGTTTGAGGATTTCTGCCTGATGTCGCCGACGCACGGGGTGAAGCACTATGACATCGACCTGTGCGCGACGAACGAGGAGCAGGCGAAACGGACGTTCAAGGACCTGTACGAGATCCTGGAGGCGCCGGGGAACCGGGCGCTATCGGCTGCGTTCGACTGGAACATGACGGAGATCCGGAACAGGAAGACCGGGAGCGCGCTGCGGTACCGGACCAACAACGCGCGGGGAAAAGACGGTCTGCGGCCCGGCAAGGTGGATTTTGACGAGGTGCACGAGTATGACAGCTACGACAACATCGAGGTGTTCATGGGTGGGCTTGGGAAGAAGCCGCACCCGCGCATCACCTACGCCACCACGGACGGGCATGTGCGGGACGGGGTGCTGGACGACCTGAAGCGGCGTGCGGAGGATATCCTGGAGCGGGGCGCGGACGACATGGGGCTGCTGCCGTTCATCTGCCGACTGGACCGGAAGGAAGAGGCGGGTGACGAGGCGATGTGGCACAAGGCGAACCCGAGCCTGCGGTACATGCCTTCGCTGCTGGCGCAGATGCGGCTGGAGTACAGCCAGATATCGATAAGCCTCAGCACACGGGTGGGGTTCATGACAAAACGCATGAACCTGCCGGAATCAAACCGCGAGATCGCGGTGACGGACTGGTCGAACATCCTGGCGTGCAGCAGGCCGGTGCCGGACCTGAACGGGCGGACGGGGATCGTGGGGATCGACTACGCGAAGGTGACGGACTTTGCCAGCGCGGGGGTGCTGATCCCGGTGAACGGGACGTACTACTGGATCACGCATTCATGGCTGTGCCTGCGGTCGGCGGACATTGAGCGGATGAAGTGCCCGTGGCGGGAATGGGCGTCTGCGGGGTATCTCACGCTGGTGGACGATGTGGAGATCGCGCCGGCGCTGATCACGGCGTGGGTGGCGGAGCAGGGGAAGCGCTACAACCTGTCCATGCTGGCCGTTGACAACTACCGGTTCGCCCTGATGAAGCGCGCCCTGGAGGAGATCGGGTTCCGCGCGGAAAAGGGCGGGCGGGTGAAGCTGGTCCGGCCGTCGGACATCGGGATCGTGACGCCGGTGATTGAGCAGAAGTTCGCGAAACACGCGTTCGCGTACGGCGACAACCCGCTGATGCGCTGGGCGATCAACAACACGTCGATTTTGCAGACAGAGAACGACAAGCGAAAAGGGAACTTCACCTACGGCAAGGTCGAGGGCCGGAGCCGGAAGAACGATCCGTTCATGGCGCTGGTGGCGGCGATGACGTGCGAGACGGACCTGAGGGGGCAGCTGGACCCGGCGACGCTGTCGGCGCTGCGGGTATGGGCGTTTTGAGAGGGGGCGGGCCTGTTGGGCCTTTGGTCAATACTCCGTGAAAAGATCGGGTACGGGAAGCCCGTGCCGGTGAACGTGAACATATTCAGCGACCCGGACGTGATCGCGGCCATGGGGAGCTGCCATATCCGGGAGCTGGCGTTCGAGACAGCGGTGCGGCTGATCGCCAACGCGGTGAGCAAGTGCGAGTTTCAGACGTTCCAGGGCAGGAAGGCGACGAAAGGGAAAGAGTATTACCTGTTCAACGTGGAGCCGAACGTGAACCAGAACTCCAGCGCGTTCATCCACAAATGGATCCATGCCCTGTACCGGAACAACGAGTGCCTGATCGTGGAGGCGAGCGGGCAGCTTCTGGTGGCGGACTCATTTCTGCGGAAAGAGTACGCGCTGTACGACGACATATTCACGCAGGTCACGGTGGGGAACCTCACCTTCGACAGGTCCTTCGCCATGTCGGAGGTGCTGTACTTCCGGCTGAACCAGCCTAACATGCGGCGGATCATTGACGGGCTGTACAACAGCTATGTCAAACTGATCGAAAGCGGGATGCGGGCGTACCAGAAATCGCAGGGGATCCGGGGGACCATGGCTTTCTCGACGCTGGGCGCGGGCGGGTCGGAATTCCAGGAGCAGGTGAAAACGATCCTGGACGACAGGCTGAAAGCGTTTTTCAACGCGGACAACGCGGTATTGCCGCTGTTTGACGGCTGG
>Ga0123353_10016105_pt1 | contig 10909 bp, 10 predicted proteins | sample TergutLab28metaG_3_FD_92763 | JGI IMG/M metagenome (GOLD analysis project Ga0123353, IMG submission 92763) | Labiotermes labralis P3 segment gut microbial communities from Petit-Saut dam, French Guiana - Lab288 P3 | ecosystem: Host-associated > Arthropoda: Insects > Digestive system > Gut ... | reverse complement strand
GCTTGTCATCGCGCACAGTTTCGCCCGCATTTTCTACCGCAACTCCTTCAACATGGGGTTGATGCTGCTGGAAGTGGGCGATGACATCGGCAAACTGCACGACGGCGACAGCCTGGAAGTCGACGCCGCAAAGGGCGTCATCACCAATCTGACGACAGGATCCGGCATCCAGTGTCCGCCCCTGCCTTCCTCCATGCAGGAACTCTTGCAGCAGGGCGGCTTGGTGCCCTATGTAAACGAAAGGCTGTCCCGAAAAGGAACACCATGAACAAAAAAATCTGCCTCCTCCCCGGCGACGGCATCGGGCCGGAAATCGTCCATGAAGCCGTACAGACGCTTAACGTCGTGGCCAAACGTTTCGACCATGCTTTCTCTTACGAAAGCGCCCTGATCGGGGGCGCGGCCATTGACGCCGAAGGCGTTCCTCTTCCGCCCGCAACCCTTGCGGCCTGTCAAATGTCCGATGCGGTCTTCCTGGGCGCCGTGGGCGGCCCGAAGTGGGATCACCTTGATAACACGACCCGCCCTGAAGCGGGTCTGCTCGGCATTCGCAAGGAGCTTGGCCTGTTCGCCAACCTGCGTCCGGCCATCCTGTTCCCCGAACTGGCCGGGGCCTGCCTGCTCCGTCCGGACGTCGCCCGGGCCGGGCTGGACATCATGGTGGTTCGCGAACTGACGGGCTGCGTGTATTTCGGGCAGCCGCGCGGCATAGAAAAGCGCGACGGCGAACGTGTGGGCTTCAACACCATGATATACCGCGAGCATGAAATCCGCCGTATCGCCAAGCTGGCTTTTTACACCGCGCGTTTGCGCCGCAAAAAAGTCTGTTCCTGCGACAAGGCCAACGTGCTGGATGTTTCGCGCCTGTGGCGGGATGTGGTGAGCGAAGTCCACAAAGACTTTCAGGATGTGGAACTCACCCATATGTATGTCGATAACGCGGCCACGCAACTGGTGCGCAATCCGGCCCAGTTCGACGTGCTCGTTACCGGCAACCTGTTCGGCGACATCCTGTCCGACGAAGCCGCGGTCATCACGGGCTCTCTCGGCATGCTGCCTTCCGCCTCCCTCGGCGCAACAGCCCCCGGCCTGTTTGAACCCATCCACGGCTCCGCGCCGGATATCGCGGGCAAGGACAAAGCCAATCCGCTGGCCGCTATTCTTTCCGCAGCCATGATGCTGCGCCTGGCCTTCGGCCTGGAAAAAGAAGCCGATGCCGTGGAAAACGCGGTGCGCGTCTGTTTGAAAGACTATCGCACCGGCGACATCATGGAAAAGGGCAAAAGCCTCGTGGGAACCCGCGAGATGGGCTCACTCGTCCGCGAATGCCTATAAGACGTTTGGAGCGCATATGAAACAGTTTGCCAAGCCTGTGCCGCCCAAGCCGGAATATGTCGCGTTGGAACGCATCGTCAACACGCTGTGCTCGGAAAAAGCGCTGGAAACCGTATGGCATCGCACAGCGCAACAGGCGTCCATGCCTTCGCTCGAGATATTGCAGGAATTGATGGACAGGCTGCGGGCCGCCGTGTTTCCCGGTTTTTTCGGATCACCGTCTCCGCGCCTTGAAAGCCTGCACCATCATCTGGCGGTCAATATCGAAGCTATCCACCCCATGCTGGCCGAACAAATCCGTTGCGGCGGCTGCTTCTCCTGCGACGGCGAGACCCGACGCTGCCAGGAGTGCGCGGATACGGCCGGACAAAAAGCCATGTATTTTCTGGAACACTTGCCGGAACTGCGCCGTCTGCTCGCTTCGGACGCCCGGGCAGCCTACGAGGGCGACCCGGCCGCCGCAAGCCCCGGAGAAACCATTTTCTGCTATCCCTCGATGCATGCCATGATCCATCAACGCATCGCCCATTGCCTGCTCAAGCTGGATGTGCCGCTTATTCCGCGCATCATCACCGAAATGGCGCATTCCCGCACCGGCATCGACATCCATCCCGGCGCGCGGATTGGAGAAGAGTTTTTTATCGATCACGGCACGGGCGTGGTTATCGGCGAAACCTGCATCATCGGCCGCTGCTGCCGCCTGTACCAAGGCGTGACGCTCGGCGCGCTCTCGTTCCCCAAAGATGACCGGGACAACCCTATCAAAGGCATAGCCCGCCATCCCATTCTGGAAGACAATGTGACCGTGTATGCCGGGGCTACCATCCTCGGGCGCGTCACCGTGGGCAAAGGCGCGGTCATAGGCGGCAATGTCTGGCTGACGCGCGACGTGGCGCCCGGCGCGCGCATTGTGCAGCAACGCTCGCACAGTCCGGCGGACAATGAACAGCTGTTGGGCAACGGGAAAAAGATGTGAAATTTTTTGGAGCAGCTTGTATGCCCTGGAAAAAAATCATCTGGTCGGTGATATGCGTCGGCCTGCTGTACAGCCTTGCCGCCTGCGCGGAGAAAGTCGCAATCCGCCCCAAAGGCGACATGACCGTCGGCGGCGGCGTGGAGATCCGTAGATAAAAAGCCGTCCTCTGCGCCTTTGCTATGTCTTCGGCACACTGTAGCGGCTGACCAAAGGCAAACGCCAGTCCCGGCCCAGAACCCGGCGCGAGACGCGCAGCACGGGCGGGCACTGGCGGCGCTTAAACTCCGTTGCGCGCATTTTTCCATACACGTCGCCAAGCAAAAGCGGATCGGGCTGTTCGCCGTCGTCCGCCGGATATTCCGGCGGCAGATCCTCGCCCATAATCCGGGCAAGCAGGGGATCAAGCGTGTCATAAGGCGGCAGCGCATCCGTATCGAGCTGACCCGGCCGCAGTTCCGCGCTCGGCGCGCGCGTGATAATTCCCACGGGGATAACGGCTCTCCCACGGCGTTCATTGTGCCGGCGCGCCAGCTTGTACACCCCGCTTTTATGGACATCGCCGATGACCGCCAAAGCTCCCGCCGCATCGCCATACAGCGTACTGTATCCCACCGCGAGCTCGGATTTGTTGCTGGTGTTCAAAAGCAAGAGACCATATTTGTTGGCGAGAGCCATGAGCAGATGGCCCCGGATGCGCGACTGGATATTCTCCTCGGCGGCGTCTTTGCCTGCACGCGCCGACGCGGGAGGAGCGGCGAAAGCCGAAGCCAGGGTATCGGCATAGGCCTGCATGAGCAAGGCAATAGGCAGCTCCATCCGTTCAATGTCCAGATTTTCGGCAAGCTCGACGGCAAGGCGCGTGGAGTCCTCACTCGTCCAGGGCGAAGGCAAGAGTACGCCAAGCACATGTTCCCTGCCCAGGGCGTCAACGGCAATGGCCGCCGCCACGGCGGAATCCAGCCCGCCGGAAAGCCCCAGCAGCACGCCTTCAAAACCGGACTTATGTACATAATCCCGCAGGCCGAGACACAACGCCCCCCACACCTGTTCCTCCCAGGAGGCGCACACCGGATGCCGCGGCCCCTCGCCCGTCGCGGCGTTGATCACCACACAGTCTTCCCCGAACATACGTCCCCGGCCGAGCAGCGCGCCGGTCGGACCAAAGCCCAAGCTCTGACCGTGATAGACGTCGCCGCCGTTACCACCCGCCAGGTTGCTTGAGAAAAGATGCAGGTGGTGCCGGGAAGCCACATGGGAAAGACGCTGTTCGCGCAGCTCGTGGATCCCCGTGGTGAAGGGGATGGCCCCAAGGTACGCCAGAGCGTCCATACCCCTCGCCATCAGCGTCTTGAGGGGATTATTGGCTTGTGTCTTCTGCATCTGCCGGAAAAGGGCGTCTTCCCGGCGTTCATCACACAAGAGAACCCCAAGCCGCCAGCCGAGCAGCGTCACCATGCCGCAGCACAGATCCTGATCCGTGGCGGCGTCGGCCTCATCATGGAAATTGAACGCCATGTGCGCGGCGACAACAAACTTGCCGTCTTTCAGCAGCACAGCGGCATTGCAGATCCGTTCGTCATTCGGCATGAAGACGACAAGGGGCGCGCCCACCAGCACGGGCGGCCCCCCCGCCAGTTCCTCCGCCAGGGCATGCAGAGCGTTCCGGCAGGCTTCGACAAAACCGCCCACCGTCAGCATGTGCTGCGGCCCAACGCCGCAAAGCGCATGGTTGGGAGTTATGCACAAGTCCGCGCCGGAAACGGCCGCCGCTCGCACGGCTTTGGCAATGCGCGCCGCATTACCGCAAATATCCCCGGTGACAACGTTCAGTTGAAGCATGGCGAAATTCATCTGCTACCCCATATATACCCTCAAATGTAGCCGTGCAGGGGACCGCCCGGCGCGCCTAGGGCGTCCACACGCCTTTCCGTTTCCGGGTCTTCTTCCAACGCCGGAGCCTGATGGGCCTTGAAGCGCGCGTCAATAATCAAGGGGCCCGGGCATCCCCAGTGTTTGCAGCGGATATCCGCACCCACGCCATATATATCCGTGGCCGGATCGGAACGTGTGAACACGGCCCACAAAAAATTCTCCCAATTCGCCGCGCACAAGGCGACATCATCCACTACAGCCAGCAGCGGCAACCCGTGCAGCGCATCCCCAAGCCCGGGGATACGCGCCAAATGCTGCGCCAAATCTTCCATGCGCGGGTCCGCCTCTCCCCGCTTGCCTCTATGGGCCGGTCCGGCCAGCAACAAGATGCCGGGAGCCAACATTTGGGGGAAGCCGAAGCCTTCCGGCACATGCAGTCCGGCGGGCACGGCAGCGGAAAGAGAGCGCCTGCGCGGCCCGGCGGCCAGCCAGATCAGTTTTGAGCCTTCGTGCAGTTCCGTGCCGGTATAATCCAAAGTATCTGTCGTGGAACGGGTCAAAAAATGTATATCGCGCGTAAAATCCGTGCGTTCCAGCATATGCCGGAAAAATTCCGGCACATTGCGCGTCCGCAAGTCCGGTGCATCTTCGCGCGCGGCCATAAGCACATATTTCGCCAGCGCGGTCTGGCTCGCGCCCAACGTAGCCAGCGCACAGGTGAGCAATTCCTGCGGTCTGCGTTCCGCGGCATAGGGCACATAGCGCTCGCTGCCGATGGCCAGCAGCAACGGATGCACGCCCGCGCAGTCCACGGCATGCACTTCATGCACTCCGGCAAAGGTCCGCGGCACCAGCGGAGCCGTACATTCGTGGATGAACTCCCCGAAAACCGTATCTTCCTGTGGAGGCCTGCCCACACTCGTAAACGGCCAAATGGCGTCCGGCCTGTGATGGACGCTCTCCACCCGCAGCACCGGGAAATCATGTGTCAGACTGTAATATCCCAGATGATCCCCGAAGGGACCTTCCGGTTTCAGGAAAGGAGCAAGCTCGCCGCTGATGCAAAAATCCGCCTCTGCCGCCACCGGCAACGCACCCTTGCGCCGGATCAGGGGGATACGATGCCCGCCCAGCATGCCGGCGAACAACAACTCTGAAAGCCCTTCCGGCAGCGGCATGACCGCGGCGAACGTCAGAGACGGCGGCCCGCCCACAAAAATCCGCACACGCAGCGATTCTCCGCGCCGCAATGCCTGAGCATGGTGCGCGCCTATGCCCCGGCAGATCTGGTAATGCAACCCGGCCTCGACATCTTTTTCATACGCGCCGCCGCTTATCTGCACCCGGTACATGCCGAGGTTCGAATGCATCCAACCCGGCGCATCCGGCGCTTCCGTATAGACCAGCGGCAAAGTCACAAAGGCGCCGCCGTCTTCCGGCCAGCCCACAAGCTGCGGCAGTTCGCCCAGTCTGCACATCCCGGCAAGCGCCGGTCCGTCCGCGACAAAACGCGGACGGGCATTCCACAGCAAACGCGGCACACCGCCATAACGCCAAAAATGCCGCAGTTCCGTCAGGTCGGCCTTGAGTCGGAAGAGCCCCTCCAACGCGCGCAAACTGTCCCGAAACACAAAGCGCAGACGCTCACGGGTGCCGAACAGATTTGCCAGCATGGGAAAACGCGTGCCCTTGATCCGCGTGAAGAGCAAGGCCGGAGCCTTGGCGCGAAACGCCCGGCGTTGCACCGAGGCAAGCTCCAAAAAAGGATCCAGTTCTACGTCAATCCGCACCAACTGGCCCGTACGCTCCAGATCCGCCACGCAGGCGCGCAGATTTTTATATCCCATATTTCCAAACCGGCGCCGGCGTCCGCAGGCCGGCCTGCACCTTCATAAAATCATGCAGGATCTCGGCATGGTCAAATACTATCCCGCCGGGCAAAGCGGTCAGAGGATAGAAAGCCGCGCGTTTGGCATCGTCGCCGGCCTGGAGAGCAGCCGGATTTTTGGCGCGTCCGGTGAAAACCGTGGAGATGGTATGCCCGCGCGGGTCGCGATCCGGGCGCGAATAGACGCCCAGCAGGCCGGTGAGTTCCACGTCCAAGCCGGTTTCTTCGCGCATCTCGCGCACAGCGGCGTCTTCCGCGCTCTCTCCCAAGTCCACAAAACCGCCCGGCAGAGCGAAACCATGTGGAATATTGACTCGTTCAATGAGCACCACTCCCAGTTCCGGATCATAGACGACAACATCGACAGTCGGGGCAGGGTTGCGGTATTCTCGTACCGTTCCCCCGCAGTGGGGGCAGGCAAGCGTAGTATGCACAGGACATCTCCCTTTGCGCAGGATGCTATGGTGTGAGTCTACGGAAAGGCATGCAAGCTGACAAGCTCCTCGTTCTCCATCATGGCGCGCTTGGCGATCTGCTCTGCGCCTGGCCCGCGCTGCTGGCGCTTGCCGGAGCCTTTGCCCGCACGCCGCGCTATGCGCTGCTGCGATCCTCACACCATTTTCTTGTACGCCCCTTGGGCTATCTGCCCTGCCCCGACGCGCTGTCCGGCGCGGAAGACGCCTTCCACGGCGGGATGCTGCCGCCCGCGGCGCATAGCACACGTCTGTTCCGCTTTTGCCTGAATAAAGTTCCCGAGTCTATCCCGGAAGGAGCATATTGCCTTACGGCTCTATCCGGCAAGGCGACGCCTGTTTCCCTAACCTTGCTTGCCCAATTGAAAGCTCTTGGCCTGGCGGTTCCCGATATGGAGGAATGTCTGACGCGCTTCCGGGAATGTTTCGGGGGATGGAAGGGGCAGGCGCGCCGTCTGGCGGGAATCTTCCCCGGTAGCGGACACAGCGCGAAAAACTGGCCGCCGGAACGTTTCGCGGCAATAGCGCGGGAACTGGCTCGCGACGGCTATCAACCCGTACAGATACTCGGCCGGGCGGAACAGGAACGCCATATCCGCCTGCCGGACGTTCCGGAGCACTGCCCCCCGAATTTGGCGGAACTCGCGGAGATACTGGCGAATATGCGTCTCGTGCTCGGCAATGACAGCGGCCCGTTGCATCTGGCCGCCTGGCTGGGCGTGCCCTGTGTCGCGCTTTTCGGGCCAAGCGACGCACGCCGCTGGGGACCGCCGGGATCGCGGCACCTAAGTTCTCCCCTGCCCTGCGCGCCCTGTACGCACGATATGCTCCGCCTGGGTTGCGCGCAACCGGACTGCATGGAAGCAATCAGCGCGGCGTACGTGCTGAGTGAACTCCAAAAGCTTATACGGGAAACATCGGCTTAGACTATGCAAACCGGCTACAGTTCGTGCAAGAGATCAAGACGGGGAAAACGCGTGTGCAAAAGGCGCTGCAACTGCGGCATATGCGGCACGCCGAGTGTACGTGATCTAAACACATTCAACAATAAAGCCGGCCTGTTTCAACGCATGTGTTGAAACGGCTCCCTGGCGGAGAATGTGGATCGTATTGCCGCCCGGCAGCCGCACCAGCGTGGACGGCAGGCGTCCTGCGGGTACGGGCGGCGCATCCCACACGGCAGACACGCGCTCAAGCAGGACAGGATCTATGCTCGCAACGTCCTTAGCGGGCGGCGTCCCGCTGATATTCGCGCTGCTGGCCACAAGCGGTTCGCCGACGGCACGCGCCAGCTCACGCGCCCCGGGGTGCGCCGGAATGCGCACGGCCAACCGGCCTGTGCCGCTGCTCAGCGCGGCAGGCAGGCGCGCGGAGATCGGCAACAGAATGCTTAAGGGACCGGGCCAAAAAAGCTCCATAAGCTTTTCGGCCTCCGGAAGTATGTGCACGATGCCTTCCACCTGCGCCCTGTCCGCCGCGATAAGCGGCAACGGAAGACGGTGCGAGCGCCGCTTGATCGCATACAGCCCGGCAACGGCCGTTTCACTCCCGGCGCGGCAGCCCAAGGCCATGAAGGTTTCCGTGGGATACACGCCTATGCCGTCTTCGCGCAGGGAGCGGGCTATTCCCTCCAGAGAGCATATTTTCGCCATCGCCAAACTCCTGCAGCTTGCTGTTGACACGCTCCGCATGTACATTGGATCCCACACGGGGGGTTCGCATGCCGCTGAAAAATTTACGCCTTGTAGCGGTAGGCGCATTACGCGGCCCGCACTGGCAAAGGGCTGCGGCCCATTATCTCGAACGGCTGAAACATTGGCGACGCATACACGAACATGTAGTCAAAGATTCGGATGCCGGCCTGCCGGAAAACGAGCGGGTGCGCCTGGAAGGGCAGCGCCTGCTGCGCTTCGTACGCGCGGACGATTACCTCATCTGCCTTGATGAACGCGGCAAAAGCATGTCGTCGCAGGTGTTTGCCGCCCTTCTCCAGGAAGTCTCCGAAAACGCCTCCCGTACACCCTGCTTCGTGCTGGGCGGGCCCTTCGGCCTTGCCGAGACGGTACGTTCGCAGGCCCGCCTTGTGCTGAGCCTCGGCCCCATGACCCTGCCCCATGAACTGGCGCGCGTCGTCCTGCTTGAACAGATATACCGCGCTGAGGCCATAGTGCGCAAGAATCCTTACCACCACTAGCGCATAGACTGGCGGCCCGTTTGTGCGGCGTTATCGCGTTTTTTCTTGCCAGTCGTCCTTCTTTGCTCTATGTCAGCAGACACAAAACGGCAGAAAATTACGGCAAACATGCCCTCGCCTCAAACCCTTGTCGGAGCGTGGCGCAGCCAGGTAGCGCACCTGCCTTGGGAGCAGGGGGTCGCCCGTTCAAATCGGGCCGCTCCGACCAGTAATATTAAGGTGTTATCCTCAATCAGGGGGTAACGCCTTTTTCTTTGGTGCTACCCTCCTCTTACGCGCATCCCCCCTCTAAGCCTACATCCACATCGGCGTCCGTATCGTCCATGTTCCTAGCCCGCCTCCAGATCCAACAAACGCCGCTTCAAATCCAATCCGCCGCCGAAACCCACAAGCTTGCCATCCGCGCCGATAACTCGATGGCAGGGAATGAACAGGGCAATCGGATTACGGTTGTTGGCCATGCCCACGGCGCGCATTGCGCGGGGCCGTCCTACGGCTGCGGCAATGTCCTTATAGCTGCGGGTTTCACCGTAAGGAATCCTGCACAGCTCACTCCATACCTGCCGCATGAACGGCGTGCCCTCGGCATGCAGCGGCACATCAAAGTTCTTGCGCCTGCCGGCAAGGTATTCCTCGATTTGGACGAAGGCCCGCCGGATCGCCTCCGGCTCGGGCAAACGCTCCGCTGCGGGCTTCGCCCGGAGCGCCAGTTCTATAATGACGCCGTCACGCTCCGCCAAGCCGATACAGCCGATAGGCGTCTGCCGGGTATAAAGCAAAGGGCTGCCCGGTTTTTTCATATGTTTCCACAGCCTCCCCTATTTCGCATGAACATGGCATGTTACATCGCCTTCCTGCCGTTCTATACCTCGAACGCATGCAACGCCAGAAGAATCACGTCCCCATTTTTACATTGCTTTTACAGCGTGAAAAGACTATGCAACATTGGTTGCATGCCGTTTTCCCGTATGGAGGAGCATATATGCGCCCTACCCTATGGTTCGCCAGCCTGCTGCTGGCGACGTTCGCGGCTTCGGGCTGCGGCTTTGCCGCAAGCTCGGACAGTTCGCTGGACAGCCTGAAACGTTTCAGTCAAGTTCTGGATATCGTTGAGCGGCATTATGTCAAAGACATGCCCAGGAAAGACCTGGTCAACGGCGCCATCAAGGGGATGCTCCAAGCCCTTGATCCGCACTCCACCCTGCTCTCTCCTGAAGAATATAAAGAAATGCAAGAGAACACCTCAGGCGAATTCGTCGGAGTAGGAATCGAAATTTCTCAAGAAAATAATCAGCTCATCATTGTGACGCCCATTGAAGACACACCGGGACACAAGGCCGGCCTCAAGACCGGCGACTTCATCCTGGCCATCAATGGCGAAACCACCCAAGATATGAGCATGCAGGAAGCGGTTTCGCGCATCCGCGGCCTCAAAGGCACGGAAGTGGAACTGACCGTCATGCACCGCGATGCAAAAGTCCCGCGAAACGTGCGCATCACCCGCGACACCATTCCGCTGATCAGCGTCAAGTCCAGGGTGCTGGAAGAGGGCTATTACTGGCTGCGCCTCACCCGCTTCAGCGGCCGCACCACCGATGAACTGCACGAAGCCGTCAAGGAAGCCGGCAAAAAAGGCCCTATCAAGGGCATTGTGCTTGACTTGCGCAACAATCCCGGCGGAGTTCTGGAACAGGCCGTAAGCGTGTCCGACACCTTCCTCAAAAACGGCGACATCGTCTCCATTCGCGGCAGAAACAGTGAAAAACTGCGTGAATACAAGGCCAAGCCGCAAAAAACCGACGTGTATGCGCCCATGGTGGTGCTGATCAACGCCGGTTCCGCCTCGGCTTCGGAAATCGTGGCCGGCGCCCTGGGCGATCAAAAGCGCGCTCTGATTCTCGGCGAACGCAGCTTTGGCAAGGGTTCCGTGCAAAACATCATCGATCTTGCCGACGGATCCGGTCTCAAACTCACCGTGGCCCTGTACTACACGCCTTCCGGACGCTCCATTCAGGCGGAAGGGATTCAGCCGGACATCGAAATACCCTTCGAAGCGCCCCGCGAATCCGAAGGCAACGGCAAAAAACCGCCCAGAATGCTGATCCGGGAAAAGGATCTCTCCCGCCACCTGGAAACGAATTCTACACGCCCCGGCAAGCCCGACAGCAAGC
>Ga0123353_10016104_pt1 | contig 10909 bp, 10 predicted proteins | sample TergutLab28metaG_3_FD_92763 | JGI IMG/M metagenome (GOLD analysis project Ga0123353, IMG submission 92763) | Labiotermes labralis P3 segment gut microbial communities from Petit-Saut dam, French Guiana - Lab288 P3 | ecosystem: Host-associated > Arthropoda: Insects > Digestive system > Gut ... | reverse complement strand
GTTTAGGTAAAAGTTTTATTTATTTTTTTTTCTGTTCTTATGTTGGCAGTTGTGGAATGAACCTTGTTGAGACATGTCGCATTCCTAAGTATGTGGTTAAAATGGCCTGACTTGCTTTGAGAAATTTGTTATTGTTCACGCATTATGAATATGTAGTCCTCTCTGATTCTACACTAAAGCATCCACTTGAACTACCAGCTGGGTTTTAGCGAAGGGCTTCCAGTATGCTTGTGACTTGTTGGGTATTTCTGTCCTGTTGTGAGTGATGAAACTCTCAGAAGCTCATGTTGGGCTTTGTATTAGTGGTGTATCTTTCACTTCGCAGGCCTCAGTGCAAGGGCAACAGCTGACCATCTACACCTTATTATCTCTGTGACACATAGTGCAGGAGAAGGGCAATTCTGCAGTAATAGTTTCATGAAGTGTTACCATGCCAGAGGGTGGAGTGTGACTGTTACATTAACTGGGAGTGTACCCATGCAATATTATGCCACATCTGTAGTTGGGTGTGTAAAATATGAAAATTTAGAACATTTGGTAAGAATTAAATCGGAAATCACCTGAACAGAGCAAGATAATGTGACTGTGTGTAGTTAATGTTTTCTTGCATGACATGTTCAGAATCACTTGTGCCCATGAGCTGTTACAAAAGCAAAGTGGATAGAGTGGATAACAAAGCTTGGTTTTTATTGTATCTGACATGTTAAAAATCAGAGGTTTTGGAATGTGTGAGATAAATAATAAAAAGGAAGTTTTTTTTTTTTTTGGTATGGGCCCCAGTGCATTGTATTACTTGCACACCTGGAGGATATGCCACTGACTGTAACTGTTTATAATTTTCAGTAACTTTTTCTATTTGTAGTAAATTTAATGTACACAGGCAGTTCTGTGCCCTCAGATGTTGGATCAGATTGATGTGTGAAGGAAGCACCCAAACATTTAGTGCCTTATCCTAGTCATTACTGTGACTAGACTGCAGGTTCAGTGACTGGTGGGTGGCAGAGACTTTTGTCTTATCCACTGCCTTTAGACTGCCTCTGGGTTTCACCCATTGTCCTACAGGGAGTAAAGTGACTGAAACATAAAGCTGACCACTCACTTCTGTTGAGTGCCATGGTAAAAAGAATGCAATGAGATATGTGTCCACTTCCATGTGATTTTGTGGCATAGTATTTAATTAAGCACAGGGACAACTCTACCTTTACCACAAATGACTGATTTGAATGAGCTGTTACCTATCTTGAACATGACATTTGAGTTCCAGTCATATCCCTGTGTAGTGCATTTCATTTTAGATATGAATTTTTTTTAACAGACTTTCGTGGTCACTGAATCAGTGATCCATGAGTTGTTCTGTGATTGTCCTTGATTGTGCAAGACAGTTGTATCATACTGCATGCTTTCAGAACTTGTAATTTCTTACCAGCATATATTTATTCAAAAGTAACCAAAACATGATACCAATGATTTTGTGTGTCATTGAAGACATGGTATTACTGTAACAGTATGGTTCAGTAATTTCCTTGATAATTATATGCTTATGCTGGGAATTAGTGATGAAACCAGCTGAAAAGTGGAAAATTTACAAGTCATATGGTGATTCCCAGTGGAAGTAGTTAGATGTTTGTTGGCCAGATTTGTTGGAATCTGTCTCAGTTTGAGACATTGAACTGTGTTTTATTGTGTGTGGCAGAGCAGTGCTGTTTTCTCTTGATAGCTTTAAACTGATGTACCTCCAGAAAATTTGCAATTATTTTTAAATATGTGAAAATATTAATGGTGTAAGTACCATATTGGTCAATTTTCTTGTGTCTGTTGTGATTTGTTGTAGTTCACGTAATGTGTTACATGCTAAGACGTAAATTTGTAACATGCAATTATTTCCATGGAATAAGATAGGTTACCTAATGTGGTGATTTTTTGCAGGCTTGGTGTAAGATAAAAAGTAACTTTGGAAATGCACACATAATGTGGATGTGATTTAATTAAACAACAGAACACAGAACTGGGCGATTCTGGTGTAAAAGTTATTGTCCACATATCATGTCACAGGGATTCCTGAGGTGGGGGGGGGGGTTCTAAAACTTATATTTTTGTTTTAGATGTTCCAAAAACGTATATTTTATCAACTTCTGAAGGTTTAACTTCAACCCTTGAATGAAATTAACAGCTGTCTCAGCAAAGAAGGACTGAATGCAGCACATTACAGCTTGTCAGCATGAGAACAGTAAAGGAAAGGATAAATGGAGAAAATGTAATAAACTGAAAAAGATAATATAAATTTTATGTAAACAGTTCCAGTGCTGCTAAATGATGTTTTATTATTTGTAAGATCAACACTCACTCATAATTCCTTTCTCTGTATTTTCACACTGTGTGTTCACCTGCATCAAATAGACAGCACAGTGAATCCATTCTTCACCTTCTGGATGGTATGAAAACAGGCTGCAGCAATTAAGACACCCTCCTTCTCCTCATCATATGATATGATTTCTGCATCTCTAACATGAACATGAATATGAAGTGCTGCTGGCTCCCAAAACAATCCCTCTACTAGAGGTTTGCATTTGCATTTGATTGCATTTCTCTGACTTGTTCAGGTTACCTTGAGCATGTCACCTGTCCTACGTGTTTGTCTTCTTGTTCTGTGTATAAATTCTTCTTTGGTCCAGACATATATCTTAAATGTTTTCTGTAGAGGTTTGGTTTGAATCCTCTCGATATGTTACAAGCATATTCTTTCTGTTGTATCTGATAGATTTTTGTGTGGGGACATAATATTGTATGGGCAGATCTTTCATCACAATTTTTCATTTGCCATTTTCCACAGAAGACAAGAAGGGAATAAATATCAGTAGCTGTAGTTTTGTGTTCTAAGGTGTTTGTGTAGGGACATCTTGATCAGGACATTTGTCATTTGTTGCAGCAAGCAGAATATTGCATGACATGAATGTTTTGTTGTTACAAGGTTAGAGTCCAGATTTTCTGAAACCACTGGTGACATCCTTGGCAGTAACTGTTCTGATTTATGCACACCCAAATAATTAGCTTACCTGGTAGATGGATATGATGTGGCATAGATTTGCATATATATATATATATCTTGAGCATAGTAACACATTCCATTAATTGCTGGATCCAGAGACTGCATTCAGTAAGTTCTGTGTGGCTGTAGAGTTTGGAAGGACACATTAGTTCTTCCAGTCTAAACTGATGACTTGTATGTTGCAGTCATGAAGGGTATCAAGTAATAGGAAAGTGGGTTTTATTCTGTTGTCCACTCCCCGTAGAAAAAGAAGTGTTTGTACCTGTCACAGTCTGTAGGGGTGAAGTGGAATGTAAGAATACGTAGTGAATATTTGCTTATTCAGCAACTCTCTATTCAATGTAACTTTTGTCATGAGAAAACAGAATAATATCCTGTGTTTCCATCTAATCACCCTGAAGGTTCAGGCATTTGTCACATTGTGTTATGAGTGAATCCGTGCCTTCAACACAGAATTCTGGTATTTGCAGACAGACCCACTGTGAGACAGCTTCTTCCTCTTCTGTATCACTTTAGCATCTGTGACCACCAAGACTCTTCTTCATAGGGCTGAAAATTTGAAAGTTGCTGGGGATGGCAAGACCCCACACAGCCTGACCAACAGCAGCCTTGTTGCAGCAGTTTGAATGGGAGTGTTTTGAACATCCACTGTACATCTCTTACATGGCACCACTTGACTTTTATCCTGTTGTTTCTCTGTAGAAGCATCTTGGTGGTCACAATTTCCAAAATGTTGTGGAAGTACAAGAGGCTGTTTTACCATGGTTCCATTTACCATACCCATAAATCATTGGTGAAGCCAGAGCTATTCAGATTGCTGTTCTTCCCGACTGCCATTCAGGTTGCACTGCTCTCATTGGTTTGCATTTAGCCCTAGACCTTGTCTTTCCTGTCCTAAGACACTTCGCAGTTTTTTGTACTACGTAGGTGTTGGAGGCAGGAGGTTCAATTTGAAATGTTGGCACACCTGCCAGATTATACAGCATCACATTGTAGTAGACTGTTACGACTGACGATTTCGTATTTGTCCATATTATGTCATTGTTAAATACTGTAGTAGGTGAACGATTTTTTTCCAACAGGCAACCGAAGTTTTCTTACTCCAGGAGTAAAGCCTTTTTTCTGTAGGAGAGACCTTGTGTGCTGTCAGCTGGAGATGCTGATGAGAAAAACCTTTTTTTAGACTTTCCTGTCATGCCCTCTCCCTGGCTGCAAGAAGTGGGTTTTGTATGCCATTCTCTTTACTTGGCCAACACACTGGATGTTGTATGTTTGTAACAGTCCAGAGAAACTTTTTCCGATGTGAATGCAGCGGTCTGTTAGGTCTTCATTTCGACTGGTCAGAAGAACGGGCTCTCTGCCTCATGTTATTTCAGTCAAGTAAGCAGCCTTAACACATACCTTGAAAATGCAGAATCTTTGAAATTTCCTATTTTTTTGCCTTACTGTTGAAGTGGTGGTCTTTATTCTGTCATAATACACTTTCACCTTTCAGGTACTGCAATGGTGAAATACTTGCAGAGTGACCATGTAGTTGGACAGCAGCACATACAGCACCTATGTGGAAAGCCCATATTGGGTATTCGCATCCTCTCCAAATTAGGCAGTTTCATTTTCTCCCTTTAACTGTCATACTGAGACTGTACACCTTCCAAACTGAAAACTTTACGCTTTCCATAAACTGTATGATAGTTATGATCCCTATTCATTGGAAGAAAAAGCAAATCACTGTTACATTTTGACAGAACTTGAGAGAAAGTTATAAATGCTCTGAAATCCATGAATATAGAACATGTCACACCCGCAGAGGTGGAGACATAAAGATGAACTTCACTTTTTATTAACCAACAATTAATGCACCCTTTTTCTTAAGCCAATCACTTTTTAACTCTGACGTATATCGGCTTTTGTCTTCGCCATCTTCAGGGAGTTACTGTTTCTTTTAACACATCAATATGACAGGTGCACTTATTAATACTAAGATCACAGTTTCTTGCAAAGTGTGGTGGACATCTCTATACTGGTGTATGGTATATCTTGGTATCAGTAAGTGTTTATGTCATTTTGACGCGTTGGGGATAAAACAGTAATGAACTCCCTGAAGATGTAGACAGATGCTAAAATACGCCAGAGGTGAAGAGTGAAAAAAGTGTTGATTAATAGGCATGGCGTGTACTATGTCAAAATTGGAAGAAGAGCTCTTATTACTTGGATTGCCAACTCAGTCCATGCTTTTTCAGCTCGCATATTCGGCAAGGGATTACATTTCCCCATAGGAGATAAATTTCTTTTGTTCTCAATGTGGTCTTTGTATTCTTTTACCATTTCTTTATCCTGTCAAGTGCTAAGTATTCTTGACATGTCTCTTAAAAATAAATCTTTCTCTCTAATCATAGTAATGCTTCCATATGTATTGGACAGAGCAGTGAGTTCTCCACATGACAAAATGTTTCTTCATCCTGGAAATTCAACTACTAGAGGTATGTCTTTAATTGTGGATGTACCAATTCAGAGTCAACAGGAGCAATTCTTGTATGTTGCAGTGTATTAAACCAGTCAGTACAACTTGACTGTGAAGTGAAGTTGCATTGCAGTTCCATATTTGTCAAGGTATGTCTTTGTAATTAACACATATCACTAACTAACAGTAAATAACGCGTATCATTCACTAACATTGCATTTGTGGACATTCTGAATCTTGCTGGTTTGCAAAGGTTTTATTATGTTTGTTGGTTATCAGATCATGTGCAATGTTGAGCGATGTAGCCAAGGTGTAAACTATCAGTAAATATTTGGATATGCTGTATGCATTTTCCCAAGTAATCTTAGAAGATCCAGACTACATACTAAGGCTGCCAAACACACCATGAGGCTATTCATAATGAGCAGGGTTGTAATGAGTTCATTGCTGTAGTAAGGAAGTGATACTTCTAAGTTAAATTGTTAAGTATGTATGTACAATATTTCATGTCTTTGTGACATTATCTCATCCACAGCAGTCAGTCCCATCATTAGTCAGGAGCCCCAGGTGTCTTGATTCCCCCATTGGCTGAATTACTTTATTGGGTTCCCAAACCCAACCTACTGCATGGGGTGGCTTCTGAGCCAGACACACCATTCTTCTGCAGCTCGTATGCTCATGATTTGAAAATAAATTTTGTGTTGCAATTACATTTCACGTAAGATTTATACACAGAGACCTGATGCTGTAGTGTCAGCTGACCCATTGTCCTTCACAAAGGAATATAGACAAGGCTGATTTACAAGTGAATACTGCAGAAATATGCACTTCCTGTGTATTTATATTCGTTTCATGCATTGTGCCCTGTGTATTGATACAATTGAATAAGTCAGAACACCAATCTTGCAGGTATTGTTAGTACATTATCAGGTTATGTTGATCAACTAATATGAATTATGACTACATGTTTTAGCTAAAATAGACATTATCAAGTAAAGTCCAGATATTTGTTAATTCCAAATACACTGAATATAATGAATTTAAAAATACTATCCACCTTATAAACTGAATCAAAATATGTTTATGCTTTCCCCCATGCAAGTCACTTAGGTGAGAACCAACAATAGATTTAAACACAGGCAACAAGAATGCCTACCTCAGAAAGCAAATATTCACCTGGCAATATCTCACTCTCACCAACTATATAATCAAATAGTTCTGTACTAGACATTACAGCTCCAATACATTATGACATTCTGTTACAATAAGATGCAATGTAATTTTGATTTGGTTTAGTCTTATTTCCTGGCTTTGTTTTACTCTTTCTGTAATTTTTACTTTGTACAAGTACGTGTTAAAATCTTTTAACATAGTACTGTTATAAACAAAAACATTAAATTTCAAAGTAATTTCCATTAGGTTCTCCCAATTCTCGACTTAACCCATACATGAATAGAGAAGAGGTATCTGTGCTACAGTTGTTTTGATGGCATTGAGGTGCAAATGTATCTCACTTTTCTTTCTTTTTGTCTTTTTTCAGGAATATTGAATCTGCATTATATGAATCACATTGCATCTCAATAAAATGTCACATGCATTTAGTTTATTTTATTTGAAAATGGTTTTCTCTCTTATCTTTGATTAAGTAAGGTCGAGAGTTTTCTTGATTGGCCAAGTCACTACTGTATGTGACATTTCAAAAATAACGTGGCCATTGTCATCTGTAGCTTAGTAGTTGCTAGTTTCTTGCTGTAGTGGCCTGAGTTCAATTCCACTAGAGCACATGTGGGATTTGTGGTGGACACATTGGAAATATGGTACTTTTTCTCCAAGCACTTGGATTTCCACTGAAAGTCATCATTTCACCAATCCCTTATAGTCATTGTTTATCCATGGCTGGGGCCAGGCCTATTTAAGTCCACTATACTAAGGGATGCCATATGCTTACAACTAACTAAACCGCTTACTTTGTTGAACCTTAATTAATTTTACTATGATAATGTTCAGAAGTCTACCTTTAACTTTTACCATCGTGTCAGCCTTGCAACAAATGGTCGTTATTGCATTTGAAGGCATTATAAATTTAAACCCCAGTGTCTTTGAAGGGTTAAAGCTTGGCTTTAGAGCATTAGTGCAAAGAGTGAAGTTGCTGTCAGCAGTTTGACATTGGAATCATACTTCTCTGTGTTGGTAGAAACACACAGCTATTCTAGAGATATTTTTTTCAGGAAACAATTCTATTTTCAAGGAACTCCTTAGTTTACCCATGAAGTGTGTAATGACAAGTGAAGTGTAGTATTCTGTCAGCAAAATAAGCATAATCTGAGTGAAGTTACTTTACTTGTTCATTTCTTCCATTGATTGTATGAATAGCAGTTCGTGTATCAGCTTACATCTGTGAGAAATCAAGGTGTCCAGTCTTTACATGGTAGCTATTAACAGTTTGTGCTCTATTTTTACACTAATATAGGATACAAGTAGGCCAGTTCATTGCAGCTCTTGTTTTTCTATTTAGTTCACTGTGGACTTTTTCAATGAAGAAACAACGGACAGTGAAAACTCTCTAAAAAAAGTCGATATGTGTTAATGAAACCTGCAATAAAGAACACAACGCCAATGAACAGAAGCTGTCTTGAGGAATAGGTATACATAATTACCACAGAAATGAGCAAATGATGATGTCATAAAATGTTCAGGAGATTTTCATGAAGATTAGCATGTACATGTGGATAAGACTTACAGTGTTTATATTCATTTTACAAGTAGAATATACACAGCCTGCACAATTAAATTTGTACATAATTTTGCAATAAGTTCTAATTATAATTATTACCAGTAGGCTACTTACTTAATGTTTTTTCCCCTTTTTCTTCTTCTTCTGGGCGTCAGGCCATGGGAACCCACGACATTTTAGCACATCTTGTATGTTATGACATGTGTAATAGGCATTATCCATAGCATACTCGTTAAAAATATCGATATTGCAGCGGGATTTAGACCTGCCTTCAGATTTTTTTGTAGTGGATTGTTTCTTAACCTTCTCACCCGCTTTCTTCTTTTTACTTTTTCCAGCCATGATGCAACAGAAAATCTACTATATTCGCATTTACTGAACTGATGGTATCTTCAGTGCACAATGTTTATTTACAAAAGCTGCTGGGTTGCTATGGCAACACATGGTACTTCAAACGATCGAAACGCTGTCATCTAACTTAGCCGGTAACTTTTATATGTTTTGTACAATTTATTGTTTCATATATTACTTTGCGTACCAGTAATGAAAGTTATGACAACAGTTATTAACAAATTAGGAAATATCCGCAGAGCGTAACATTTCTGGCGCTTTATTGTTCGTAGATATTAGATTCGTGAATACGTTTAGAAAATCGGTATTTCCACACACACACACACACAAGATTTCTCCATACCTTAGTAACATTTACGATCAGTTGTCGAAATATCGTAATCGGGCAGATGTATAATTATATCTTAAATTTCGATACTCGACGTTCGAAATAGATCGTGCTGGATGCTCAGCAGCTTTTAGTCGGTTTGCAAATTTGCGAGAAGCGACTATTAGCTTCGTCATGTCCGTCCATCTTTCCGTATGGAACAACCCTGCTCCCACTGGGCGAATTTTCTTGAAACTCGATATTTGGGTGTTTTTTCGAAAATTTGTTGAGAAAACTAAATTTTCATTAAAATCTGGCAAGAATAACGAACCCTTTACATGAAGCTGTATGGACATTTATGATAATATTTCGCTGAATTGTTCTTAGAATGAAAAGTGTTGCGAACAGAAGTTGTAGAGAAAATAAAAACACGCGTTTTTTGTTCAATGCCTCCCTCCTCCTCCTGTTCAAATGCGTGCGCTGCTACTACCTCATTTTGGAAATTTATGTAGGCTTGTAGCAATATTCTGGTGCAGTATTCATCAAAATTAACACTAAGGAAACTGTTTCTAAATTGTGCGATTGTCGTAACACGTTTTGGATTAAAATGTCAAAGAATCAAGGACAGTAGTAGTGGGAAAAGGAGAGATAATATTATGAACCTATACTTTAGAATATGTATGACTTTTCGTGTATGAATGGGTACAAGAGGAATATTCAAGACTGTTTCATATAATTAAAGAGTCCAACAAAATGCACTTACGAGTCCTTTGTCATAACATACTTTTATAATCTACTAGATATTTCTGCCCTTTCTGGCCCATCATCAGGGAGATAACAGTTAGAAGAGATTATGAAACATTCGTATTTAATGTCCTAAGGCAATGCAGCTCGTACGTATACCGAATACAATTACGCGCTAAGCATGTACAGTATAAGTACTAACAAAGCCTTTGGAGTATGAAAATTAACAAGAGTGTGCTGAATATTTACATATAAAATTAGAGCTCGATATAAAATTTTAGCGTTCAAACATCTACTTCAGTTTGTTCAATTCGCTTGTGTAAATGCAGTCCTGTTGAGGCAACATACGTCGTTACTTGAAGAATGTTCTTGTTGTCACTGCGTTATATATAAAGTTATCACAGCTTCATTTTTACGTCATGGTTTTGAAATAACAAAATGCCTTGCTTTCTGGAACATCCTAGCAGTATCGCTAACACCCACCTATTTCTGAAAACGACAGATACAGCCGACATCTGTGGAAAGTTTCGTAAAACTATGGTGGACGGGGATAAATATTGCCTCTGAGTGGAGAAGTTGCAGTACCGAATGCAACAGTGACAGAGAGAAGAGAGACAGTGCGGAAAGACCTTGTTGCTTCGAGCAAATCAAAAGGCTTTAGTGCGGTTTAGTCAGCATGGGGAAGATACCTGCCGTAGGAATTGATCTTGGTACTACTTACTCCTGTGTTGGTGTTTGGCAACACGGAAAGGTGGAAATCATTGCCAACGACCAAGGGAATCGAACAACACCAAGTTATGTAGCCTTTACTGACACTGAACGCCTAATTGGCGATGCAGCCAAAAGTCAGGTAAGTTCTGTTTATTTACTTATGAAAGTGATCATTGGTGACAGGGACGTTAGAATTGTTTCACGGTAAGCAAGATAGGAAGTGTCGCACGTAACCTCAAAGTTTCAGCCAGTTGAAATAAAGTTCTAATTCGCGTCAATATTTCTTAATGTGTGACCATACCAAATTTGATATTCCTAGATGTAAGTGCCGTATATTCTCGAATCTAATGCGCGCTCGAATCTAATCCGCACTAGTTTTTGCCGATTTCTTAAACAAAAAAAAAAAAAGTTAGTTCACGGTTCTAATCCGCACCTTTCCTTCAACCGTCCCTTGCCTACAAGGCAGACTGATTCAGTTATGAGTGATGACGGCAAGTCTGATGAATAATAAATTATAAATATTATATAATATAAATAATAAATAAAATAAAATAT
>Ga0123353_10016103_pt1 | contig 10909 bp, 10 predicted proteins | sample TergutLab28metaG_3_FD_92763 | JGI IMG/M metagenome (GOLD analysis project Ga0123353, IMG submission 92763) | Labiotermes labralis P3 segment gut microbial communities from Petit-Saut dam, French Guiana - Lab288 P3 | ecosystem: Host-associated > Arthropoda: Insects > Digestive system > Gut ... | reverse complement strand
TGGCACTTCGACGACCTCGAGACGCGCGCCGGGACGCCCGGCAACAGCGTCGGCGATTATATCTTAGCCGACGTCCTCAGCGTAGCCCCCGATCGATGAAAAATTTGGCGCGCGGATATTTTTTTATTTACGCCGACGCTCGGAATGATCCACCCGCTCGATACACCACCGTTCGTTACGGGCGCGTGCTGTATTTGCGCGCCTCGCCGCAGGGGTTTAGGCGAAACAGCCGTTCCGCGTTGCCGTGCGCGACCGCCTGCAGCGTCTCGTTCGGGAGGCGCAGCGCCATGATGAACCGCGCGTGGCACTTCCACGATTCCACGAGATACGGGTCGATGCTCGCAGGCGTTAGCATGGAGTCGGTCCCGAACAGCAGCCTGTCGCCGTGTTCGACGACGAAGTCGCGGTAGATCTCGGCGTCCTCCGGGTGCAATTGGTCGGCCCAGCGCAGAAAATATCCGACCGACGTGTCGACGTGGACGTTCTTATGTTTCGCGAACAACTCCGCGAGGGCGGCGTTCGAAACGTAGAGCTGGTGCGCGCCGATCATCGCTATGTTCGGGTGCGAGTCCGCGACGCGCAGAAATTGCGCAAGCAAGTCGCGATTATCGAACTTCACGCCGTTTTTCGCGCCGTCCGACCAATAGGCGTTGTCTCCGCCACCGTGGTACGGGCTGTACGAGACGCGCTGCGTGACGTGCCAATTGACCGCCGCGCCGCGATCATTCAAAAATTCGAATATTTTGCTCCATTCGTCGTTCTCCCAGACGGCGGGATCGAAGTTACCGCGCATCGCCTCGGAGTTGTGCAGCTTCAAGCCGACGGCCCCGCAATCGAACGCATGCTTGACGTTCTCGAGTTTCCCGTTCCAGTCGGGCCAATAAAACCACGAGAAGCGCGGATCGGCCGACGCGACCGCGCCGCACGCGCCGAACAGCGCCTCGTCCTCCACGAACGCCGTCACACGCCCGAGCCTGTAGGCCTCCGCGTGATAAAACCATCTGTTGAGCACGTCCGTCAATTCAGCGAGATTCGTAACGCCGCGCAAATGCGTGTGCGCGTCGACCCAATACTGTTCGTTGGGCGTAAAATGAAACCCCCACCCCTGTGAAAAACCGCCGTCCAGTTCCTCCCTGACGGCGACGTACGGCGACCTCGGAAATTTTACTTCCGGTATTTTTTGCATGGCGCGGCCTCCTGTGATCAGATTCGATTGCGTGATAGACGGCGGCGGCGCGTGAGTATGAGCGTCGAAACGATCGAATGCGCGGACGCCGTTCATTAAAATATCCTATGTTTTAACGGCGAAACTGTCAATGCGAAACGGCGCTGATGAACAAAAATGATTGAAATGAATAAAAATATATCGACGCTTGCCACGCATTCAATTTTTTAATGACTTTTTAGCTGGCTTCATTAAAAAGATGTGGACGCGGTGAACGGTTTGGACGGGTCTCATGACGAAGTTATGTTTATCTTGATTTTAGAATGTTCAAAATAATTTCAAAAACGATTTGTTTATACCGTATCGGAGGCCGGATTTATGGAACAAATAAAACGAAAAAATTATTATTGACTTTGGCAAATCAGAGCGATTTACCCGCCTTAGAAGAAATTGAAAAAGAATGCGACGAGTATTTTAAATTCGACCCGCCATGCGCCGCCGAGCATAATCGTTCGTTACGGGAATGTCTGGTTATGGGCGATATAATCCCCGACGTTCCGCCGAAAAATTATAAAAGAGAGAATTATCGTTTATACTGCATTTGGAAAAATGATATTCTTATAGGGTGGTTCTCGTTTTACCTTGAATACCAACAAAAAGATACTGTCTATCTTTCTGTGGTCTATATCAAAGAAGCATATCGGTCATGCGGTATCGGTGCTGAAATCATAGAGGCGTGGACTAATAAATTGGCTGACGCTCAATTCAAAATAATAAAGACGCATTGTTCCCTACGGAATGCTCTATCTCTGCGGTTTTGGGTAAAGAATGGATTTGATCGAATAACAAAAATAGAATGTACGGGCAATCTTTATCCTGATGATTTTGGCGGCATCGGATTGATGAAAAATATAAATCCAAGCGAATAATCTATGTGAATATGGAGGTCAAAATAAAAAAAGATCACATGCTTCATTTCAACGTGCCGTCCAGCGCCGGAAAGATTACGCTTGCATGGGAGCTTCAAATAAATGCCGCCGGTTATTAGTATTATCTGCCGCTTGATTGTTTTTTAGACGCCGTTTCGTCTCAACAATGGGATAAAGTTATAAATGAGGTTATTATTATCTGTCGGGGGAGACCCCGAATGTTTTGTTCATATCAACAAGTGTTTTGATAGTCAAATCGATTTTTAAAAACTATACCATATGTCCCCGTTGCATGGGAAGATGACCTTATATATAGTAAGTGCTTAGAATGATCACGAGCCTCGATGAATATCAAGCGCAGCGAAATACTCATCGAACAACTAATGTGGAGGAACCAACATGATACCGAACCTTAACCCCGTCGGCCTGATTATCGACTGCGCAAACCCCGGGCGCGTCCGCGATTTTTACGCCGCTCTGCTCGGATTGGAAAAGACGGTCGCGTACGGACGCCCCGCGTTCAAAGTCGAAACAGGATTTACGGTCCTGTTCGCCGAGACCGAAGTCCCGTATATCCCGCCGGTTTGGCCCGAAGTGCCGGGCGCGCAGCAAAAACAGATGCACCTCGATTTCGTTGTGGACGATCTGCCGTCCGCCGTCGAAGATGCGAACCGTCTCGGCGCGGCAAAACCCGCCGAACAATACGGCGATCATTACGTCACCCTGCTCGACCCGGACGGACACCCGTTTTGCCTCTGCGCACGCTCGAACGAAAAATCAAGCTTCGATATGTATTATGAGACCAAAGGCTGGGGCCCGATCCCGGACCTTTCGATCATGGTCGACTGCCAAAAGTCGAAAAATATCCGCGATTTCTACGCCCGATTGAAAAATTGGGACCGCGACTTTCATGGCTCCGTGTTGATCCCGGCTAATAAAATGATCATCTGCTTTCAGGAATCCGAAGGCGATTATGACTACGTCCCTCCCGTCTGGCCCGAGGCGTCCGGAGCACAGCAAAAGCAAATGCAATTCATCATAAAGACCGACGATTTACGATCCGCCGTAGACGAAGCCGCCCGATTCGGCGCGGTCATCGCGGACGCGCAGTACGACGGCGAATACTTCGTCACGATGATCGACACGGAGGGGCATCCGTTCTGCCTGTGTGATAAATAATATGGACATCGACATATTCCTTTACACCCGCGAAGAAACCCCGCCGTCCCATCCCGTTCCGTTTACGCTCGGGCTGCCGCTGCCGCGCGGCGAGATTGCTGACGCCTCGGAGCTCGCGCTTGTCGATAACAACGGAGACACCGCCGCGTTCCAAGCCGAACCGGTAATGTTCTGGCCGGACGGCTCCGTCCGATGGATGACGGCGGATTTCATCGCGCAAGAAGGTCTGTACTACCGGTTCATACGCGGCCGAAACGCGACTCCCCAAAAAATATCCGAGCCGGTCGCGGTCCGCGAGATCGACGGAGGACTCGTCTTGTACAACCGTTTCGTCGCGGTTGAATTAAAAATAAAAGCGGACTGTATAAAATTATTTGACGCAAGCGGCGTAAACGAAAAAGAAAAAGAAAATTTAAATGTAAATGAAAAATTAAATACAAATGAAAACATAAATGAAAAAGAAAACATAAACGAAAACGAATATCAAAATGATCAATCATTTACTAATATTTGTAACCGCGTCGCCGAAATCGTCTCGTCCGTCAAAATCAAGAACCGCGCCCTCGACGAGGACATCGTCTCACGCGCCGTCATCGACGGTATCGAAACGTACGCGTCCGGCCCGATACGCGCGGCGGTTTCCGTAAGCGGCCGCCGCATATACTCCGACGGCACGGAGGGCCCGTTCTCGCAGCGCGTCGAATTATACGCCGGCAGCCGCCACGTAAAAATCGAGGACACCTTCGTGTATTCGCATCTCCCCGGCACGCACGCCTCGCCCGACAACGCGCTCTCATACTGGGGGCTTGTCTGCGATAAAAAAATGGACGCGCGGCCGCTGACAGACCCGGAGGAATCCGAGGGGCTCGTCATATCCGAATACGGCGCGGCCTTCTGGGGAGTCGAAACGCCGTTCGATCTCTCGCGCCACACCGACGAAGACTTGATAGGCGAGGACTCGCCCGGGATCGCGCTCGGCGTCGCGAAATCCTGCGCCGCGTCGTTCTCATTCCCTTCCGCCGAAAAAAATAAAACCGAAACCGCACCGGCATCGGGGGCGTTCGCTTACGTAAACCGTCACGCGTACGAATCCGCCTTGGCGGATTTCTCCGTCTCCGGCGATATAAAATTCGATTGCGTCGAGGAAGGCGTCGATCAGATACTCGGCTTCTGGCTCTATTTCCAGGACAACGACCCGATCGGTTATGACGGAAAGGGCCCGTGGTACGGCCTGTTCGACTGGGGCGACTGGCAGACGCGCTATTCAAGCGCGGACGCCGAGCCTGTCGGCTGGCAGTACCGCGAGGGGCGCTACGGTTGGGACTGCGGCGAGATGGACACGTCGTTGATGTTATGGAATATTTTTCTTCATACCGGAGACGAAAAATATATCCGGCCGGCGGTCGCGATGGCGCGCCACGCGATGGACGTCGACACGATCCACGTCGATTACCGCGACTATCCCGTGCCGGAATACGTCTACGACCAACATCGTTACGACTGCCCGTGGAGGGAGGGCGCGGACAGGTTGAAAGCCTTCGACACGCGCGGTTTGGGCCGCAGGCATAACGTCCAGCACTGGGGCAACGGGATCGGCGACACGAGGCACTCGTTCAACGCGGGCGTCGCGATGTATTACTTGCTGACCGGGAACCGGAGGGCTCGCGACTGCGCGCTGTCGATCGCCGACATGCACATGCGTCGGATCTACGGCTACGCCTCCGGCGAATACGGCCTCGCGATGGAATGTATCTACTGGGCGCACAAGATTTCGGGCGATAAAAAATATTTGGCGGAATTCGAATACCGCCTCGGCGTCATACGTAAACTACAGTTGCAAGACGGCTCCATACCGGAACACATCGACTTCGACAGACAGACCGATTATAGTGAAGTGGACGGCGAACGAGGCGCGCACGCGAGCCTGACGTTGGACTACATCTCGAACGCGTTGGCGGAATACCATTCCGACACCGGCAGCAAGGACGCGGCTGAAGTCCTGATCAAACTCGCGGATTGCGCGCACGAAAAAAACCCGCCGAACCGCGGGCGGTCCTATCCGGACCTGAGCGACTTGCGAGTTTTGGCATGGGCGTACGAACACACCGGCGACATGAAATTTTACGACAGGCTCTTCTACCTCGTCTTCACGCTCGCGGCGCAGCCGTTTGATAAGCGTCCGGAAAACGCGGAGGACTGGGTGCGGCTCACCTATAACGTCATGTGGCGGCAGCGCTGGCGTATCAGGCATATCGGGCCGGGAGTGCGGATGGTCCCGTACGCACTTAAGGCATTAGGCCAAATCACCCGACCGCCCGCCCGATGATGAACGTCTCCTCGAACAGCGTGTAGTGCATCCGTAAGATTTTTTCGTACATATCGAAGGACGCGACGGATTCCGACTCGTACGTCGTCGCGACGCCGCCGCAGACATGGTGTATCGCGCTCGTGAGGTTGAACGAGTGGGTCGGGTACGCGAACCGAAGGTCCACGAGGCTGTCCACCCCGGCGCGAAGCCCGCGCGCGTCCGCCGACGCCTTAACCTTTACGCTCAGCTCGTATAATTTTTCGGAGATATACATCGGGACATACGACGGCTGCACCGGCGTCGAAGGCATGTCGCCGCCGCTGTGCAACAGCAGCGTGAAGTCCGGCGCTTCGTCGGCGGCGAGTCGTAATAACGCTTTGGTCTCCGGCTGCGCCTCGTTAAAAAAATCGTCGTGCATGAAATTCACGCCGTTATCGTTGTAATAACCGCCTATATGCGCCGTCTCGCCGAACGGCAGCGGATGGCATGCCTTGCATTCCGGCCAGCTTAGGACGCGCCCGTCCTTAAATTTCGCGAGCGTATACTCCGCGGCTTGTTCAGCCGTCAGCCCGAGCAGCGTGTCGACCGGCTGGCGCGCGCGCCCGTCGATATTCATTATCGGCACGATCATCAGCCGGCAGTTAGTATTTTCCGCGAACGGATAACCGCGGCCAAGAAAGTCCGCTCCGGTCTCGATCATCTCGATCAAGTTAAGGCACGAGGATATGCCCTCGAATTCCGTCGCGTGTATGCCGCCGACGATCAGCACTACGTTTTTTTTGCCGCGCTTGTCCGCGTAATAGGACGGGTCCTTCGCGCCGCACGCGCTGTTGTAGTTGGCGGTCCTGTTAAAACATTCACGCGCGCCGTAGGAGACGATCGGTATCTCGCGGCCGCCGGCCGTCTTCGTCAAAACCGAGACCGTCCCCTTCCTGACGCGTTCGAGCGTCCGGTTCATCTCGCCGATCGTCGTCATCCAGAAATCAGGCTTCATGACGCCTCCTCCGCGCCTGCCCGTTACTTCGCCTTCCCCTGGTTGGCGACGCCGTCCATCTTCGCTTTGAGCAGCGCCTCGTCGCCGAGATAAAATTTATTCGTGATGTTGAAGTCACCGTCGAACTCGTAGATTAACGGAACCCCGGTCGGGATGTTCACCTCGACGATCTCCGCATCGGAAATTTTATCGAAATATTTAACGAGCGCCCTGATCGAGTTGCCGTGCGCGGCGATCAAAACCCGTTTGCCGCCGGCCATGTCCTTTTTGATCACGTCCTCGAAATACGGGACGGCCCTGGCGACGGTATCCTTTAAACTCTCGGCCAGCGGGAGCAGCGCGGCGTCCTCGTTCCTGTACTCAGCCTGCGCCTTCGGACTGCGCTCGTCGGTCTCCTCCAGCAAAGGCGGCGGCACGTCGAACGAACGCCGCCAGATCTTCACGCGGTCCTCGCCGAACTTGGCGGCCGTCTCCGCCTTGTTTAACCCCTGCAGCGCGCCGTAGTGCCGCTCGTTTAAACGCCAGTCCTTTATCACCGGCAGCCACGTCCTGTCCATCTCGTCCAAGATGATGTCCAGCGTGTGCACGGCCCGCTTCAGATACGAGGTATAACAGACGTCGAAATCGTAGCCGCCGTCTTTCAGCTGCCGCCCGGCTTCTTTCGCCTCGGCCCTGCCCGCGTCGGACAGCCCGACGTCCGTCCAGCCGGTAAAAAGGTTCTCCTTGTTCCAAACGCTCTCGCCATGCCTGACCAGCACCAGCTTCATGTTGACCTCCCCTTTTATAAAAGTTTATGCCGTAACCGCCGAAATACGGCGCAGTTTTCCCGGTTATTGATATTTGAAGTCCGCGACCTCGTTTGACTTGCCTTCCGCGCCGTACAGCCCGAGGATATCGTCATTAATGCGCTCGATCAAGACCGGGCTCCTTCCGATGTGCTTAGGTTCCAACGAAAACTTGTCGAACCCGCCGCCCTTGTCGAAATCCCAATACCTCGGCGGCGTCCCGATGAATTCCGGCTTCTCGTTCCACCAGCACTCGTTCCCGGCCTGCCCGAAATGCCTGTTGATGATCGCATCCACTTCTTTTTTTTGCTTCGTCCCGTTAAACGCGAGCGCGAGTTCCGCCGTTTGCATCGTGTTCCTCAAAAATTTTAACCGCAAACTCGGCAGCGGCTTCTCCACTCCGAAATACGAGCCCGGATAATACAGCAGCGTCGCGCCGCGATTATTCGGCATACGTAAAAAATCTCCTTTGAAGTCCGTCGTGTTCCATGCGCAGAATCCGTCCGCGCCGGTCATTACGCAATTTATCGCGAACATCCCGACCGAAAGCAGCGTCTCCTCGAGCGGGTGCAGCACCCCTCCGTACACCCATAAGATGCAGCCCTTGTTCTTCATGTAGTCCACGCATTCGGGCAGCCAGTTGAACATGTCGTAGCCGGCTATCCACAGCTTGTGGATGTCCGAAAAATCGTTTTTGTAATGCTCGTGGAAATAATTGCTCGAATCTATCCTGCAGCAGAATTTAACGAACGAATGCTCGTAGGTGTCCTTTATTACGTCGTAGAATTCGCGCACGACGTCCTGGTCGTGCTCGTACCAAATCTCGTCGACGGTGTACGGGAAGAAGCGGTAATCTTTTTTATGATTCAAAAATATTTCAAAATACGTCCTGTCCCAGCCTTTTTCCTCGAAATGCCTGATGTATTCCCAAATGATCCGCCTGTATTCCGTCTTGTAGCCCTTCCTGCCCCATTTTTCGAATGAGGCCGGCCAATTCAAATTGAACGGGAGATACATGAACTCGACCGGCTTTTCGGATACCCTCGAGCCGGCAAAGGCCGAGCCGTCCAGCAGCGGCCCGAAATGCGAATCGAACAACTCCCACGATTTAACCTTCATATATTTGCCCTCGCCCGTAAGCTCCGGCCTGTAACACGCGGGCGTCGCGGACGAATGGCGGTACGGGAGGTTATGGAACAGCCCCCTGTGCTCGCGCGCCAGCTTGTGGAACTCCCGCTCGATCGCGGCGTAGCTGCCGTCGGCGTATCTGTTCGGATTGTTTTTCAAACTGTCGAAATACGGCGAAAAGGAATCCGCGTAATTATTGAAATCCGCGGTGATCGTGCTGCCCTCGCGCACCTCGGCATCATAAACCGTTACGGCTACCATGAACGTCTTGTTGAAACCGTCAGCATTGACGGAAAGCGCCCCCTCGTAAAAACCCGGCCGCGCGTCTTTCGGGATGAAGAGGTCGGCCCACAGGACGCCGGCACGCTGGTCGCATAAATAATCCGCGTCGAGCGGTATCTTCGCCGCGAATTTCGGATTGACGAACGGGACGAGCAGGTCCGGTATCAGGCGTTCGCCCTGACGGTGGAACCACTCGATATAAACTTCGAAATTCTCCTTCGGTATCTCGCCGCCGCCCGAAAGGCCGTCAAATTCGAACGATATTTCATCGACATTTTTATCCCCGGGATCGACTACGATCTGAAACGAAACGAATTGGTTTTTAGCGGAGTTCAATTCGAGCCGCTCCGAATATTTTACGAAGTCCGTCGAAAACCCGCCCTCGACGACGCCGCCGGTTTTCCCGTCTATCCGGAACATGTCTTTGATCAAATAAATATCCATGCCGGCCCCCTATATGTCGTTCGCGTCGCGCGCGCCTGCGATCAGCTCGAGCGCCCCGATAATGTCGCAGTCGCTGTTTCTGATCGGATAGTAATGCGAGCTGACGCCACCGCGGACGAGCACCTCGCCGAAACTCCCGTCAAACGCCGCCCGCGCTTTTTCATTTATCTCCGCGTAGGCATGGCCTTCGCGCGGGAGCGAGTTTCCCGCGACCATCGGGCTCATCAGGCGATTGTTTTCGGGCTTTATTTGCCAAACCACCGCGGTCAGGCCGAGACCCGGAGCGATTTTTTCGATCTTACTCACGACCGCCTTGACTTGATTGAAATACTCAAACTCGTAATCGACCTGCCCCACGCCGTCGATCACCGCTTTTTCGAGCGCGTCGCCGTCAAGGAACATCAGCCCTATCCTCGCGACGCCGTCGACGCCGAGCCCGCTTACGTCCGCCATCTAATAACCCCCTTGATGATTATCGTCTGTTATCGTTCTCTCGTACGTTTTGCGCCATGTCTTTATTGTCTGGGACCGGAGGAAGGAACGCATCGGTTCGATGTCCTCAGTTTTGTCGTAAAACTCTAAGGCGGCGTAATAATCCGCCTTGTCCTCGTCGTAAATGATCAGCGGCGGATGGCCGACCGTCATAAAAAAATAATTCAATAGCGTACGTCCGACTCTCCCGTTACCGTCCGCGAACGGGTGTATGTGCTCGAATTTCAAATGAAAATACGCGCCGGCCGTTAATATATCACCAGGATCGAGCACGGCGGCGTTTATTTCGCCGAGCAGCTCCTCGATTTTTAACGGAACCTCGCACGGCGGCGCGCCTGTTTCCTCGCGTCCGATCATATAGTCGTGCCGTTTGAATGCTCCGGGCCGTTCGCCGCGTTCTACATACCGCCGTTCGTCGTACGTTCCGCCGGTCAGCGCCGCGTGCGTTTCGAGGATAAAGCCGGTTGTTATCGGTTCGCGTCCGGCTATTTTTTGTTTTAAATATTCATAACAAAGTTTCTGATTGTTGAGCTCGAACAGCGCGCGCGGGTCGCCGGTATAATTCAACGCCTGCCCGTTTTCGAATATTTCGCGCGTATCGTGGAATGTTATTGACTCATTTTCGATCTTACCGGAATTATAAGCGAACAGGATTTTGAAATTATACAGGCGCGCGTCGATCTCCGTCACGGAAGTCGTATCCCAACTCCGCCACATGATGACTATTTCATCGTATATGTCCGTTAAAGATCACTCCCCGTATGATATTATATGAATGTAGATATGACAAATCATATGTCCGGAACTTTTAATTATTAATAAATATATTAAAGACGGCTACAATTTTGAAATCAATGCTGAAATCGTTCTAACGATGCCGTTCAACGAAACCGGATTAATAAATCTAATAATAATAGACGTGATTTTAAAAACCTAGAGTTTATCCAGTATATATCAAAGATAAAACATTTGAAACGACGTTTCCGGTACGTGTTATTTCGGAGAATTTTTTTGAAAAAACAAAGGTGAGCTTGTTAAAATAAGAACAAATATATAAAACTGCCTCTATTTCTTCCCGGTCACGATATAATTAAACCCGCCGCGCCATTCGTAACACGCGCGCGCCTCAAAATCATTTTTTATATACTCCAGCTTCATCTCGAGCAGTCCCGTCAATCTCTCGTAATCCCCGCGCGCGAAGCC
>Ga0123353_10016102_pt1 | contig 10909 bp, 9 predicted proteins | sample TergutLab28metaG_3_FD_92763 | JGI IMG/M metagenome (GOLD analysis project Ga0123353, IMG submission 92763) | Labiotermes labralis P3 segment gut microbial communities from Petit-Saut dam, French Guiana - Lab288 P3 | ecosystem: Host-associated > Arthropoda: Insects > Digestive system > Gut ... | reverse complement strand
TTGGAACCGCAAGAAGCCCCCACTTTTCTCAGGCCATTATCTCCGTAACCGTTCAACTTTGGATATAGGTGTTTTGGGTTATATCAGTATACCTTAACATAAGGAACACTCTCCCGAAGTCTGACACATTCCTCCTGGGACACCCTGTGTATGACTACTCATTATCCACCAGTTTTGCATCTAAGTTACATAGGAACTGTCCATGCATCCTCTTCCCTCACCATCTTTCTTTTGTCTTCTCTGCTGTGCTGTCCTCCCTGTTTTCTGGCAACATACAAGCCTTTTGCTGATGATGTCCATGGATGGTTCACAGTTTCCTTTTTTTCCTATTCAGTTTTTGCAGTTCTTGGTGCCAGTTAATAATTCCAAAGTACATCTATGTACTGGTACTGTTAATGATCCAGTTGCTAGTATTTTATTCTTTGCACTTAAATCTGTACCCAAGACTAGTCTCATTCTCCTGAAATATTCCTTCTTCTACTTGTCTTTCTGCAATCTCATGCTCTATGTCATGGCTCTCTTCTATCCCCAAATACTTAACACTTTTCTCAGGCCCAATTCTTTAATATCCTTCTCCAGTGTGCTTCTTACATATGTTTTCCTCTGGACCCTTCCTAGTTTTAAACAAATTTTTTCATACTTTTCTAATCCAAAATTCATATTAACGTCTTTGCTAATTGCTTTCATAATTTGTATTTCATTCTCCAAATCTTTCCTCACTGGTACCGAGCAGTTTCAAGTGATCTGTATATGGTGACATTTTCCTCTCAGCTCCAGGTACTTGATATCCTCAATCAGTTCTGATCAGCTCATATGTCAATAGGATAAGTGTTATACAGTAGAGTAATGGCAAGAAAGATTCCGCCTGGAATATTCCTCTTCGTATCTGAATGGGCTGTGAATGCATTACCTCCTGCTTTGTTGTTAGCTGAAGCCCTGTTATTCCATTTCTCCAATGATGATTTTCAAAATCTGACAATTTTACTGTTTGCTCCTACCAGTTCTATTGAATTTTCTACCAAGCCACATGGAATACTGTCAGATGCTTTCTGGTAATCAATCCAGGCTATACTTAAATTCTTTTTCCTCATCTTGCAGTCCTCATATATTACTCTTGATAACATTAATTGATCCTTGCACCTTCTAGTTCCAGGGTCACGTCCTCTTTGCTCTGCTGGCAGTAAATTCTCCTCTTCCATTTGCGTGGATATTCTTCTAGCTATTATTTTGTTAAGTGTCATGTAAATGGTTGTTATGCACTTAATTTTTCAGTAATTTCTAACTCTCTTGCTATCTCCTGGTTTTTGGCAGCAAATAAGTTATTCGTATGGTTAGCCAGTCAAGTATCTTCTGTTTCTTCCATGATTGTGTTGAAGTTTTTTGTGATATGCTTGTGGGCAGCTGGGAATGCTTTCAGCTAGTAATTTATATTGTTGTTGTTGTTATATTTGGCATTATTTCTTCACACTGGTCACTGAAATCACATAATAGCCAACATGCATATGTGAATGTCCGTGTTATACAAGCAGCATTCACATATTCATCCGTCATGTTGTAGCCAGGTCGCATTAACAAAACACACGTATAGCAGTACTGACTGTACTCGTATTCAGGAAAATATTTTGGTATGTTTTGCCACATAAATATATATTTAAGACGTCATGCCAATATACCATTTGTAATGTATCTTATCTACTTTACAGTTCCGTAAGAAACACTTAAAGTTTGCAAAGTCTGCAATTCATGACTGGGGCCTATTTGCAATGGAACCAATAGCAGCTGATGAAATGGTGATTGAGTATGTGGGACAGATGATTCGTCCAGTAGTTGCTGACTTGCGAGAAAGGCATTATGAGGCAACAGGCATAGGCAGCTCATACTTATTTCGAATTGATGTGGACACCATCATCGATGCAACAAAGTGTGGTAATCTTGCTCGATTCATCAACCATAGCTGCAATGTAAGTAAAACCCTTACTTGCTAGGAATTGGTAATTTCCACCCATATCTGTGGAACAACAGCCCCATATTACAGTTGTACGGCTCAGTTCATAACCATGGTTCCTCCTTTCTCTTAAAGGATGTCAGATCATTGCCAGACAACATGTTGAATAATTTCTGTAGGATTCAGAATTTAAAAAATATTTTTCTGTTTGGTTAGCTACTGTTCAGTTCATTGCATTCAAATAGCCTTCATGAATAGATTACTTAAAATCATATGTTTGCTGTAAATAAAATGTATAAACTATATCTGATTAACTCGAGAAGACTTGTTCTTCATTTCTATGGAAACCAAGTGAAACTCATCTATTTATGGTAACACAGCAGCAGGCTTCAGTTCTTATGGTTGTTACCATGCTGTGCCTCACATAGTAACACCGCACAGTCTAGCAAGCTGTCTATGCATTACCTGTTTGCTGCCAAATATTATAAATTTGGTGTGGTTTGATGCTCAAAACCTTAAACATCAATATTGCCAATGGCAAGTTATTGCCATTCTTTTGGAGACCTTTAAATTCTGGTTTGCTGTGTTTAATTGTGGCACGAAAGGTTTCACTGAAGTAGTCAAGTTTCATGTCATAAACATTTAGTGTGAATTTCAAGGAAACGGTAGAAATATGTACATTAAATAGAAAATTAAGCTCAGTAAAAATTTTGTTTTTGCCTACTGTGAGCTTGATTTAATAGCATAGTGCCATATGTGAATTGCATGACACTGAGAATGTGCAGTTAAACATGTTAGTCATACACAGTTTATGCAGGTTGTTTCTTTGTTGAAAGTAGGTACCACTGTTTTCAAGGAACATACTGCTTTCATCTTCAAGGTAGATATTGGTGCCTATGTATTGGACTACAAGTGCACATTCTGAGCCATGGTGCCATAAAAAGCACAGATCTTATATATGACTCAAGGGTGTTCTCTTTCTAATCCAAGTTTTTAAAAACCGCAGTCTCTGTTTGGACATGCGCACACACACACACACTACATAAGGCATGAGAGTAGGTCTGAAGTGATCACGGCAAGTACAATTCTCCACATGCTGTATTTCTAAATGAACGCTTTTCTTGGCCAAGTGTCACACATTTTGTGTTTCATTTTGCATTTCTTCAATGATTTTTATTCTTAAATTGCTTGCATTTCATTGCAGAGTGTACATATAGTTATTCATATTGTTACAGAATATGGCAGTATCTACAACATATTTTCAAGTTATTAGTTGTGTAAAGCACAGTAATAATGTGCAAGTTTTCAAGGCTTCTAGTGTGATGTAGTTAGGCTTTTGCTTCTCTGGAATCCACAGCACAGGTTAGCAGCCAGTTACTGATGTTTCAGGACTGCCTAACAGTCCTATCTTCAAGGATCAAGCAGTTGGACTGCTCGAGCCCTGGAGATGGAACTGATAGTCTGCCATAAAATGTCAGTAACCAGCTGCCAACCTATGCCCTATGTCACATAACATCCCAGAAGAATGAAGGCCTAAACACACAAATACTGCTGCACGTTCATGTCTACTCTCATACCTCGCATATGCTACATAACATCTGAGCATCTTCATCAAGTAAAATCTTTTCATTTATTTTTCAGCCCAATTGTTATGCCAAAATTATCACAATTGAAGGTCAAAAGAAAATAGTGATTTACTCCAAACAACAGATAAGTGTTAATGAAGAAATAACATATGACTACAAATTCCCCATCGAAGAAGAGAAGATTCCATGCTTGTGTGGCAATCCACAGTGCCGAGGAACACTGAACTAAACCAGCGTTATCAACGGAAATTGTTCATGTACAAAAATAAAATGCATTTTCTGGGTGATATAAGTGCATTGTATGCAGATTCAACAAATATAAACATGGTTGTTGAGTGTGTGAATAGTCTTGGATCAGTGGAACATGACATTGATCCTGGTACTTCTGCTTTATGTGCAGACGGAATTAACAGACTTATTTACACTGTGATTTAAAGAGCTGATTAATATTAATGTGGTTTAAATTTTTAACTAGATGAAATTTATTCTGTTGCCTAGCCAATAGATGTACTCTTGATCATGTGTACAGTGAGAGAATGTGTGAATGTAAAAATGAAGGGAACGCTAGATAACGTCCTCGTTTTAGTCACAAGGATGGACACATTATGTAATCCATTCAAGTGAAGTGTGAATTTTTTAGACCCATTAGCTAAGAGCTTGATGCGCCATTGCAGTCCATAGAATCTGTCCCAGTGTACAGTCAAGAATGCAAAGAGTATAAAGTCCCAGTCTCTTCCCCCTCCCCCCAGATGACCGTAATTTCTGCACATATCCTTCTGTTTTTCTTTGTTTAAGTTGAATAGTTTTTACAGACATCGCAAGTTGGATGACTTATGTGAATCTTGTTACTTACTTGTCTTAACAAGATCATAAGCAATTCTGCTTTTGGTCTGAACATGTTGTGAAATATATCACATAAATATCAGTTTTTTAATACATATTTGTAAAAAATATATATATATATACACATATATAGCACAGAAACATTGCCACTTGGATAAGAGAATATTTTCTGATAAAATTATCACATAGTATGGCATGTTTTTATCCTGAAACAGTGCTGAAAATCAATATATAATTTTCATTTCGTGTTCTAATTCTAATTAATCCAGTTTTACAAACCAGCTATTCCCACAGTTAAGCTAATTTTAAAAGAAAATTGTTTCAGGCCTATGACACAACTGCTTTTCAAATCTATATGTTAAATGACAGAAATTAAATTACATGTCACAGTATCTGAATTCACCTCAACTGGTCATCAGTTGGTTTCAAAATAACCATCTCAGATTAAACGTTTAATTTGATCACGTTTAAAGACAACCTGCTTCATCATACTGCTGTACAAGCAATGTGTAAACAAACCCAATAACCTGGAATGGTTTTAAAATTAGGACCTGACAGCAATGAAGTTCATGTAAGGATGTTTGCATTGGATTGTTTGTTGGTATTTTCAGCCTGAAGATGCTGCATGTCAAGTTGACTCTGAGCAATATCAGCAAGTGCTGCCTGAATTTGTTCCAAAAGAGCTTCTCCTCGCCTTACAACTTCTTCCAGTCGTTCTCCTGCTTCTTTGTTGTCCTGTTCCAATCTCCTGAGGCTTGCAACCTAGTGAAAAGCATTTCATATGAATTCTTCTCCATTCTCGCTACTTAGTAAGTTGTACTGTTGAATACAGGTTTACCATATTTTAGGAAATATAACCTACAGCTTTTTCCCCCATATCTGCATTTATAAAACAAGGATGCAGCTTGTCAGAATATTTTAATATGTATAACATGTGTTTCAAAGAAGAATGGAGAAGAGAAACAGAGACGTTAAATGACTCTGATTGGAAGGTTGTGCCATTACCGATGTTTCAGCACTCGAGCAAGTTGCTGGTCCTAAGCAAGACCTGGTAAGTGACGTGGTGTTGGGTTTGATAATTGTTACATTCATTAACCCTCTGGATCTGCAGTTACGTACCAAGTGTACTCTGAAAAATACCCTGCATGTAAGTGGCCACTTATTTCTTTGCTTGTTCTTGGGCAACGACTTTAGTGGATGTTTCCTCAGCATCACACCGCACGTCGACTAAGTCAACTTTCGGCGTCAAAGGGATAAGTGAATGTCCACTTTTCCTGCAGTTTCACTTGCTTACAACTTCTGTCATTTTCGTCAAATTACAAAATGGTGACTTATTTTTTTCTTGTGGATTTATTCACTTCCATGAAATGCACTCCAACTGTAGACACATTTTGCAGACACTTCCTTGTGCCACACCACCTTCTTGCTTTAGCCTCAGTGACAATGAATGTCTTCTAGCAGCACATTTATCATACTCTTTTGTGCAATCAGTTACTGGCAACTTACAATATGTGGGATATCCCACAAGTTCCTTGCCCACTTATCACTCACAGTGACACAATACTATTCACAATTCCTGCGACCTATTACTGTGCAAGTGTCATATCGCAACACCTGACAACAATGCTGAGCTTTACTGTTGTGTTGCTGTTTATCCTGACCTTTCTTCCTTCCTCTGCTTCTAATTCTATTTCTGAATTAGAAGTTGTCTTAACTAGTGTAGCTTCAGGGCAGTAAGAAGATATAAGACTAGCAAGCAGGCAACATGTGACAGTGGACTATACAGGTGTATCACAAAGTCACGGCAACTAATGGAGTGCCTTTTGAACTTAAAAGTGTTTAAATTTGACTGGTCCTTGATGGAAAACTGCTGTTAAAACTCTTGTGTCGCTCACAAATCAGGCTTTATTTCTATATTTTTGTCTGAAAATTCAGGTATGGCTTATATTCACAAAAGCGTGATAATTAAAGTGTTATCACCTTTGCAAGCCACACTATATATAAGTTTGTGTAGCCAAACACAAATACTGCAAACCCACATACTTACAATACCGTTTCCATTTATCTGATTTCTTTGAAGGAGTCTTGGAAAAATGGAATTTCCTGCAGTAGAGTATTTCTCTTTTTCAGGTTACAGTCCTTTTGTTGTCAACAAGAAAGTTCTCTTTTTATAAATTCATGTAGAGAAAACTTTCACGTTTGCTTCTAAATTCAGTCCAACTTCTTCACCAAACTGCACTGACCAATATCAATACTGGCTTAATATTTAGCCACATTGTCCAAGTTACTTGTATCCTGCATGATTTGAGGTTCTCAAAGCATGCTGCTAAAGAATCAAGACTTGTGGCATATGGCTCTGTGACAATGCCCAGGTTGTTCCCAACACATCAAAGATAATGCCGCCTGTGAAATGTCAGGAACCCCTTACAGCAACGCAGTGTTATATCCCAGAAGAATCTTTGGTTGAGACATAAAATAGATAAATGAAAAGGACTGTCATTCTGTGTTGACTGTCTAATGTGCAACATGTTTCAGCTTTAATTATAAACTAAAATAGGTGAGAAAGTACAACTGAATGAAAATTAATGCTTCCAACTTTGTAACTTGCCAACAGATGGCAGCATTAATGCACTATAAGTCGAGACATCCTATAGCATCTGTTTTCTCACCTCAGTTGGCAGCAGGTTGCTGTGTTAAGAGGTGTTGATATTGTGCATGAAATGGAAGCCTGCCAAGGAGTCTCCAATTTAAATTCACTGCCAAATGCAGGTTGTTGATGATGGCAATGTGTTGACGTGCACACTGTGCATTGACGGGTAACAAAACCCAGGGTTGGGCAGAGAAAGCCAAGGCTACAGTTTTTGGGATGCAGATGGTGTTAATCACATGGACTTCCTTGAAGCTGGGACCACCATGAACTCAGAGTGCTATATTGCAACACTCAAAACTTTGAAACAACAATTAAGAAAAGTTCAGAAGCACAAGAAGAACATTTTGCCACAAAATAACAATGCTCGGCCTCACACCTTGTGAACCACAAAGAGGCAATTGAGAAGTTGGATCTCACCACCTTACCACACCAGCCATACATGAGCACCTGTATGAATCAAATGAAGAGGTGGAAAAGTCTATCAGGACCTGGATGAAGAAACAAAGTGTGTAGTTCTGTTGTGACATCTTTCAGAAACTTATCCATCATTCGTAAAAGTGTGTGCAGAATGGTGGTTACTGTGTGGACAAGTAAATACTGGTGAAAAAAGGGTTAATTTCAAAAATTATTCTTCACATTCCATTTATTAAAATATCCTTATTAAAACAGAAGTAATTGAGATGGAGGCATTTCTTTATATTAAATCTATGTAATGTGTTAATTCAAAGTGTTCTTTTCTCACATATTTTTATCTATGCCTGATGATGGCTTATAATTACAGTGAAAATGTTGCATATTACACAATAAACATTGTCCAAATACAGTTGTGACTAACTGTCTTAGTATTCATTTATTTATAACCTATATTCTATCAGACCAGTCAGTTTATACATGCCCTCAATATACTACATTCTGATGCATGAAGCATGGCTGGGGACATTTTACGTTATTGTATTGTGTGCTTACTTTGGTACACATGCACAAATGGATACAATTCCAACAGCACATTACTGAGGTGATATGAACTACTATCAAGACACAGGAACAGAAGCCATGACACAGAAAGGCACTACATCAATTTGTCATGCTGTTTAGCTGATGCCCAATTCTTTCTCCCAGCCACTACCTTCACACGCCAAAAAACGAAAACTGACAAAACTTTGGGGAAAACTGTAAATTCCATTAAATTGACATTTTCAGTCTACTGTCCTCTCTTATGCAAATTAAGCAGGCTTAGGAGATCGCCATGCCTGTGTGTATTCTTTCAACTTACAAACCAGTTGGTTGCTTTTCACAAAACTTTTTTAACATTCTGCTGTTGGAGGCCATCTTGCCATACTTTGTAATTTACAAGTCATTAATGACGTTTGTGGCAGACATTCAGGTTTGTGAGGTGGCAGTGACACTGGCACCATGTAATTCATTCCTGGCAAGATGGCCATTAACAGAACGTAATAGTATATGTGACATTTAAGTAAATTTAACAATCTCTTAATTTCAAATTTGTAAAAATACGCTGCTATATAAATAACAGAACTACTTGTAGCAATCTATAAAATGCATAATTACATCAAAATATTAGGGAAGCAAGAGCAGCATGTGTGCACTCTCAATTTTACAAGTCCTATCACTGCAGAGATGTGAGTTTGATCCCAGGTCAGTCCATGCAAGATATTTTGTGGACACACGCTTGACAGGCTTTTCTCTCAGCACCTGGGATTTATCCAATGAGTATCATTCTATTAATGCAACATATTCATGTTTTATCTAGCAGTCAATGACAGAATCTTAGCAACTGAGAATGCCATTAAACAAAATAAGCCTGGCTACCAAATAATTTTATGTATTATGGTCAAATACCGATTACAGTTCATGTTTCCAACCACATCATATTCCAAGACATTTTGTTAAACAGTGGTCTTGTCAGGTTTGGTTTCTTAAGTTCAGTCAGGATGCTTTAGTTTAGGGCTCACCCAAACTTCATCTTCACTTGTAACAAGAAAGGTGTTTACTAAACACATACAATACCTGAAGATCAGTTGAAGAGTCTTCATTGGGCAAAGACTCAATAAGTACATCGATATCTTTTGCACATCTTGCAATCAGAGTTGCAAACAGGTGAGCATAATCTGAAATTAATACAAAGTTAACAAATTTGCCTCTTCTCAGCTAATTAATCATAATCAACACCAACAATCAAACATGATAATAACAAACCTTCTTGCTGCTGCTGCTGCTGCTGTTGCTGTGGAGTTTGTGATCCACTACGATCAAAACCGGGAAATTTACTTGGTGTTGAATACTGCTGCAAAATGCCTATGCTATTGCAAAAGTGGTCAGCTTGCTGGAAAATAATAAAAAAATGAACCGACTACATCCCATGAACCAAACATATTTTTATTAAGATGTACATACAGTTATATGTTTCGGCTATTTAACTAGCCATTGCCAGACTGTATATAAGAAGGTAAAACGGTAAATATACAGCTGTAATCGGAATTCTCTCAAGGTTTATATCTCACTCTTGTTACATGCACGTTTAATAGCAATGTAAAATATACATGTAACAGCAAAGAGATCTCTGCCTAGGGAGAATATAGACTGCAGCCGTAAGTTTATATCTTTTTACCTTCTTAGTCTGATGACTGGTAAATAGCCGTAGCATGTAGATGGATTTTATTTAAATATGAATATAAGTTGTGTTCGACGGATATATAACTTGTTTAATTATTAATACTTATAACACAACGAGAAAAACCACCTTAAGAATGCTGGAGAACAGGTAAATAATGATCTACTTAACCTGAAAGCAGACAGTGCCACACAATCGTGATTTTGAAACAAAACTTGGCATGTAAAAAGGATCATATGTACAGCATTTACAATATGTATCAACAAATCCATTATATATATTAAAAAAACACGATTCTTTCTACCTGATTAATCGTATCTTGTAATTGAGTTAACCTATCCGCCATTCTTCTTTCGCATTTCGTGCCAGCCGACTGCTGTCTACACAAGCCACGGAACTAGCTTGCATCATTTGTTCGGATGGATGACCCGTGGTCGTTTAGTTCACAAGCAGTGTTCTGTGACATGCTCTCGACAATTTTGCAGAATATTTGTGAAGTTATGATAAAGGAATGGAAAGGCGGTGTTTAGAACAGCACACATTATTGCAAACTGGCAAAACTTATATTGATAATTATCTCCTTTACTGTTGCAATGTCTCCTTGAATTTTTATTTTTATGTGTCCCTCGTTTGTTCTCTCTGTCATGTGCCGTTGTCGAGTTTGTGTACAGATGTCTTTCAGCTGTATAAGACAAAGTTTGGTTAACTGAAAGCTGACTGTTTATTAAGAACTGATATAATTTTTAATCCTAGTGACTAGTTCAGACAGAATTGGTGTGAAAATTAAATAGAATGCAATGGTAACTGTAGAAGAATAAGTTTTGTATGTTAATGAAACTACAATTATCAATATGAAAGAGGACATTTTCTACACTATTGAATTATATTTGTATTTGCAAGTATAAGAGCATATTGGTGACAAGATTTCATATATAAGAGGTCGGTGTTGTGCATATGCCAAGGGAGGATAATGACTCGAACGACAGTTTTTATGAGAAATTACAGGATTTCGAAAATTTTGCTCAGTATAATATGAAAATGTTTTCAGGAGATTGTAATGCAGAATTGGGGAGCGAGGATATTTTCAAACCGACACTCGGGAATGAGAGTCCACATCTGGATAGTGATGATAATGGTTTTAGAATAGTAAACTTATTTGCATCATAGAGCAACTTCCTGCTGGAGAAACTAACCGGTTCTCAGCTAGTCCAGAATTTCCCCGCATTTTGTGGAAACCGAAGGTTCATTACCGC
>Ga0123353_10016100_pt1 | contig 10910 bp, 5 predicted proteins | sample TergutLab28metaG_3_FD_92763 | JGI IMG/M metagenome (GOLD analysis project Ga0123353, IMG submission 92763) | Labiotermes labralis P3 segment gut microbial communities from Petit-Saut dam, French Guiana - Lab288 P3 | ecosystem: Host-associated > Arthropoda: Insects > Digestive system > Gut ... | reverse complement strand
GTTGCGCTGACCACGTGACACCCCTCTATCCGCAAAAGTTGGCACTAACTTCGCCGACCGGCGGCGGCCGCTCTGTCGGTATAGTTCGCGTGCGGACTAAGACCACGGAGTTTAGTTTAGTTTTAGTCTGGTGACAATGCCATAAGCACGTAGTTTCAGCACCAATATCATATATTATATATGAAAGTGTACACTCCAACGTCGCATTCCGTACCTATCCATGAGTAACGAACACGTCCTACACTTTTTCCGGCGGTGTTCACAGGCATTCTGCACAAAAACAGCACAGAATTCCTCTCACTATAACGTTAACTGATCACTCGACTACCGGGTACAGCCAGCTTCCGGAGCACCGGCCACTATCCAACCTAGGCCTGTGATGTAATGAACTAGTATTGCAGCGAACTATTACACAATCATACATTTACTCTCTTTCTACTATGTAACATCAATACGCATTTGTATTTTCATTGATTACCCTGTCGCTTATCACTGCCCTTAAATTAACGATGGATATTGGGCTTTTCGACCGACATACTTTCATAAAAATTTGGACTAGTGATCTGGAGTGTGACATTCTAAATTAGGATACGGTGCGGGTTTGTACACGGTACCGACGTTTCGGAAGTACGGCCTTCGATCGTTAAAATGGTGGCCGTATATATTTCTGAAACGGTGGTAACCACATACGACACAGCGCTGGGTAATAGCGGAGGTCAGAATCTAAATATCCACCGCCCTCGGAATTCGTCAGGGTTACTGCATTTCAGCAGCTGCAGTCTGCTAAATCGAAAACATTTAGATTAAGCTGCCAATTTCCCGCCCGTCTGCCTAGTTAGCGAAAACTGCTGTTAGTTTGCCTACGGCGGCTGGGGCAACTCTGCCATGGAAGATGAGTGGCACTGTACGTACAGCATGGTTCCCGCCACAAGAAAATTTGCACCCTCATCAAACGAAATCGAGAAATCGTTAAACGAACTAGTTTGGGCAAAGTGTTGCGACATTACGTCACACAGAAGCCTGTGGATTCTCTGTTTATCAGATGTTACCACTGTCGCCGTCGGATAAGAGACTAACGAACAGCAGAGGAGACACTCGTTATACGGCCACCGTGTGTCTCCAGCCTTTATGAATCAGGGACCTATCCTCTTTCTACCCCTCAGTGCCACAGGGTAATTTATTAGAAGCGCGTGTAAACATGTTTATTTACAATCTGGAAATAATGCAATGGGACTGAAGACAGAATATCGATATGTACGTCCCAGTACACTGAATGAATTTAGTTCAGAACAGGTACGAGTGGAGGGCTCCAGTGAACACGGGGCAGAATATGTCTCTTCCACAAAATGTGAAGGATTTATTGACTAGGTGAGAAAATATTAGCTTCTCGATAATGACTTTCTTTCATGTAGGTAGAATCACCCAAAACCTGTAAACTGAAGTGAAAAGTTCACCCTAGAACAGGCCACGAAGGCCCAGAGTAGTAGATGTATTGCTCTACTCTTTCTTTAACCTCGACGCTATATGGGGGTGGGTGGTTAACGCCACGCTCCGACCGCTTCAACCCCCCGTCCCGAGAGACCCGGTACCCATTGTATAGGAGGCTCTGTGGGACCCAAGGCCAGTCTGGACGTGTGCGAAAAATCTCGCTCCCACCGCGATTCGATCTCCGGACCGTTCAGCCCGCAGCGAGTCGCTAAACTGACTGCATGTGATATTAAAATATGACAGAAGTCAAAATGCCCAAAATTTAATATTTTGAATTAAGTGAATGGATCAGATTAAAGAAACTGTCAGAAGTTTCTTCCACCCTGAGTACTGCTAGCCCACTTAATAAAAAAAAGAGGCCATAACTGATTAACGTATAGAAATAAACGTAGTACGAAAGAGCAGTTACACTTCCTTTAATTAAAAGTTTTGCGTTAGTGAAGAATGTGCAGCCTGCCCTAAACTGTCGTCGACCCACAGGCCGCCTGTGTGGAAACTGATACTGAGTTCACTTCTTGTGCCTGTTTACTGTCGGTGAAGACAGAAACTTGTTTCCCCGACAGAATGTTACTTCAGCCTTGTAACACGAAATTTATTTTTGTATCTGTACACGATTTCAAGTGTAGTGTATGCAATGCCGATCCCAGAGGCCGCACAGTCGAAGGCGGGGGTCTCTGCCGATTGTGGGTTCGAATCCTGTGGGGGCATGGATGTATGTCTGTTGTGAGTGCTGTGTGTCAGGCAGATGTCTTTGCGACGGGCCGATCCAGAAGAGTCTTTTCGAGAGTGTGTTCGTGTGTATCACTGAGTGTGATACATACTGTATGAGGCACAGTCCTTCTTGAGACGCTAACTGGTTCTCAGCTAGTCAAGAAATTCCCCGCTTATGAAACCCGAAGGTTCATTACCGCGTTTACAAGAGCCCGCCACCTGTCCCTATCCTAAGCCAGATCACTGAGTGTCAACAGATGCAACAATAACCCTCTACAGTTATAATGAGTAGGCAGAAGAGGTCAGAATAAGAAAGAAAGGAAGTAAGAAAGTTCATATAATGACGGCGTGGCGTTGACCACCCCCCCCCCCACCTGGATCTGAGGTAGTGTAGGGGTAGAGATACACCTTAACCTCCTTCTGTGCCTTCATCGTATGGTATAACCACGCTGTCGAACGGTAGAGTAATTAGACAATTAGTAAATGTAAGTGGCGTGGAAGGGAGCAATTGTGGTTTGTGTTAATATCCCGACATTAGACTGCAGGGGCGGTGAATATCAGAAATATCTGCTGCGATGGTCTGTGTCCAAGCAAAAAATTAGAAACTGGCATCTCTCGAAAATGTCAGAAGCCTAACCGTTTAGAGTCAACTCTTTTGATTAATGAAAACTAAGAACTGTACACTAACAAATCTGACATTTTACAGTTAGGCTACACACGAAATGGCATTGCTTATTTGGTACTATACTGGTGCTTGAAAGAGAAACACGTACTGTGGCAAAGTTGAAACTTCTGTGGAACTGGTTTTATTTTCTCTCTCTCATTTTGGAAATAAGGTCAATAGGATGTGAAGGTGTACTGGAAATGGGCGAGGGGAATAGAAGTACAGCTATCAGAGCCATTTGAGCAGTTCACACTGTACAGCAAACTCCACGATATAAGGTTGTGGCGTCCAACATGCGAGCCGACAAAAATCTAATTAACCAGCATACATAAACTACAAAGCATCCCACTAATATATTTACCTAGCTTACATACACCACAGAGCATCCCACTAATCCAATTACTTATCGCACATAAACCACATACACCACAGGGCATCCCACTAATCCAATTACCTAGCACAAATAAAGCACAGCGCATCCCACTAATCCAGTTACCTAGTAGACATAAACCACAGTCCGGTCCCAGTAGCCGCGCGGTCTAAGGCGTAGGTCTGCGGCCGCTCGCCTGCTGAGATCGTGGGTTCGAATTCCACCGGAGGCATGGACGTTTGTCTGTTGTGAGTGTTGTGTGTTGTCAGGTAGAGGTCTCTGCGACGAGCTGATCACTCGTCCAGAGGAGTCCTACCGACTGTGATGCGGCGTTGGGTGTGATCTAGAAACCTCAAGAATGAGGAGGCCATGGTCCACTTGGGGCTGTTGCGCCAAAAACAAAAACTACAAACATAAACGACAGACATACCAGCAGTCCTTTCCATCAGCACAGCAGCTGTCGCGGGGACTTTATCGCATACGAAACCTGCACCCGTCTGGAATTCAGTTTGTTTCCCACATGCACTGTATGAGACGTCAACTTCATTGGGCGGCGTCCGTTTCACGTTCTAGCGCCCGTCAATTGATATATCTCTCGGCAGACTCGCTGTGCTTAAGACAGCTCGTTCTTCCCCACGATCGGGGAAAAGATCAGTGCGATGCTCTGCAGCGGGCTAGTTGAAAACTGTTTGATATATTACCTTCCATTACCCTCACTAACGTGACAAAATTGATCATGACAGTACTAGGCCTTTAACTGTGCCCTACATGGCTTTTTGGATTGCTAAAATTCCACTTTTTGAGTAGCGAACAGGTTAGGGTTCTCCACTGTTATAAATAACAGGACAGGCAATGTACGTATAACGTAACATTGAGGCGCGATCGTGCAACCCTTTTTTACAGTGAAAAAGCAATAAGTATTACATATTCTGACTGCGTGTTTGTAGCCTTTGCCAGCATGCAATGCGCATGCGCCATATTGTCATCCGTGACCTGTCCGGTTGAAAAATATTTTTCAACATTATCTCATAAACGGCACGACTGTCGGGAAAAAAAGTTACTGAACATAAAATGTGTTTTAATTTTCTCTACGACTTCTATCTGAGACATTTCTCATTCCAAGAAGAAGTGAGAGAGAGATAATAAAAAATGTATATTGGTTTTCATGTAAAGTACCCGCTATTCTTGTCCGATATTAACGAAATTTGAATTTTCTCGACAGATTTTCGAAAAAATACTCATATATCAAATTTCATAAAAATCCATCCAGTTGGAGCCACGTTATTCCATGCGGACAGACGGACAGACATGGTGAAGCTATTCGACGTGACGAACCCCGTGACGTGACTCAGGCAGTTCGTTGCTGGCCTCTTACCGCGAAGGACCGAGTTTGATCCCAGGTCAGTTAATGTGGGTTGTGTGGTGAAAAATGCGGCACTGTGAATTTCCTCAGGGTGCGCCGCTTTTCCTCTGTCAGTATCAATCTACCAATGCCCCATATTTAAATTAAATTCATGTACAGTTGAAGCTATATGATCTTAAAGTTGAAAGTGTCTTTTACACACCACGTCACTAAATGCGGTCTTCACATATAAGGATTTATGATCATGTGACCCACTACAGCTGACACTTAGACGTTGCTTGGTATAAGATCTCACGTTAAATTTGGAAGATTTTCAGCTATTCAAGAAACTTCTCCGTTTTACTTGGATCGAAGTTTCGTTAAAGTTTACAACTGATGAGAAGCTAAGAGCTGAAGTGGAAGAGCAAGCACGAGAAATCCGCGACTGATATTTAAAGAAAACAACTTTTGTGAATCCCCCCTCCCTGTGTCATGCACGTCTAATATTGTAGTCAACCCTGCGGATGATTGGACGTTAATCGCAACAGGTGGGTCTGCACAGAAACCTGAAAGTAAATGCCAACATGCAAAGCCCTAATACCTATGTCTGCATTGTCACTGGACAGAAATATATCACTAACTGATTTCCATCGTTTCAACAACAGCATACGTAGTAGCCTACATACAATCTGCCGCCTCAGACTTCGTAGTTTACCATTCAGTCACGAACATGAAATACTGATCCTTTTTACGCACCTCAGATCCAGACGTTGCTCTACGGGGTGCTGGGTTAAGATTATACAATGCCATCGCACCAACCTGAGCTTATTTCATAAGTACATGTACAAAAAATGAGTTTCTTTCGTCTACATTTCTCATTTTATTATGAAACGCACACTTTTGCTGTAATAACCTCAGCTGGTACTGTAGGCATATCACCCCCTTACACAATGTTTTAGTAATTGGCGGCTTCTTACAGAACTTCGTAAGAGTATCATACCATTACAGGCCACACATTTTCTTCGCATGTTGTTTACCTGTCATGAAAATCGTAACGTGAGGTCCGTGAAAACTTGCGGGGTACCAATACCATTATTAAAATATGTTTGATAATTTTGTATAAATAAGGAATTTTTTTTTGTAAATTGTAAAGTAGCAACATGACACCAGCGTGAAATGGACGTTTAGTTTCCATAGTTGAAGAATAAGAGACCAACTTGATGTCACTAGTTATTAAGTTTTATTTAACTTCTTCTATGCTCAACATGTTTCGGACATTAATACATCCATCATCAGGAGCCTACGACTTTTCTATTGTATCACCACATTGGCCGTGTGTTCTTGTTTCGATGTGTGTTGCAGTTTGGTGTGACTGGGTTGGGGTGGTATCCGTGTAGCAGGCTCAGCCTGCTACACGGATGATGGATGTATTAATGTCCGAAACATGTTGAGCATAGAAGAGGTGAAATAAAACTTAATAACTACTGACATCAAGTTGGTCACTTATTCTTCAACTATCACAATGATGCATGGTCCAATATACATGAGGTTTAGTTTTCAGTTTAGTGCAGATAAATAAGCCTCAAAATTTTGAATGTAAATATATCATAAACGTAAAAATTACAAATTCCGTCTTAACAGTTTCCAGTGCGGGGTCTTACAACTGTAGTGCGACTACGGGCAGGGTCAGAGATATTCCCTTCGCCACTGCGTCTACACCGGCCCTGGGGCCCACCCAGCCGCCTGCTCAGTGGTTTCCTGGTTAAAGTGGCCACACCGTGAAGCTGACTAATGATATACTTCCAGTGCCGCGGTTAATCCTGTATCTCCCCTCCCTCAAACGTGCTTAATTAACCGCAGCAACAACCGTAAGACTTACACGACAATGCGACTTTGGATATTTTTACTCAACAAATTCCATGTATTCGGGATCTGCAGTGTGAAATTCTACAAACAAACGGATCGTTAAATTTTAGGATTACGAATTTACATATATAGGCTGAACATTCTAAAGAAACACAGGGACTGTAACGTCTTCCCAGAACCCCCTATTCAACCGGCAATAATGCTTGGACTACAATTCGCCGAAACAAGACACCGGCCTCGAGACTGACAATTACTCTTCTTGATGAATGCAGAACATTATTTCAGTATTGACCTACTTAAGTAGTAAGGTCAGATCGTAAGGTTACTAAGCCGAGACAGGTCACAGCGTATAGCTGTTAGGCTACGAGGTGGGCGACTGAGGGATCTTCGTTCGATTCGCGCCAGAAGCAAGCGAATTTGTACTCTTCGAAGTGTCTAAACGGGCCTTGTGGTCCAATGAGTATGGGGGTCTTTCTCCCAGAGGTAAGGAGGTCGGCGTGCGAAGCTAATCGCTCAGACCATCCAGTGCAGAGGCTATGAATGAGTGGAGCTATACCTCTACCCCCTCTACGTCTTCATGCACACAGGATCAATTTTACCTTTACCTTTATCATCACCTAAGGTTGCTATCAAATAGTCGAATAATATGTAATAAAGACGTTACTTAACCACGGCCCAAGAGAGCGACAGACTAATATAATCTTCTTGTTTACGCACCTCACGTTGAAGACTTGTCGATTTTCCGAACCTTTTGAAAAAGACGACTTGTGTGTTCACGAAGAATATTTGCGGCCTGCAAATCGTGGATTCTTCTTAATGAGACTTTTAAGCAGCCTTTTCTTTACTACGTCTATTTCTGTTTAGCCTATTAAAACTGATGTTATCCTGCACTCTCATAATGCTTGCGCATTCCTGGTTCAAATGAAATGTGTATAAAATACAACTTCTGTTGTCCATAATGAAGTGAACGGCACAGTTACCGAGTTTTTTTATTATTATAAAATACCATTAAAATGGCCAGCTGCAAAATGTATATGTGGGCGACTTACGCTTCCAAATTTTACCTCAGATCAGCTTCTTACCTTTAGGTCTCCATACATTTATTTTATACTGCCAAATCTGGGACGCTTAAATCGTAATGTTGCTTGCTTAAATGTAGTGAATTACAGATTCACTTATGTAAATGGGACCGAATGATAAGGCAGTTAATCAAAATTTACTTAATACGGTGAAATAAGAGACAGAAATATCAAAAGAAAATAACCGCTGTAGCACAAAATGAAACAGCATCCTGCAGCAGAATCTTCAAATGCCAGCAAGTAAAGTGTTTTCGCCTGTTTTTTATCTGCTGAGAGTGAAGTCGTACAGCCGGATTACTGAACTTCGTTTAAAACAGGGAACAGTGTAAAAAAGTTATGACGTCATGTATCACAACTCCTGTATTTTTCTCCAGTTACTTTAATTTTCTTTTTGTGGGCCGGGTAGCTCAGTCGGTATAGCGACTGGCTACGGACTGGACGGTCCAGGATCGAATCCCGGTGGGGACGAGATTTTCCGCCCGTCCAGACCGGCCCTGGGGCCCACCCAGCCTCCTGTAAAATGGGTACCGGCTCTTTCCCGGGGGTAAAGTGCGGCCGGGACGTGTTGCTGACCACTCACCCCCTTCTAGTGCCACTGTCATGGAAGAGTAGAGCTATACTTCTACCCACCCTCTGGACTATACCGTTACCCTTTCTTACTTTAATTTTTTATCCTTAAAGTCGCAGCTTTACTGATGCCTCTTGTAACGCGTGGTTTGTATGTCGAAACTTCAAGAATTCTAAAAACACGAGCCGTAACTCGATATAAGCGGCACTATGTAGCCTTCAGAATATTGTCCTTCGACAGCTGAACGCTTGTGATAGCGTTCATACGGCTCTTCAGAACAAGTTTAGTAGCCACCAACGCTTGCAACACAGACTTCGACGCTCCTTGGAACACCGCTGCTTTCCTTCTGCCAGTGCATCATCCACTGTAGCGCACAGTGTGGGGAATAAAAGTGCTGGGAAGATGCTTAGCGAGATGCTGACTGCACGAGCATTCAGGAAAACATAATATCTGTCATTATATCCGGCCTCAGGACCGAGATTCGAACTTCAGACCCTTAGAATACCATACCCTTAGGCCGGCCGGTTAGGAAAAGGTGCAAGTTAAAATCAAATACAACTGCCCCTGTGCCTTCCACGAAGGTGTGTTGCGGAGCGTAGGTCCAGCTCCACACATTATACTTTACGCTCCAGTCGCTTCAACTCTGAAGAAAGAACGACACTGAATAAAAGGCTGGCTAGACCCCAGAGCCGATCTGGAATACAAAAGAATCTCTGATTTGCGCGTGCCATAAGCCAACTACAGTTCCTCGGCCGATCGGCAAGTAGTCCAGTAACAACAAAGACTGCGTAGTTATGGTGTAAGTTACACTCTAATAATTTTCTTAACAATTTAATAGTTTGCGAATTAGCGAATAGCTGGTGGCAAGATTTATGCTCTGTTAAAGGCCAGAATTGTGAAATTCAGTATCATTACGGCATTTCTTATAAAAGACTAGACACCAATAGGAAAGGCGAAAAGGTGCTTTCAGAATCTATAAAACGTTTTAATGACAGAAATACAATCTAAAACACATGCGTCTGGCTTTCAGGTCAGCGAACTGGGTTCTAAGATCGAAAGTTTTCACGAATATCTCCGAAGAACCGACAATGGAACCAGTGGTAGTGGATGGGAACAAAAACTATCATCGAAAGGTCAAAGTTCATAATGTTGCTGCTGGACTAGCCTTAACATTCAGAGTCTGTAGGATGAATAATAAAGGCCCTGGCAAATGATGACCTTTACGAGCAGGTTATTTAGGACAACTGCTCAGAACGTGTCACAAGTACAAGTGCATTCAATAACTTCTAAACCCAGTCTCGTATTCTGTGTACAGTACAAAATATCCGAAATGTCAGAATACGTGTAGTAGGCAACCAAAAATTAGGCCGCGACTAATTTCTTCCGTATCCTTTTCAGTTCATCTTCCTCTAAAATCATACCCCACCATCAAAGCTAAGTGGTCTAGTGCCTTTAAATAAACGAATTTAGGCCCACATTTTCCGCATTACATGACCAATTTGCCATTACGTAAGTGAATTTCTGCTCATATTTTCGACATTTCTTGGCCGATTTATGTCCCACGCGGAATAAGAAATGTGCACTTAAAACTGTAAAGCTTATGAGTTTCATAAAAATCCGCGCCACAAACGGCACGCGTTACCCAAGGGCCTGCATGAAATTTCACCTCTCATCACCTGTTTGGGTGAAATTCCGTATGACAAATTCGCACATAATTCTGTTAGTCAGTTACGAGTTTCACAAAATTACGTGCAGTGGATGCCATTAACCGAGGGCATAACTACATTCCTATCGATACTTTCCCCGAAGGCATTACTGCATTCCTATCGATACTTCACTCGAGGGCATAACTGCATTTCTATCGATATTTTCAACGTTTTAAGATAACGAATATAATTACTGTTCATTTTTCTAACAATATGCAGCATTTTATCAACACAACACTACAATACACTCTATCTGCCACTGCTGTAGTAGGTTTATCTGGGAATTAGGACAGTGGAGGAGGTACACGAGTGATATTAGGAGTTAGTACTTAAGAGGAAGGCAATTTTCCGTAGTGGATGCTAAATGTCGCGCTAGGCGGAAGTTAAAAGCAGTTCTCTCATCATTTTGGCATATTACCTCACCTGTGAAGCACAAATCACAATGCTGGTACGAGAACTTTTCAATGATGCTCAATTATCAATGCTTACACTGCAAAACTTCGCTAATGTTTCTGACCTGTATTCTGAAGGTACCCAGTTCGAACTTCGACAAGGATAACGGCTACCTTCCTTGAGACCCTCAGTTTCTCCAGGCAAACTTGGTAATAAGAGGCCACGAATGCCTCCTTCCACATCCTTTCCAGTTCATTAAGCTGTACTCATTTTATGATTTGGTGCTGTACGGACTGGCATACAGGCAGAATCATTAAACAAATAAACATTAAAATAAACGTAAAAGAGGAATTGGATCAAAACTGCCTTTTCTATGACTACGTAAACTGGTCTCTCCATCATGATCTACGGCGACCTATTTCTCTTTTTGCTATGCAGACGTAAGGACACGTTTGCCACGTTCTGCCGGGGTCATAGCTAGTAAAGGCAATAGTAATACCGAATGATGAAACAAATAAACACAACAGCAATGACAATCACAACGGTATTAACCTTAACAGTACTTTTTTTAAACTCATGATTCCGTTCATTGTAACTCAATGTTAATAAAAATCCAACCAGATGCAACAGTATGCAGATATTTATTTACTGCAAAGTCACTCTACATGTTTCGGGTGTCACAGCACCCATCATCAGGAGTACTAAAACTGTAACCGCAACCTC
>Ga0123353_10016098_pt1 | contig 10911 bp, 9 predicted proteins | sample TergutLab28metaG_3_FD_92763 | JGI IMG/M metagenome (GOLD analysis project Ga0123353, IMG submission 92763) | Labiotermes labralis P3 segment gut microbial communities from Petit-Saut dam, French Guiana - Lab288 P3 | ecosystem: Host-associated > Arthropoda: Insects > Digestive system > Gut ... | reverse complement strand
GTTTTTCAAAGATGCCGGCTCACAAGAGTCGTTTCGGCTTTTTGACGAATACTGCAATCAGGCAGGCACTTGGGATTATGCACGGCATGTCATCGTAAAAGCGGAACGTTTGCCTGTATTGCCTTCGAGTGCTGCGTATGTGCTGATGGAGACGATTCGACGGACGGCATTATATGGTACTTCATTAGCATCGGCACAATGTGGTACGATCCGAGAGAAGTTGTTTAAAATTGCTGCTTTGGTAACAGTTTCTGTTCATCGGATTTTGTTTGCATTGTCGAGTAGTTGTCCAGTACAGGAGTTGTGGCTGCGAGTGTTTGATCGCTTGCGATTGGACCGATTGTGGGAGTGCGCGCCGTTGCCGTCGAGTTGAGGATTGGACAATGGGAAATGGTACGCCTCGGTCAATTTCTGATGGGGGTATTCAATTCACTCCACCTAGATTTTGTGAATTTGTATCGTCTTTACCGCCTCTAATGATGTGATAAGGAGCCGGATCGACCTGAACGACCTGTTGCAGGAGGCGGTAAAACAGCTTTCCACGAGATCGCGATGTACGCCGATTAAAACGAAAAGTAAATTCGTCGAGATAATAATCCAAGTAATCGTGCCCTATCGCTCCTTGATGTGTACCGAGTAACCACCGCTTGAGCAATGATACCACTTGATGAACATGAGGCAATAAATGTTCGCCTTCAACTTGATGGCGTTGAATCTGCCGATCATGAACATAACCCTCCATCGACAGATAGGCGTTCAAGCCATCCGTTCGCACCGTACTTCCCGGTTCAATCACCTCCTTGATAAATCCATGAAGACTGTCTCGGCTGGTATCGGGAATGCGTCGCAGGCGAATCCGACCGATTTTTTTGTTCGAACATTCGACGGCAACGACAATCAATGCCTTGCGCTCTGTTTGCCGACCAATCATGCCTTCCTCTTCGGCTCCCCAATACGTTTCATCGACTTCGACGGTTCCACTCAGGCGATCTCGACCGGGACGTACCATCGCCCGACGAAGTTTGTGTAACCAAGTCCACGCCGTCATATAACTTCCCAAGCCCAATTCTTGTTGGAGACTCATCGCACTGGCTCCGTTTTTTCGGCTGACAATATGCCAAACGGCTCGAAACCACAGAGTCAACGGCTTGTGAGTATCTTGAAAAATCGTGCCAGCTGTAACGGATGCTTGGTAGCGACAAGTTTGACAGATCAGACGTTCGCGGGAAGCCGACCAACCACCGGGAGTTTGGCATCGTGGGCAGACAAAGCCATTGGGCCAGCGTAAACGAAACAAATAATCACGGCAAGCCTCTTCTGTCGAAAAACGCTTTTCCAAATCCATAACCGTAAGCGGATAATCTTCCATACCCGCACATTTTAACAAAAATTAGGTGGAGCAAAGTATATACCCAGAAAAGGAAAAACGAATCGACTAGATACCATATTACGTAAAAAATGCCGACTTGTTTGGCACATTGTTGCCAAGCCACACAAAATCCACCCAAAAAAAACTTGTCGACGGTTTGAAAACTTTCCGGTCATCTGAACGTGCCGTCTTGCATTTTTTCCTCTTTCCCGGACAATAGGGGGCTGAATCACTATGGGATACATTCAAGGTTTCCGCATCAAAAATTATCGCTTGCTCAAAGATGTTGTGCTCGGCTCGATTTTGACACCGGCAACATCTCACGGTGAAGATGCCCAATTACCGGTTCAACACGAACCGCTCACGCCGATTACCGTTGTCATTGGTCGTAACGGTTACGGAAAAAGCACCCTCTGCGATGCCCTCGGATTTATCGTGCGTTGCCTCAAAAGCGATGCCGAACAAGCGTGCATTTCCCGCGGCGGGTTCGATAAAATCGTCTCCGAACATTCGGACAGGATTCTTGAATTTCAAATCCGCTACGAAGACCTTCTTTATACACTTTGCATTGCGTCAGACGAATACAATATTCCTTTCGTCTTTGCCGAAACGCTTTCGCACATCAGCCACAGCATTGGCGGAACGTCTTCGGTCAACTTCTTCGTCAAAAGCGGCGAAGGCAAAGTGTTGCATCCCCGACTGGGCAAGACCGAAGACATCAGGCTTGCCGATAAACGCCGATTGGTGCTATCCACGCTCGGTAATTTGACCGATTATCCCGACATTGTGGCGTTTCGTGAGTTTTTGGATAGTTGGTATCTCTGCTATTTTTCTCCCGACGCGGCACGAGTGCCGCCGCTCGTCGGTCCACAAAAACATTTGTCTCGCGACGGCAGCAATTTGGCAAACGTCATTCAGTATTGGGAACGTGAGCACGCCGGACGACTGGACGATATGTTGAATCGCGTGCTGGGGAAAGTTCTTGGCATCCAGAAGATCGAAACACGTCCCACCGAAGATGGGCGATTATTGTTGCGATTTTTTGAACAAGTCCCGTCGGATAGTCCGCTCTCTCTCCCTGCAGGAGAGGGGACACATAAGCCGTTTTATGCGTCGCAAATGTCCGATGGCACGCTCAAACTCGTTGCCTATCTTATGCTCTTGGGCGATCCGCAACCGCCGCCGCTGATCTGTTTTGAAGAACCGGAGAATGGTCTCTATCACCGGTTGATGGGGGCGTTTGTCGAAGAAATTCGTCTCCACGCCGAAGGAACAGGAGGAGCACAGTTTTTCATTACAACGCACCAACCCTATCTCGTCGATGCCCTGAACCCGAAAGAGGTTTGGATTCTCGACAAGGGAGCGGATGCGTTTGCAACAGTCCGGCGTGCCAGCGATGATCCGGTCGTGCGCAGCATGGTCGAGGAAGGAATGCCCCTCGGCGCGCTCTGGTACAGTGAATATCTCGATGGGGTATTCACTTCGCTTTCACCACCGGCAGATCGTCAAAACTGATCGTGTAGTTCGGACTACAATGTTCCGACGCACCACGCCATTTTTGCTCGACTCCTTGAGAACCAAACAGTACCGTGCCTTTGCCGAACGAACGATTGATTTGATCGACCGTGTTCATGAGCGTATCGTCTCGTTGTTGGTTGTCAAGATTCTTGCCGCCCAGATCAAATAGCACACCTTGGGATTTCACCGTTTGGGCATCTTGAAGATTGAGCAGCATCACCGAAGCCTTTTTGTAGAGGATCCCTTCACGATAAATCTCATGGAGCAAAGCAAGTGCGATGTGAATGACCTCCGGTGAACACGAAGTCGGCATGTTGAACCCACGCATCTTTCCGTCCGAGACGTATGAACCGTTTTTCTTGTACCAACTCGTGTTCAGGTGGACATAAATCGCCGCTGCCACCGTTCCTTCCGATCGAGCCTTTTCACAGGCTCGCGCTGCAAAAGTTGATATCGCTTCGGCAAGGGAACGATAATCATTCGTTGCCTCTGAGAACGACCGGGAAACTTGGATGTTTTTCCTCGGCGCAGCAACCTCTGCCAGATCGAGACACGGCTCTCCATTGAGTTCACGAACAAGTCGTTCCTGCACGACGGAAAAATTCTTGCGTACCCACAAAGGATCAGCCGACGCAAAATCTTTCGCTGTCCGAAAACCCAATCGTACCAATCTCGGAGCCAGGCGGCGACCAATTCCCCAAACATCGCCGATCTCCATACCCGCGAGGGCTTGCTCACGAACCGAGGGATCAAGGAGTAAACAAGTGCCGCCGCCCTGTTTTGCTACGTCGTTCGCAACCTTTGCAAGAGTCTTCGTGGGACCGATCCCCAGAGAGACCGGAATGCCTGTCCATTTCGTAACGGTCGATGTCATTTCATGCATCAGCGATTCGACCGAGGTGCTACGGTGATTCGTCAGATCAAGAAACGCTTCGTCGATGGAATAAACTTCGACGTGCGGTGTCCATTGCTGTAACGTCTTCATGACACGATTGCTCATATCTCCATACAGACGATAGTTGGAAGAGAACACAATAACCTGTCCACTTTCCGCGAGACGTTTGATGTTGAAATAGGCCTCCCCCATCGAAATCAGTTTTTTCGCCTCCGCACTTCGAGACACCACAACTCCGTCATTATTTGAAAGAACGACCACCGCCCGATTTTTGAGGTCAGGGCGAAACAGTTGTTCACACGAAACGAAAAAACTGTTGCAATCGAGCAAACCAAAAAGACGTTGTTGACTCATCGGAAAGATTTATATGCTCCAGTGACTGTGCCCCAAATTTCCAGTTCCATGCCTTCGTTCAAGATAATCTTGTGGTATTTTGGATTCTCCGGCACAAGTTCAATGCGTGAACCATAGCATCGGAATCGTTTGATGGTAAATTCCCCATTCACCACTGCAACCACGATATCGCCGGATTGCGCCTCAATGCTCCGATCAACAACGAGCAGATCGCCATCGAAAATACCGGCACCGGTCATGGAATCGCCGGCAACTCTCATGAAAAACGTTGCCGCAGGATGCCGAACGATGAGCGAAACGATGTCGAACGTCTCGTGGGAATCATCAGCAGGCGATGGGAATCCTGCTGATACCATCGAATCACCGAGTACTCCGTTGTGTCGGGTCTCTGGGATGACAGGACGTGAAACCGTGATTGCTCGAAGGTCATTATCCTTTGGCATGATTGGGGAAAAGCAACTTGCCAACATGAAAGCCAGTTGCTTGGGAGAAATTATAACGGGTATGATCGTTTTTTTCAAAGTGGGTTTAGGTTTTCGCCAGAAACTAACCCCAACCCACCGGCTTCAGCCGGTGGTGGTTTAGTTTGTTGTTAGTAACATGTCTTGTGTTCTTATCCTTCGTGCCCCGGGGACAAACGGCGATCAGGAAACAGCCCATGCTTTTCAATTAGTAGTCAGTAGTCAGAATACAGTAGTCAGTAGTCGCATGCGGTGCGACAATATCCCCTGCGCTTGCGTCTTCTGACTTCTGTCTACTGCTCTACGGAATGGTGATTTCAACAGAAAACAGGATAGTTTATTTCCGGCGAAAGCCTTACAGCATATCCGCTGGCGAAATTCCTTTGACCTTCAAAATCTGGTCGATGAGGTCCCGGACGGCACCGTAGCCAGCGGGACGTTGCGAGATATATTCGGCGGCGTTTTTCAATTCCTGAGGCGCATGTGAAACAGTCACCCCCAGTCCCACCGCACGAATCGCGGGCAAGTCGGGATAATCGTCGCCGATGTAAGCGATTTCAAGAGTGGATAGATTCAGTTCGGCGGCAATGTCAACGACCGCTTCCCACTTGGCAAACGTTCCGGCACGAACGATTTCGATGCCAAGGTTCTTTGCCCGATGATAAATGCAGGGGCAGTCTCGACCGGTGATAAGCCCAATTTTGTACCCGGCTTGCCGCCACATTCGGATGCCGTAACCATCAAGAGTGCTGAACCGCTTCGATTCGTTGGCATCGTGGTCAATCTCGATGGTTCCATCGGTCATGACACCGTCAATATCGGAAAGGATCAATTTTATCGGAGCAGCTCGTGTTTCCAGTGACATAAATCTTTTTCTGCAAATAACCTCCGCAAGAGGATACCATCCTTGTCCGTTGATTGCAAGAGGCGACATGCAGCCCCCTAACACTACAGCGCAGTAAACATGTCGAAAAATTGCCTTAACCGCTTATTTGTCAATAGATTATGCTCGACAAAAAGTCGAATGATTTTCGGATCGTCCAACCTTATTTTCACCTTATTTCCTCAAACAAAACAACCTCAGTAGCACCAGGCATCCTCAGATGTCTAACCTCATTACCTTATTCCGCCATTGGTGCGGTATGTTGTTAGACAATGAGGTAATGAGGTTGAGTGTTTTTGGACGCATTGGCTACTGAGGTTGTTTCGTCAGAAAAATTGGGTGAAAATTAGTTTTTGCCTCCCACACGATTGCGCTGTAGTACTAACACAAGGACGTAATCAACGACACCAACGGCAAGAACATGGCAATGGCGAACGTTCCAATGATGGCACTGAGGAGGAGCACCAGCGGGATGAAGACCAGTTTGCTGTACAGTTCGTCTTCACGAATTTGTGACCGTTCCTTGCTCCGCGACAGTTGTTCGAGTACCGCCGAGGTGTTGCCGGTTCGTTCTGCACTATGGAGCAGCGATGCTTCCGGTCCACTCACGAAGCCCGCCTTGCGAACAGCATCAACCCAATCGTGCCCCTTTTCGATAGCGGTCTGAATGACCATTCCTTTTTTCTTGAGATATGCCGAGGGGACCGTCCAGCGGTACATCTCCAAAATCACGGGGATCGCAAACCGGTGCCGGAGACCCACAGCAAAGATCGCCAAAAACTTTGCGGCATCCGTATTGCGGAACATCCGTCGAAATCCAAACGGTCTGAAAATAGCAATGTTCGTTTGCAATATCAAATAGAGGAGGAAAGCAATCCCGATGAGCCAAGCCAACGGCAAAAACAAATAACTATATTTGACCCAGTAACGGGAGGCCGAAATCACAAAAACCGTCAAACCGGGGAGCGTTGTGTCGAAATCTTGAAAAATTGCCTCGAACGCCGGAACAATGTGGATGAACACAAAGGACATGATCGGCAGCATCACCCCGACCAACAAGAGCAGGTACACTGCCCGAAGTGTCTGACAGGTGCGGAATATCGAAAAATCCCGTTCGTCTTGGGCGATCTCTTCGATGGCACGAAGCGTTTCCGGTTCGTTGCCGCCGAGTCGAATCATCCCGGCAACATCGTAACGGAACAGTCCCCAATGGCTGCGGACAGCTTCTTCGAGGGCAACCCCCGATTCCAATGTGGCAGCGAATTGTCTCAATCGGGTACCATATCGGAAAGAAAATCCCGCAGCATACGTTCGGATCACTGCGGGCAACGGTGACTCTGTTTCGAGGGTCGTCTGGATCAGCGACAGAAGTGTCCGCTGCCGCACCACCGCAACGTTCGCCCGGAAATAGAGCAGGAAGGGCCAAAACAGGAGGACAAAGTTGATGGCGAACTGGATCACCATCAGGAAAACAGCCCACACAAAAAAGGCGACAAAAAAAGCCGCTTGCTCCATGGGCCGTCCGGCAAGGACCACCGCAAGCCAAGCCAATGCCGTCGCCAACACAAGAACGCCAGCGACTTTGAAAGCATTGATAAAATTCTCCCGCCAGCGGCACAAACTGACATCGTGAAGAATCGATGAAATGTTCAGAGAAGTTGGTTGCATGATGACAAGAATAGTTCCCGCACAAAAAATGTTCTACGATCTTCTCTGAATATACACTAAATGATAAAAATAACCACACCGTTTCCACAAACAATAGACCCGGAGCGGGTCATTTTTCGGTTTTTAGGACATGCCCTCGCACATCTGCCGCGCCTGCTTCGGGTCTCTCTACCGCTCCCTCTCACTCGCAACGAAATACTTGCTTGCGGTGGGGGCTCCCTTTTCAGAGTCGAAACCATCGCGTACCGGTAATCGTCATGGTTTTCGACTCGCCGGGTTTGAGCGTCAGTTCCCAAAACAAATCGGTCAAATCGTTCGGGAAATAATCCTTTGCCGAGAGTGTTTGTTTCGTCGGCACCGGTTCAATGTTGTCCACCTTGCCGAGTAAAAGACCGTTTAGGTGAAGCGTCACCTCTTCATTTCGGCGATTGACAATCTCAATCGTTCCCGTAACCGTTCGCTTGGTGTAACTGTCTCCCCGAAAGACTTGACTTTCTGGCGGGTTCACATCCACTGCTTTTTCCGAATACGTCACAGCAATGTTCATCACCTTCGTAATTTTGATCGAGGCGACTTGTTGGGGATTCACCCAGCCGGTTTGACTCTGCCCCAAAAATCGCGACTGCTCCGTGACCATTGCGGGAGCCGTCGTCATCGGAAACGCAAGCGGGTTCGGAAATTTCAACACATCAAACACCTCGGGCGTAACAAGTTGATTGTATGCTTGCCAGTTACGCCAGTTTCGATAGAGTTCACCGTAATGGACAATGACAGACGATGCCAAGTCACATTCCAGCACACGCCGGTAATCGGTTTCCCCCTTGCCAACAGCCAGCGACAACGTGTCGCCGGTTTCCAGCGACCGCTTGCCGATGGAATGGTAATGAATGTCCGGTCCTTCGCCAGCAGCGAGAGCAGTCGTGTCGAAGCCAGCGTTCGCCGTTGCACTCGGATGGACTGCCATCTGCGACATCATGGCGGAATTGCTCAAGAACGAAGGGTCGATGCGTCCAAGCCTTGATTGATTTGTTTGGGCGAGAACCTGTTGAAAAAATTGTGCGAGCGTTTGACTCGGCGTGATCGGCGAAAGGATATTTGCACATTCGATTTGCGGAAAACCGCTGACGAGTGAAATGTCCGTGTCAGTGATCGGCAATCCTTCGTTGCGAATGACCGCCATCTGTTCAATGCGAAGCCGCTTGCCATCGAGAACATCGACGCGATAACTCGGTGCCCAAGTTGCCCCTTTGGTCAGATAGAAGAGGCGAATTTTCCCGCCGCCCCCACTGCTACTAGCACTGCTTTCCTTTTTTGCATGGAAAATCATGACGGGGCTACGTTCCGAACGTTCCGTCAGTGGTTCTTGCGTTTCGACAGAAAAGACTCCCAGACCGGGAACGAATGAGTAGGTGCCGTTCGCATGCTCCAGCATGATAGGCGTATGCAATGCCGATTGGATTGTCATCGGCGACATGTTCATGAAGGAGGACGAAGACGACGGTCTTGCGGTGAAACGTGTCAGTTCGGGAAGCAACGAGTTTGGTGCAATCGGGGGAACAACATTGACGAGTCGTCCCGAAAGGAGATAATTTTTCTCCGGCGACCACACGCCGATGTGGACATGTTTGTCGGCAAAATCGGCGAGTTGTCGCGGTGGATTGTTCGCATCGACGGGAACGGAAACAAGCCGCTGTGTCGTCCGCACTTCGACATCCATGTCGCTTTCGATGAAAAATGTTCCGTGAATGACCGCAGGAATCTCTTCCCAGCGATAGATGCCGCTACTGGGAATGTCGATCTCCTGCTGAACGACGGTGTAGCCGTTCTTGAAGAGGGCAACCGCCTCTGTTTTGGCAGTGACCTTGATTTCTTCCTGCGTTTCGGCAAGAACGGTGTTGCCGATCAGGAACAGCACTAAAATTGCAAAAAGATTTGTGCGTAACATCGGGTGTTCTCCTTTTGAAAAAAGTCAACACCATTGTACCTTTTCCCGTAAACAATAGCGAGCGGGGAGCACTTTCCAAAAAGGGATCGTCGTTGATGACGTTTGTTGTTGCCAATGGCGTGGAAGAATAATGGCAACTTGCGAGTACACCGTTTCTCAAATACGCATGCATATTTTTTCAATGGCAACCGGGATTGTTAATGGCAGCCGGGAGCGCAACGTAGTGGAGCGACCGGTCGGGTGCCGGTCAGCCAGCAAAACGCAATTTTGCAACCCATAAAAATTGGTCAATGATGTTGAAGATCGGCCACGGGTGGATGCTTTCATTTGTCGTAACCGTTCCCGACAACAGTGGCAACATGCCGTCGGCTCGGGTATTGCTCCTCGAAAGGGACGAGAAGTGCGAGCAAGAACGAGGCAGGGTACGCGAAGTTGTTCGGAATGGGTAATCATTCACCGAAACGAGGCACGTACACCGGTTCCGCCTTCGTCGGGATAGACAATCGTTCCTCGCTCCAATCGTATGCCGCTTCCGACTTTTTTCTCGATTTGGAGCGGACCGTCCACGCCAATATGATCCACCAGCGAAGCGACCTGTGCCGTTGCAGACGCACCAATCGACGATTCCACCGTGTTCGCACTGACAACCTTCAAGCCGAGTTCGCGTACTTTGTCGATGATTTCCCGCATGGGGGTGAGACCGCCGCATTTCAGCACTTTAACGTTAATGCCATCGAACACTTCAGCACAACGTTCAATGTCTTTGACCGTTCGCCAAGACTCGTCGGCAATGATGGGGATGTCGCAACGTTTCTTCTTCATCGCCTTTTTGAGTTCCGCCATTCCCCCAACATCGTGGACGTTGAGCGGCTGTTCCAGCAGTTGAACGCCAAACTGCTGTAGCGGCTCGATCATTTTGAGTGCCTTTTCCAGTGTCCATCCGCCGTTGACATCCACGTGAAAGGGGGCATTCGTTTTTTCCCGAAGGAAGCGGAGGATTTCCACATCGTTTCGACAGCCCAATTTGATTCGATAGAGGGACCAATCGGGCATTTCCGTAAAACGTTCACCGATGCGATCCAAAGAATCAATACCGATACTGTAACTGGAACATGGGAGATTGTTCCGCGAGAATCCCCACAGTTTCCATACCGAACGATTCCACATCTTGCCCCACAGATCGTAGGCGGCACAGTCGAGCGCACCCTGCGCAAAGGGCTTTTTCCCAAGGAGGGGGTGCATAAAATGCCAAAAAGCGACAGGATCGGCAAGAGCGTAGTGATCGAGTTTATCCCGGCACCGATCAAGCTGGGTATAGATATCCTCGACCGTGACCCCGTAAAACGAATCTTCGTAGGCTTCGCCATGCCCGCGCACGCCGTCCTGTTCCAATTCGACGACCACCGCCCGAACGACGCTGACTTCCCGTCGGGAATTGACAAAAACATGTTTGAGTGGCAAGTCCACTCGGATAAGGCGCAACTTCATGGTCTCTGGATGACACGGTCTCTGGATGACACGATCTTCGTACCCCAACCACCCCATTCTAAGATTTTCCCGCAAGATAATCAATTCCCCCCCCGCCGCCCCCAGGGCTAACGCATGGAGTTTTTTTGTGCATTTTTTTTATGTAGCTGCCTTATTTATAGCCTACCTCTCTCCCCCCCATAGCCTATTTTTTGACAAAATTGATCAATCGAACCCGTTGGCTACGCACCTTCTCCCACTTTCGCCTTGATTTTGCCCCATTCAGTCCTCCCTCCGTCCTTTACGAGCACCCAATGATCTGAGCAATGACGGTCGTCCTAAAATCCGGCG